>Ga0302314_10004237_pt1 | contig 26404 bp, 11 predicted proteins | sample III_Palsa_N2_3_FD_200533 | JGI IMG/M metagenome (GOLD analysis project Ga0302314, IMG submission 200533) | Peat permafrost microbial communities from Stordalen Mire near Abisko, Sweden - III_Palsa_N2_3 | ecosystem: Environmental > Terrestrial > Soil > Palsa > Peat permafrost | place: Sweden...
TTTCCTCTCAGGCTATTCTGAAGGCTCACCGTCTTTGATTGCCAACTGAAATTGAATTTGAAGGGGAACCAGCAGCCTTATGCGCAGCCGTCTGGAGAATTACTTTCATTTTGCGGAGCTGGGCGCTACGTGGCGCGTCGAGTTGCTGGCCGGGCTGACTACGTTTGTGACGATGGCGTACATCATCTTTGTGAACCCGGCGATCTTGTCGGAGACCGGGATGCCGCTGGCGGCGGTGACGACTTCGACTTGTTTGTGCGCGGCGTTTGGGTCGATTTTGATGGGGGCGCTGGCGAACTATCCGCTGGCGCTGGCGCCGGGGATGGGGCTGAATGCTTACTTCACGTATACCGTCGTGAAGGGCATGGGCGTGCCGTGGCAGACGGCGCTGGGTGCGGTGTTTCTTTCGGGCGTGATCTTTCTGCTGCTGACGTTTGGCGGGATTCGGCAGCGGCTGGTGGGGGCGATTCCTTATCAGCTCCATGCGGCGGTGGCGGGGGGGATTGGGTTGTTTATTGCGTTCATCGGGCTAAGGAACTCGGGGATTATTGTGCCGAGCCCGGCGACGACGGTGACGCTGGGGAATATGCACTCGCCGAGTGTGTTGCTGGCGGTGTTTGGGATTGTGCTGATTGCCGTGTTGCAGGCGTATCGCGTGAAGGCGGCGATGCTGATTGGCGTGCTGGGAACGTTGGTGGTGGGGATTCTGTTGCACCAGGTTAAGTGGCAGCCGTCGACGTTTAATCCGATGGCGATCCGGCAGACAGCGTTTCATCTGGACCTGCGCGGGGCGCTGAAGATGAATGCGCTGGAGATTATTTTTGTGTTTTTGTTTGTTGACCTCTTCGACAATATTGGGACGCTGGTGGCGGTGACAGAGCGGGCGGGGCTGATCTCGGAGGACCATACGATACCGCGGCTGGATAAGATTTTCTTTGCGGACGCGACGGCTACGGTGGTGGGGTCGCTGGCGGGGACGAGCACGGTGACGAGCTATATCGAGAGCTCGGCGGGCGTAGCGGCGGGCGGGCGGACGGGGGTTACGGCGATTGTGACGGGGTTGTTATTTTTTGTGGCGATCTTTGTGGCGCCGGTGGTGGGGGCGATTCCGGACTTTGCTACGGCGCCGGCGTTGATCCTGGTGGGGGCGCTGATGGTGGCGGGAGCGGCGCGGATCGACTGGGAGGAGCCGCGGGTGGCGATTCCGAGCTTTTTGACGCTGATTACGATTCCGCTGACGTACTCGATTGCGACGGGGTTGTCGTTTGGGATTATCAGCTTTGCGATGCTGGAGGTTGCGACCGGGCGCGGGCGGCGGCAGCATTGGATGCTTTATCTGCTGGCGTTGCTGTTTCTGGGACGGTTTGTGTATCTTCATGCTGGGTGAAGGAGTGGCGTGTTGCAGAAGGGCGTACCCCAGGGGCTAAAGCCCAATTTGTGGCAGTCGAGAGAATGCCAAGGCTGAAGCCTTGGCTTACCTAGAAGCGAGAGCAAAGCGGGAAAGGAACGTTTGGGGAGAGAATGGCATCGAAACAAATGTCAGCGCGAGAGCGTCACTAAGCGGGGCCACAAGTTTGAAGGACGACAGGAGAAATTGAGATGGATCGCAGCGCATCGGCAGTTTGGCATGGCGGGTTGAAGGACGGACATGGAACGATCAGCACCCAGAGCGGAACGCTTCGGGAGACGCAGTATAGCTTCAGCACGCGGTTTGAGAATGGCGTGGGGACGAACCCGGAAGAGTTGATCGCGGCGGCCCATGCGGGCTGCTTTACGATGGCGCTCAGCGGGCAGTTGACCAGCGTCGAGTTTCCGCCGGAGACGCTGGAGACGACTGCCGTGGTGACGATGGAAAAGACCGACGACGGGCCGACCATCACGAAGATTCACCTGACGACGCGGGCGAAGGTGGCGGGCATCGAGAAGGAGAAGTTCGACGAGTTGGCGAAGAAGGCGAAGGAAGGGTGCCCGATCTCGCGGCTGCTGAAGGCTGCGGAGATTACGCTGGATGCGCAGCTGGTTTAGGGGCAGTCAGTAGAGGGTAGATAGTAGAGAGGTAAAGCAAAGGCCCGCCGGTTGGCGGGCTTCTTGTTGTGTGGCAAAGAAGTTAGTGGGCGTGCGCGTGGCCGCCGGGGCCGTGGTGGTGGTGGGAGTGGCCGTCGATGACGTCGGGGGTGGGGGGCGAACAGCAGCCGTCGACGGTGACGCAGTCGGTGACTTCGAGCTGGATGGTGGTGTGGTGGATGCCGAAGTGGTCGCGGAGCTGGTGGTTGATGCGTTCGAGGATGGCTTCGCACTCAGTGAGCGGCATTTCGACTACCTGGACGTGGCTGGCGAGGGCGTGGGACTGGGAGGTGAGCGACCAGATGTGGAGGTCGTGGACGTTGACGACGCCTTCGACCTTGGCCATGGCCGCGCGAATCTCGGAGAGCTGGAGGCTGCGCGGGGTGCCTTCGAGCAGGATGTGGAGGGTCTCGCGGACGATCGACCAGGAGCTCCAGAGGATCATGGCGGCGATGATGAGGGAGAGCAAGGGATCGATCCACTGCTGTTTTGTGAGCAGGATGCCGAGGCCGCCGAGAATGACGGCGGCGGTGGAGAGGGTGTCGCCGAGCATGTGCAGGAAGACGCTGCGGATGTTGACGTCGCCTGAGAACTTCCAGAGCAAGGTGGCGATGAGGCCGTTCATGAGGACGCCGGCTGCGGCGACGGACATCATGAGGTGGGGTTCGACGACGACGGGCGTGTAGAAGCGGTGGATGGCGGCTATGGCGATCCAGATGGCCAGAACCATGAGCGAGAGCGCGTTGACGAAGCCGGCGAGGACGCCGGCGCGCTGGTAGCCGAAGGTGCGCTGGTCGGTGGCGGGCCGGGTTTGAAGGTAGACGGCGACGAAGCTGAGGGCGAGTGCGAGGAAGTCGGAGACGTTGTGGCCGGCCTCGGAGATGAGAGCAAGGGAGTGGGCGCGGAGGCCGAAGAAGAGTGTGGCGAGGATGTAGAGCAGCGTAAGCGCGAGCGAAAACTTGAGAATGCGCTGCATGGAGCTCCTAGAATTTGTGGAGTTTGCGGAACCGCTGCCCGGTTTGGCGTGGACGTGCATATGGATATTGTAGACGCCGGGGATGCGGCTTGTATCGGGTGGGCGAACTCGCGGCAATGATTGGAGAATGCATTTGCGCAGCGGCATCGTTGCAGTATGAGCCGCCGGAAAGCCTTCACAAAGGATTCATGGACAGGCGATAGTGTTGGCAGGTGAGTCGAACGCTGGTCTTGCAGGTTTTGGATCACACGAAGCAGCAAAAGAGGCGTTGCTACAGGCGTGAATCGGCTGAAGCCGTTGAAATTATTGCCTTTGAAAGTGGAAAAATATCGTAAATATGCTTGAAGTGACAGCATGCTTGAGATAAATTGTCGTAATCCGAATAAAAAGCCGGAAGACCGGTAGAAGCATTCAAAGATTTAACCGCTGCTAGTCCATTTTTCAAATGCAGATGGGACCCGCCAATCTCCTGCATGGATTACAGATTTGCCAACAATTCATGGAGGAAGAGATGCAGATGAGAGATTCTGGGAGTCAGTTCATTCGCTTTTGTTGCTTGCTGGTTTTGGCCGCTTGCACGTTTTTGAGCGCCGCCAACGCACAACAGACATTGGGATCGGTCAATGGAACGATCCTCGACAGTTCGGGCGCAGCGGTTCCGGGCGCGACGGTGACTGTGAGCGATACCGAGATCGGCGTCACGCGGACCACGAAGGCCGGGGCGAACGGATTTTTCCAGATATTCAATCTTCCTATCGGTACTTACAAGGTGCAGGCCACGCATGACGGCTTCGATACCACTGAATTTGCCGGCATCAGTGTGAAGGAAGCCAGCGCGACGACCGTGAATGTGAGCCTGAAGGTGGGTAAGGCGTCGGAGTCAGTTGAGGTGACGGCGAATCCGATGCTGAACGCTACCGACAATACCAACGGGTACACGCTGGATTCGGCACAGATTGCGTTGACGCCGTTGGCGACGGGCAGCTTTACGCAGTTGGCGATACTTTCGCCGGGCGTGAATGCTGAACTATTGAGCGGTATGGATTCGAATGCCGGGTTGGGCAACCAGCCGATCTGGGCCAATGGGCAGCGGGACACGTCAAACACATTCCAGGTAAACGGCGTGGATGTGACGAACCTGTTCAACGGGAAGTCGTCTAGCGGCGATACGTCGCAGCGGTACAACTTCAATATCGGCGCGGGCAGCACATCGGTGAACTCGACTGCCGGAGGCGGCACAACGGCGGGTGCGAACCCGACAGGGACTTCGGTGTATGGGTCGAACGGCAACAGCTTGCCTTCTCCTCCGCCGGAGCAGATCGAAGAGATTCGCGTGAATACGTCGATGTACGACGCTCAGCAGGGTGCGACGAGCGGCGCGCAGATCGACGTGAATACGAAGGACGGCACGAACAATCTTCATGGGCAGATTTATGGCATCTTTGGCGACAACTCGCTGGATGCCGACCCGTTCTTTTTCAAGCAGCAGTATTTGCTTACGGCGCAGCAGAACCTGGGGGCTTTCCCGGAGCGGTTGCAGAATCCGTATGTGCAGCGCTGGACGACGGGCGCTACGGTGGGTGGGCCGATCAAGAAGGACAAGCTGTTCTTCTTTGCCGCATACCAGCACCTGGGGCTCGCCGATGAGTCGACGGGACTTTCGCAGTTCACAGTGCCGGGTATGCTTACGAGCGACCGGTCTACTACGGGATTGCTTGCTGCGGCCGCGAGCGCGAACGCCACCGCTGTGACGGCGGCTAACCTGAGCCCGATTGCCGTGGCGCTTTTCAATGCGAAGCTGCCGAACGGGCAGTACATGATTCCGTCGAACCAGACCGCGTATACATCGTATCAACCCGGTGTACCCAACGTGACTTTAATCGGGACATCGGTGATGGCCTCCGACCAGGCGAATGCGGCCCTGGATTACCAGCTAAGCGGGACGGACCGGCTTTCGTTCAAGTACTACTACCAGAATGACCCGGTGACGAAGCCCTATGCCTTTGCGCAGACGGGCGGGTTTCCGGTGACGCAGAACAACCTTTCGCAGGTGGGTGTGATTGATAACACGATGACCATCGGGACGCGCGTGAACTGGGAGCAGAAGTTGGGTTATGCGCGGATGGGCTCGTACAGCTACTACCAGCAGGCTGTAACCCCCGATCCAACGCTTGGTCCGACGTTTGGGATCGGTACCGGCGGGGCGGACTATGCTCCTGGTGTTCTGCCGGGGCTTTCAGTCTCTGAGTTTGCGTCCTCGTCGTCGACGTCGCCGGGAATCAAGCTGGGACCTGACAGCGCGTTTGCGAACACGGGGTATTATCAGAACCGGCTGAACCCTTCGACCAACTTGATCTTCACGGCGGGGAAGCACACGCTCGTGGCCGGCGCGGGGTATAGCTATACGCAGCTGAATGTGATCAATAACCGCAATGCGCTGCCGCTGATCTCCGAATCGTCGCTGACCAAGTTCCTGGAAGGATCGGCACCGCATACCGCGACCGAAATTTTGAGCGATGCGAATGGACATAACGATGCCAACCGCTACTACCGGTCGAATGAGATCGAGGCCTATGTTCAGGACAAGTGGCTGCTGCTATCGAACCTGAGCATCACCGCCGGGGTCCGGTACGACTACCACGGTGGCTTGACGGAGAAGTACGGCAATATCTTTACCTTCGATCCGAATGTGTATGACGTAACGGGAACGGATACGACGGGGTTCCAAGTGAATGACCCCGGATTTATTGCCGCAGCAAATAACAAGGGCGGGGCTGCTCCGCAGGACATTGCGAGCAGCGACTCGACGTTGACGGGCCGGCAGTGGGGCATCTCGCCGCGCGTGGGCTTTGCGTTTGCGCCAAAGCAGAACGGCGGAAAGGTGGTCTTCCGCGGCGGCGCGGGTATTTACTACGACCGCGGAGAGTTGTTCAGCTATCTTTCGCAGCCAGCCGGCGGTGCGGCTTCCGGGCCGTTCGGTGTGACGGAGTCCGCTCCGCTGGTGACGGATGTGAGCGGCAATGGAACGTCCCTGAAGGATCCGCTGGGCACGAACGGCGCCACTGCATCGGCTCTCCCGAACTTCGCGGCGGCGAAGTCACTGTTGCAGAACACCCTCAACGGGATGTCGGGAATCAGCGCGAAGTATGGACCGAACTGCGGCGGCCGGGACAGCCAGGAAGGTTATCTGGACTGCCCGGATACGTTGTACTTCGGCACGTATAACAAGGCCAACCTGCTGCCGTACACGATCAACTTCAGCTTCGATATGCAGTGGCAGCCGCGCAACGACCTGGCGGTCTCTATTGGGTATGTCGGCAACCGCGGCCGTCATGGGGTAATACCGATTCCGTTCAACGAGCCAACGATTGCGACGGCAACGAATCCAGGAGTCGTGGGCGGCAAGGAGTCGCATCCCAGCGGTGAGAACTCGAGCTATGGATTTGAAGTGCTGAACGCCAACAACTTTGAGGGCTACGACTACGCTCCTATCGCGGGCGAACCGTGGAATACAGAGAGCGGCGGTAATACGGACTTCCGTGCGCCGTACGTTGGATATAACCCAAATGCGGCGTCATTCAAGGCGGCCGGGAACTCGGCGTACGACGGTCTGCAGACCCACCTGGAGAAGCGGCTTTCGCATAACGTTCAGGCGGGCATCAGCTATACGTGGAGCCATACGCTGGATGAGCAGAGCGATATCGGCCTGTTCTTTACGGGTGACGATCCGGCGCATCTGCGCAATTCGTGGGCATCGTCGGACTACGACCGCACGCATGTGGCCAGCGCCAACTTCCAGTTGTTGGCGCCTAACTTTGCAAAGGCGCACAGCTGGTTGGCGCAAGTGGCGAACGACTGGAGCCTGACCGGAATCGGCACTGTGCAGAGCGGTGAGCCGTACTCTCTGTACGAGTTCTACGGAGCTGTCGGCAGCATCAACTTTGGCGACTATCCGCTGCTGATGAACCCGGTGCTGCCGGTGAAGAACCCGTCCGATATCAAGCAGGAGCTGACGGGCAATTCGGGCAGGTTCCGGGGCGCGGGTGGAAGTTATATTCCGGCCATCGATCCGAGCCAGATTGCGATCAACTACCTGGCGCCGGGGCAGAACGGAATTCCCGTATCTACGGGCACCGATCCGCAGGACATCTACGAGACGGCCTTCGCACCTGGAAACCAGCGCAACATCTTCCGCCAGGCGCTACAGAAGCGGCTCGATCTTTCCGTGCGCAAGAGCTTCAAGATGACGGATCGGCTTGGGATGCAGTTGGCGTTCAATGTCTTCAATGTGTTCAACACAACGAGCGAAGATGTGCCGCAGGACGAGATTCGAATTCGCCAGAATTCAGCCTGCGCGGCGTCTGTGATCGTGACCGCAAACAAGTACGGCGACAACTGCTCCACTGCTGATTACTATGTGAATTATGGGCAGGTTGCAACAACAAATGCATCGGCGGATCAGGCGTCCGCGTTGGCGAATCTTGACCAGAAGCCGTTCGTCAATGGAGCCGGTAACACGACAACTGTTCCTCTGAACCTGAATGTTGGGCAGGGTACTTGCACTGCCGCAACGATCCCGGGGAGCAACCCGGGCGCATGCCCCAACAACGCGGCCAATTTTGGCTCTGTAACCAACACCATCGGCGGTTCGCGCGCGATCACGATGGCGATACACATTACGTACTAACGGCCTGGACGAAACAGATCGCCATTTGGGTATGGAGAGGAAGCGCATTGCGCTTTCGGCTGCTCCATACCCTTTGGCGTTTAAGGGCAACTAGCGGCTGCGATGGGCCCGCATGGGAGAATCTTGTTCTATGAAGAGAATTTTAGGTATTTCTTTGCTGCTGCTGACCGGCTTCGGTTCGATGGCCTGCGAGGCGCAGAAGCCGAAGCCTTATCAGTACTTTCGGGTGGGGAATGCGGCGGATGTGTCGGCCAGGACGCAGGCTGGGTTTGCGTTGATGGGTGGAGGTACGGACCTGGACGAGGCGTTTAAATGGATGTGCGAGCGGGCCGGCGGTGGGGATTTTCTGATTCTGCGAGCCAGCGGGACGGACGATTACAACCCTTATGTGCAGGGACTTTGCAAGGTGAACTCGGTGGCTACGCTGATCATCCCTACGCGGGAGGCGGCGATGGATCCGGAGGTTGCGGCGATCATTCTGAAGGCTGAGACAGTGTTTCTTTCGGGCGGCGACCAGGCGGAGTACATCAACTTCTGGAAGGGGACGCCGGTGCAGGATGCGATCAATGCAGCCGTGCGGCGGGGCGTTCCGGTGGGAGGAACGAGTGCGGGGCTGGCCGTGCAGGGGGAGTATATCTACACGGCGCAGAACGATGGCGATGGGCCGAACCTGAGCTCGACGATGGCGCTGGGCGATCCGTTCCATCGGCAGGTGGTGATCGTGCATGGGTTCATTGAGAATCCGCTGCTGGTGAATGTGATCACAGATTCACATTTTGTGGCGCGCGACCGGATGGGGCGGCTGCTGGCGATGATGGCGCGGATACTTGCGGCCGGGTCGATGAAGGAGTTGCACGGTATAGGGATCGACCAGGAGACGGCCGTGCTGCTGGAGCCGGATGGACAGGCTACCGTGGTGGGTAAGGGAGCGGCTTACTTTTTGCGCGCTAGTGGAAAGCCGGCGGTGCTGAAGAAGGGGGTGCCGCTCGGGTTTGGGCCGGTCGACGCGGTGAAGCTTAAGGCGGGCGGACGGTTCGATGTGGTGGCTTGGAAGGGTGGAGCAGAGGCGTATGTGTATACGGTGACGGATGGGGTGGTGTGGTCGTCGATGAAGGGTGGTGGGATTTATTGAGGGGTTGTTGTGGCGGTGTCACAAGCGGGTCTTGTGGCGTGAAGAAGAACGCATACCTCAGGGCTAAAGCCCAATTCATTGCGGGTCTATGAGACCCAAGGCTGAAGCCTTGGGGTACCGTCTAGTGATGCCATTGGTAGACGACGGTCTGGTGGGTGACCTGGTCTGGCGTTGAGGACTGGGTGAAGGTTTCGGAGTCAAGGTCTTTGAAGGTGTCGCTGAGGCTGGCCATGTTGCCGGAGAAGAAGGGTGGGGCGGTGCCGGGCGTGTCTGGATAGGGACTGTCCGGGGGCTTGGGGGAGCTGCCGTTGCGGTCGAGCAGGGCGGTGAGATGGGTGAAGGAGTCGCGCTCGGCGTGGTGATCGAAGCCGGCGATGGTGGTGGCGATGCGTGGGGTGTGGGTGGAGGTTTGAGAGACGGCGAGGAGTTGCGCGAGGGTGGGCTGGTCGGAGGCGAGGATGCAGAGGTTGCCCTGGATGGCGAGGGCCAGATTTGCAGTGCCGGTTAGTTCGTACCAGCTTGCGGTGGCGTTGTGATGCTCTGTCCAGAGGAGGCCGGCTGTGCCGATGGAGAGACGCGGGGAGAGCGCGGCAGTGAGGTCTTGCTGGAGCGTGGTGGCGTTCCATGCGGTGGGAGAGGCCAGCACGACGGCGGTGTGGATGGGGCTGAAGGCGGCTTGCTGGGAGGTGGAGGCGGTGGAGAAGGTGAGCATCGCGGAGGGTGGTGCGGCGGTGAGGAGGTCGCGGAGTTGGGTGAGAGCGGCAGTTTGCGGTTGGGCGACGAGAGCTGGTTCGTCGATGCGCTGTTCTAAAGATGTGGTATCGCCGGTGGTGGGAGTGGCGAGGTCGGCGACGGGGGCGATGTGGGGGTCGCGGTAGGGGCTGGGTCCACGGGTGAGGAGCTTGTCTTCAAGCTGGGTGAGGACTTCAGAGGCTGCAGGGTGGGCTGTGGCGCGGTAGACGCCGATGCCGGGGGGAAGGTAGTCGAGGACGGGGGACAGGTCTACATCGCTTACTGCGGGGCTGGCGGCTTCTGGGGTGGGTGCGGCTTCTTTGGTGAGCAGGACGCGTTCTTCGCGGAAGCTGCCGGAGGTGCGGTAGAGGTCGCTGAGGGAGGCGGAGTATTGCTTGAGTTCGGTGATGTTTTGTGGCGCCCAGTAGCTGCGGAAGAAGGGCATGGGGACGAGCTTGGCGAGGTTGACGGTGATGCGGAGGTCGCCTGGTTGATGGGTCGCGGCGGCGACGGTCGCGGCGTAAAAGGATTCGTGCTGAAGGGTGCGAGCGTCGGCTGAGGGTTGTTGCATGAGCTGAAGGGCTGAGGTGAGGAGGTCTTCGCGGGTGGCGAGGAGGAGGTAGTCGCCACGGAGGGCGAAGGCGACGGTGCGGATCTTTTGCGGGTCAGCAGTTTCGGCGTCACCGTTGGCGGTGTTGTTGATGCCGGTAGAGTCGGTTGTGTTGGAGTCGCTGGTGTCCTGATTGGTGTCGAGGTAGAAGGTGGTGTCGCCGACGATGCGCTTCTGGAACTTGTCGCGGACGGTGAGGAGCGTGAGCTTGGCGGCGGCTCCGGGCGGGAGGTGGGTGATGTAGAGGAACTCGAGCTTGTTGATGTCGTACCAGGCGAAGATGCTTTGGTTGCCGGCGACCTGTTGGAGGAAGTCGCCGTCGAGGGCGGAGTTGGAGGCTTCGGCGAACTCTTCCTGGGCGCGGCCGAGGAGAGCGAAGAGGCGGGATCGGGAGAAGCCGGCGTAGTCGGCCCCGGCGAGCCAGCGTTTTTGCTCGGGGGAGTTGTTCCAGGATTTGAGGAGGGCGGCGAAGTCGGGGGACTCGATGGCGAGGAGCGCGCCGGGCGGGACGGAGGCGGCGAGGGGTGGGGGCGCGGGTTTTTCGAGTTGGAACGCAGCATAGACCGCGCCGCCGGTGAGGGCGGTGAGCAGGAGGGAGAGAATGATGGTGCGGGGGCGGGTCATGGTTGAGGTTTCTCCGGAGTGGGGGCGGTGAGGCGAGGTTGCACGCGGGCTGTCTGTTGGAGGGACTCTTGGATGACTGGCCGGCGGGAGGCGTTATTGTTGGCGAGGTCTATGCGGGCTTGCAGCGTTTTGATGCGGAGGTCGAGTTCGGATTTCTGCGCGGAGTTGGAGGTGAAGCGGACGGCCGATTTGAGGCATTTCAGGGCCTGGTAGTCGTTGCCGAGATGCTCCGACATGGTGGCGACGGCGAGGGCGAAGGTGAGCTGGTCTTCCGGTGTGGGAAGAGCGGCGAGGACGGTATAGGGGTTGGTGGCAGGTGGGATTAATCGTGGCTGATCGCCGGTGTCGTCGTCGGTTGTGGCGTCTTGATCGCTTTGGTCTTGAGTTGGCGTGAAGCGTAGTGCGTAGTTTCCGGCAAGGACGGGGGCGATGGCGACGTTGGCCTGCTGGTAGTGATCCTGGGCGATCTCGGCCTGGAAGAGGCGAAGGCGGAGCCATTGGAGCATGGGGTCGGGTGCGGTCTGGATGGCTGCGCGAAGGATGGTTGCGCTTTGCGGCGGCGGAGCGATTGTTGCCGCGGCGATGCGGGCGTAGAGGAAGTAGTGTTGATCGGCTTGTTGCGGCGTGGGCGGGGTGGTTGCGGCGAGCAGGGTGAGTTCGGCGCTGCTGAATTTGGTGGTGGTGGAGATGGCCTGGAGGTCTTCGGCGGCGGTGGCGCGGGTGGCGTAGTCGGCTTGATCGCTGGAAGCGACGGCGGTGAGGGAGGTTGGGGCTTCAGATTGCTTTAGCGCGAGTTCGCATTGGCCGAGGCGGAGACGGTAGGTGGCGTTCCAGGGCGTGCCGTTGGTGAGTTCGGTGAGCAGGGGGAGGGCTTCTGCGTTGTGGCCGGTGCGGACGAGGAGGGATGCGGCAGTGTCGAGGTTTTGGTAGAGATCGCCTTGCAGGGTGAGGCGGTGGAGGAGGTCGAGCGCGCCGGGGGTGTCGTTGGTGTTGAGGCGGGCTTCGGCGAGGGCGAGGTAGTCGGGGTCGGTGAGGATCTGTTGCTGGAGCTTCTGCTGGAAGACGTACTCGAGGAGCAGGCGGCTATTGGGGTTGTCGTGCTGGAGGCGGAGGGTGTTGGCGACGGTGGAGAGGGTTTCGAGTGAGGGTGCGGCGGTGGGGTCGTTGAGGTAGCCGGCGAGCAGGGCGGGGATGCGTGATTGCTTGGCGGCGAGACGGATGGCGATGGGGATGAGGTCGCCGGTGTTGCGCTGGGTGATTGAGATGGAGTCGAAGATGCGCTGGGCGTCCGCGGAGCGATCGTGCTGTAGAAGCCACTGGACGTAGGTGGTTTGAAGGGTGGTGAGTCGAGAGCGTGCGCTATCGAGCTCGTAGTTAGCAGTGCCCCCATTGGGGATTGGCTTTGCGGCTACTGTCTTGATGTTGGCTTGAGCAAGAGCGATCTCGCGCTGGTAGACGGTGTCGAGGTGAGACTTCGGAAACCACTGTTGCTGGGTCAGGCCGTCGATCATGCCGGGTTGCGATTCGGAGCCGGCGTTGTCGATGAGCGCGAGGACCCACGCGGCGGCTTCGTCGTTGTCTTGCTTTTCGAGGGAGGTGTAGGCGGATTGCAGGAGTTCAGAGGTGCGGTAGCTGTCGTTCTTGTGGATGTAGGCTTCGAGGACGGTGTTCATCTCGGGCTTGAGCTGCGAGCCGATTTGATATTGCCCGGCGTCGGTGGCGATGTTGCTGAAGCTGGTCCAGAAGGTTTCGGGGACGGCGTGGAGGTCGACCAGGACGCGGAGCTTGGTGAGGGCGTCGCGGTAGGCGGCGAAGGCGTCGTCGCGGCGGTTGGCGGACCAGAGGGCTTCGGCGATGTCGATGTCGGGAGCTGGGTCTGTGGGGTTGAGTTCGCTGACGTGGCGGTATTCGAGGATGGCAGCGTCGGTGTTATGGGCGTCGAGGTAGGTTTGGGCGAGGGCGTTGAAGCTGGCGGGGTCGTTGGGCGCGGCTTCGAGTTGGGCGGAGAGGAAGTCTTCAGGATCGTGGGTTGGCTTGGAGGAGAGTGTGAGGAAGAAGCCGTAGCGGGTGCCGTAGTAGAACCACAGCAGGTTGCCGACGAGTTGCTTGGTGGCGTCGGGCTTGGTGGCGAGGCGCTGGCCTATGGTCTCATCGGCGAGGGCGGTTTCGAAGTCGGCATCGACCTGGGGTGAGGTGTCGCCGAAGTAGAGACCGACTAGGGCTGAGGTAGCGCTGTTCCAGATGGGGGTGCTGTTGGCGGCGCGGTTGGCGATTGCTTGATTGGCCATGGCCTGCGTGCTGTGGGCGAGGAGGTAGTTGGCGGAGGCGTCGGCTAGCTTATTGTTTTCTGAGGTGGTGAGCTCGAGGAGCGCGGCAGTGTCGCTGTGCAGGTAGATGTCGAAGAGTCGTTGCTGGAACTGCTCGTGGTCTTTGAGGAGGACGAGCTTGCTGAGGTCGCGGGTTTCGCGCTGGAGATTGCCGGCGTTGCGCCAGGCCTCGGCTGCCATAGCGAGGACGTTGAGTTGGTCGGGTTCCTTGAGTTGTGGGGCGTAGGTGTCGAGGGTTTCGGCGAGGGGCGTGAAGTCCATGCGGGCGGTTTCGAGCTGGTTGAACTGGGCGAGTTGCGGGAGAGAGGCTTCGCCGCCCTGGAGGAGGAGATCGCGCCGCCAGAGGACTTCGCGGTCTTTGAGGCCGGCGGCGACGGCGGCGGGAATCCAGAGCGAGAGGACCTCGGGCGCGGAGCGGTTGGCGCGTTGGGCGTCGAGGAGGGAGGCGAAGGCGGACTTCTCTTCGGGGGTGTAGAACTCGGCTACAACGGAAGAGATTTGCTGGACAGTCTGGCGGTAGGTGAGCTGGGCCTGATCGTGGCGGTCCAGGGCATACCGGGTGCGCCAATCGCTGTCGGTGACGCTGGCGAAGCCTTTCTTTTCGATCTGCTGGGCGATGAGGGCGGGTGCGGCGGGCGCGGCGTCGCGGAGATGCGCGAAGAAGGTGAAGGCCTGGGGCGCTTTGCGTTCACGGGCGAGCAGACGAGCGTAGAAGATGGCGCCGTCACTGTAGTGCGAGGTTGTGAGCAGATTGTCGCCGGCGAGATTGACGGCCTGCGCGGCGAAGGTGTCGGCCTGGGGTAACAAGTTCCAGGCTTCAAGCTGCTCGGCGACGCGGAAGTAGTCTTCGGCGTCGGCAGGATGGCCGTCGAGCCAGGCAGCTTGCAGGGCCTTGACGGCGAGGTCGGGCTTGCCCTGTCGGGCGCGGGCGAGGGCGGCTTTTTCCATCCACTGCGGGTCTTTGTAGGTGAGGAGATAGAGGCGGTCGTAGTCGGCGCAGGCGGCGTCGAAGGACTGCTGATGCTCTTCGAGGTCGGCGCGGGCGATGTAGAGGTCGGGACGGTCGGCGCGGATGGCGATGGCTTTGGAGTAGGCGGCGAGGGCGCCGGCGTAGTCCTCAAACTGCATGTCGACGCGGGCGAGATCGATGGCGAACCGGGAGTCGCGCGGAGAGGCGGCGACGGTCTGATCGAGGAAGTCGACGAGTTGCGATTCACGACTGTGCAGACGGGCGTAAGAGGTCGCGGTTTGCAGGATGTTGGGGTCTTCGGGGAAGGCGGAGATGAGCGCGATGTGTTGGTCTATGGCTCCTGCATAGTCCTTGAGGTTGGTGAGGGCTGGGATGAGACCCTGGCGGGCGAGGGCGATCTTGTCGCGCTTGTCGAGTTGGGCGAGCGGTGCGGTTTTGAGGGCGGCGATGGTGGTGGTGTAGAGGTCGCGAAGGCCGGCGTTGTCATGGGCGAGGGAGTAGCTTTCGGCTTCGAGATTGAGGTACTGCGGGTTGAAGGGGTCCGCGGCTCGGAGGGGTTTGAGGAGGGTGCGGGCGCCGGCGTAGTCGGCGGACTGGTTGGATTTGTCGATGGCTTCGAGGGTGAAGTCATGAGCGAGACTGGGGTTGGCGTCGTGCGCGGCCTGGATGAGGGTGGTGATGGCGTGGGCTTGCTGCTTGTCGTTCCAGTAGAAGTCGGTGGTGGTACGGACGACGCCGATGAGTTTGGGGTTGGCGGTGTAGATAGACTCGATGATGCGTTGGGCTGCGGGAATGTCTTTTTGGTCTTCAAAGGCGTGGGCGAGGTCGTACTGGAGTTCGATGTGCTGGACGGGGTCTACGGTGAGGGCTATCTCACGTTGCAGTGCGGATTGATAGGCGAGCGGGAGTTGGTGTTGCTGGCTGAAGTCGGCGAGCTGAGCCAAGGTGTCGATTGTTGTGGCGTGGGCAATGGCTGCCGCGACGACGGGCGCGATGTCAGATTGCCGGTGGAGGGCTTTGAGGACGGTGAGGCGAAGGTCGAGTGCGGGGATGGTGGGGTTGTCGGCAACGGCTTTGGCCGTGGCCTGATCGATGAGAGGGGCGAGTTGGGGGCGCGGGAGGAGTTCGAGGAGACGCTGCCGCGGAGTGTCGGCATCGCTATCCGTGCTGTTGGGAGCGTCCGCTTCGTAGGAGTAATTTCGTGAGTTGGTGTTGGTGACAGGATCGAGGATGGCGGCCTGAACGTACTCGGCGATGGCGTGGGGGAGATCGCGTTTGTTCTCGTAGATGGCGCCGGCTTCATAGCCGTAGAGCGCAGGGTTGTTGAAGCGCTTGCGGGCGGCTTCGATCTGGGCGAGTGCGGGGTCGAACTGGAAGTAGTCCCAGAAGATGGTGGCGGATTGCAGATAGCCGTCGGGCGTGCCGGGGTGGACGGTGGCCATGCGTTGCCAGAAGGGTGCGGCCTGGGCGAGTTGCCGGGTGGCGTCGAGGTTGAGGCTGGTGGCGGTGCTTCCGGCGTAGATGTCGCCGAGGGTGGCGAGGCGGTCTAGGTTGGTGGGGTCGGCGGTGGAGAGATGCTGCTCGATGGCGGCGGCGCGGGTGACCTGGGCGGGGTCGAAGTAGGCGAGGGAGCGGAAGACGCTGACGGCTTCGTCGCCGAGGGGGATGTCGGATGGGTATTCGCCGGCGAGCTGGCCGAGGAGCGGGGCGCTCTGCTCGAAGTGCGACTGCCAGAGATGGATCTCAGCGAGCTCGCGGGAGGCTGCGGGGTCTTGTAGTTGCTGGATTGCGGTGGGGACGAGGGCCTGGAGCGCGGTCAGTTCGGCGTCGAGCTTGCGGTTGATGCGGAGGTAGTCGAAGAACCGGGCCTGGAGGTCGGGGGCATCCTGCCAGTGTTCGCGGAGGAGGTGCTCCCAGGCGGCAGGGTCGGCGGTGGATTTTTGTTGATAGGCGTCGAGCAGGTTTCGGGTGAAGACGAGATCGTGGGGGAAGCGCCGGTGGGCGTAGAGATTGAGCTGTAGAGCCTCCTGCGCATTCGGGCCGCTGCTGTATTCGGTGTAGTGGACGTTGGCAAAGTATTGATCGAGATCGGTGCCGGAGAAGATGTCGACGATCTTGCGGGTGAGGGCGTCGAAGTCCGCGTTGCGTTTCTGGCGGAGGTAGAAGCGGGCCAGCTTGTCGTAGAAGCTGGTGTCGTTGAAACGGGTGAGGGCGCGCTGATAGACCTCTTCCTCCTGCGCGGCGAATTTGTTCTGTTGCAGGAAGGTGGCGAGACGCTCGTAGAACTGCGGGTCGTTGGGGTTGCGGTCGAGCTCGCGGCGGAGGACGGTGAGGGCGGCGGGGAGCTGGTTGGTGGTGGTGAGGCGGCCGAGGTAGCGTTCGAGGATTTGGCGGTATTCGGCGGCGGCGGTTTGGGTGGGCGGCGTGGTGATGGGGAGGTTGAGGGATTGCTGGAGGAGGTCGGCTGCTGAGGGCGTGGGTGCGGCGGGGTTTGTGGTGGTATCGGCGTCTGTGGTTCCCCACTCATGCGCAGAAGCGCGCATGAATGGGCCACCCGGCATGGATGGGGCACCCGGGGTTTGTGAGGTGGTGCTGGAGGCGGAGAGGGACATGCCCTGGAGTGGGGCTGAGAGTTCGGTGAGGAGGGAATCGTAGAGGGCGAACTCGGAGTGGGTGTCTCCGGTGCGGGCGTAGACGTCGGCGAGTTCGAGGGCGACGGCGAGACGCTCGCGGGCTTGCGGGAAGTCGGTGAGGAACTGCTGGGCTGCTTGCTTGACGGCGGCATCCTGACCGTAGGCGATGTAGGCCTGAATGAGCTGGGCGTGCAGATCGGGGCGGGCGGTGGAGGCGGGGAAGCGCTGGTCGAGCTGGGCGAGGAGTTCGGCGGCCTTAGCGCGATGGAAGTAGGGTGTGGCTTTGTCTTCTTCGTTGGAGAACTCGTAGGCAGGTTGCTGCGAGTTGAGCCACAGCGAGAGGATGCCGTTGAGGGCGCCGGGGCCGCGGTCTATGGTGGCGATGTCGCTGTAGAGGGAGAGATTGCCGGCGCCGAGGGCGATGGACTGGTTGGGCGCGCTGAGCAGGATTTGAATGAGGCCGGTGAGGCCGGCTTCTTCGGGGGATTGCTGTGTGGCGGAGAGATGGCCGGGCGTGGAGGCGAGCGCGTAGTCGTAGCGGGCGGCGTCTTGATACTGGGCGGCGTTATTGAGGAGTGTGGCGAAGGTGTAGAGTTCGTCGGGGGACCAGCTTGCGTGGCGGGACTCTTTGCTGACGCCGTACTCGGCGAGGGAGTTGATGGCGGCGTCGAGATGGCCCTGCTGCTGGTAGTAGTCGAAGAGTTTGGCGGCGGCGAGGAGGTCGTCGGGGTTTTGCTGGAGCTGTGCGCGAGTGGTTGCGAGGAAGGCGTGCTGGGTGTGGGTTGCGCTGAGGAGTTCGAAGTAGGTGGAGACCAGGGCGGAGTCCCATAGGGGCCGATACGACTTGTCGAAGAGCGCGAGGGCCTGGGTGGTGGCGTTGGGATTGTTCTGGTCGAGGGCCAGAAGGGCTGCGGCTTTGATGGGGAAGACTGCGTCTTGCGGGAAGGCGGTCTTGTAGTCGTCGATGGCGTGTTGGGCGTCGTCGAAGCGATGCAGCTTGAGGAGGGTGGCGATATAGATGGCACGGACGCTGGGCTCGGTGGGGTAGCGGGTGAGCCAGGATTTATCGATGGCCAGTGTGGCATCGTCGCCGAGGGCCTGATCTTGTGCGACGCTGAGGGCGCGGGGGAATGCTTGCCAGGCTTGCTGCTGGTCGGCGGCGAGGAATTTTTCTGAGGTGGGTGGTGAGGCGGCGGCAGCTTCGAGGGCGGCGATCTCCTGGGGGCCGGCGTTGCGGCGGTGGTAGAAGTCGGCTAGTTGGAACTGGGCTTCGGGCTTGTTGACGGAGTGGGCGGCGAAGGCCTTCCAGTCCTGCTCGGCGGCGGTGAAGTCGAGGGCGTCTTCGTCGACGTGGGCGCGGAGGGCGTAGAGTTGCGCGTCTTGATTGGTGGCGAGAAGGGCGTTGAGCTGGGTTTGGGCTTCGGCAGGTGGGCGCGGGTAGAGCGTGCGCAGGCCGGGGATGTCCATGGCGCGGTAGAGCGCGGACTCGATGGTGGAGGCGGAGACGATGGACTGCATCCAGGGGGCGAGGTCGGCGTGGGCTGAGAAGGCAGTGGCGAGCGTGGCGGTGGCCAGCAGCAGCGTGGCGCCGCGGGCAAAATGCGGGGGTCCTTCGCCTGCGGCTCGAGGATGAAGACGAAAAACTTGGCACAGACGCGCAGGGAAACGATCAGGGGACGATTTCAATCTTCACCTCCTGCGAGCCGACGTTGTGGGCGATGTCTTCCGCGGTGACGGAGAGGGTGTAGCTGCCGGGGGCCAGCGTGTTGGGGATGCTGAGCTCGCCGGTGCTGGCGGAGGCGGCGGTGTTCCATCTGAGGTCTGTAACTCCATAAGCCCCGGCGGTTGGTGTTACGCCTTGCAGGCGAGCGGTGAGGGTGCGGGTGGTTGCCGTGGCTTCGGCTTTGATGAGCATGGTGTCGCCGCGATGGAAGCGCGTGCGGTCTAGCTTGATGCGGACGCTGGGAGGTGTCGATGCGATGACGAAGGTCTTGTTTTCGGAGTAGGTGTTGCCGGCGGTGTCGCGGAGGATGAGGCGGACGGTGTAGGTGCCGTCCTGCATGTCGGTGGGGGCGAGGAAGCGGGTCTCCCAGAGATGGTCGGTGTCGGTGGGCTTGGTTGAATCTTCGGAGGGTATGTGTCGGAGGGGCTTGGTGAGGCCGAAGGGGAAGAGTGCGATGACGGAGGCGATGGCGGTGTCGGTGTGGACGCGGAGGACGGGGTCGCCGGGACGGATGACGCGGGGGCGGAGCAGCGAACGCGGCACGGCGAGGAACGAGGTGTAGGGGGTGACGAACTTGTAGCGGCGGGAGATCTCGATGATCTCGTCGATGGCGGCACGGGTTTCGCCGTCGCGGGCGATCTGCTCGAGCAGCGCGTTGACGCGGGCCTGCGCCCAGAGGCGCGGGAGTTGCGGGTGGTCGAGTGCTTCGACGGGGAGATCAACTTTGATGGAAGATTGGAGCGGATTGCCTGGGCGATCGGCTACGGCGGTGAAGGTGACTTTTTTGGTGGGTGTGGTGTAGTCGCCAACCCAGGCTGCGAGGGAGCCGGCGTAGGTGGAGGCGTCGAGGGGATAGAGGGTATGGATGGCTTTGGTGGGGCCGATGTCGAGATGTAGGCCGCTGATGGGGCGCGAGCTGCTGTGGTCGAGGAAGATGCCGAGCTTGGGCTGGATGGGTTCGGTGGTGAGGACGTTTTCGAGCAGGCCGTCGTTTTGGGCGAGCAGGCGAAGGAGGGGAAGGTTGGCGTCGTCGCCGATGGCGAAGATGTTGGTGCGGGGATGGGTGGAGGCCTTCCACTGCGCGGCGTAGTTGGCGGCGATCTTGCCGGTGAGAATGGTAGCGCCGCGGTCGGAGTTGCCGTCGGTGAAGAGGTAGATGGAGGTGTTGGGAGATTTAGCCTGGGCGAGCGCGGCGGTGAGGGCTTTGCCGAGGTCGGTGCCTCCGCGGAGACGGCTGGACTTTACAAACTGCAGCGCTTGCTGGATGGCCTCCGGGGTTGCCGATGTGGGGTCGGGTTTGAAGCTTGCGGTGTCCTGGTTGAAGAGGATGAGCGAGAAATGGTCTTCGGGTTTGAGACCGAGGAGCACGGCTTCGAGGGCGGCGTAGCTGCGTTCGAGCTTGTCCCACTGCATGGAGAGCGAGGTGTCGAGGAGCAGGACGACGTTGCGCGGTGCGGTTTGCTGTGGGGTGATGACGGCGGGCGGAGCGATGAGGGTTTGCGCGAGGAAAAAGCCGGGTTCGGGGGCGCGGGGTTTGGGGCTGCGTTCGTCGGGTGAGGGCAGCGCGGGGTGAGGGTTGCGGAAGGTGGAGACGAGGAGCGTGTCGGCGGCGTGAGGATCGAGTGACCAGGCGGTAGTGAGGTCTTCAGAGAAGGCGGTATTTGTGCCTTCGTACGAGCCGATGACGGTGTGAGCGTCTTGTTTGGCGAATTGCAACGGGAAGGACTTGCTGGTGAGTTGGAAGTTGGTGAGCGCGATGTTGGAGTGGAGTTCGAAGTGGATGCTGAGGTGGGCGGCGATTTGCTGTTTGTACTCGGTGGGTTTGAGCGGCAGGACGAAGTTCTGGCCGAAGTTGTTGACGGGGAGCTTCTGGTGGTACTCGAGTTCGAGGCGCTTGGTGCCGAATGCGGGGATGGGCGTGATTTTGGCGGTGAAGGTGGAGTCGGCTTTGGGGTCTGAACCGTCGCGTTCGCCGGCTTCGAGCAGGCCGGGGTCGATGGTCTGCATGCGTGCCTGTTCATAGATCTCTGCGGCGCGCTTGCGTTCGAGGATGACGGCGGGGATGCGGACGGGCCCGTCCCAGGTGGCGAAGTCGGAGACGGTGCTGCCGGTGGGCAGCGCGAAGATGTACGTGCCTTCCTGGACGCGATTGGTATGGTTGCTGAAGATCTGGGTGATATAGACGCGGGCGTCGCCGTTGTCGATGGTGATGTCGACGTTCATCTCCTGGAGCGAGAGCACGGCGTTGTCGGCGTCCGCGAGCACCATGACGCCGGACTGCGCGAGCATAGCCGTAGCGCTGAGCAGGAGGGTGACGACCGCGAAGAGTTTGTTCATGGGAGGGTCGCTTCGGCGATTCGTACGATGCCGTTTTCCGTTCCGACGTATAGTTCGCCGTTATTTTCCGCGAGGGCGGTGACGTTTCGCGAGGGAAGACCTGCGGTGATGCGCGTCCAGTGGCGTGAGGACTGGATATAGACAAGAAGGCCGTCGTCGAGCGAGCCGGCGAAGACATGCTGCGGCGTGGCGAGGATGGCGTTGGGATTGATGACGGTGGTGGGCGCGGGAGTGTCCATGGAGGTGACGTTGCCGGCGGAGTCCATCTGCATCACGCCGCCGCCGTAGGTGCCGACGAACCATGTTTGAGGAGCGCCGGGTTGGGGGACGCGGGTGATGGCGGTGATCCAGTTGCGCTTGAGGCCGGAGTTGCGGAGGGTGACGTTCTGACGGACGGTGGCGTCGTTGAGGATGGAGATGCCGCCCAGGGTGCCGGCGAGGACGCGGCCGCTGGAGGGCTCGGCTGCGAGGGTGTAGACGTGGTTGTTGGCGAGACCCTGGAAGGCGTAGAGGCTCTGCGGGCCGGATGCGGTGAAGAAGGTGAGACCGGCGGGAGTGGCGACGGCCATGCCGGAGTTGCTGAAGGCGATGTCGGTGACCTGGTCGGAGATGAGGCCGTCGCGGCGGGTGAGGACCTGACGGGGTTTTGGGGTTGGTGAGGTCGCGTCGAAGAGGACGAGGCCGTTGGCGGTGGCGGCATCCATGGTGTGACGGTGCGGGTCGGCGACGATGCGGTTGATGCAGAAGATGTGGTCGTCTTCGACGTGCTGGGCGCGGTTGGTTTCGAGGTCGAGGACGTCAAGGCCGCGGTCGAAGTAGCCGATCCAGAGCTGGCCGCTGGGCGAGAAGGTGAGCGCGGAGACGTTGCTGTCGGCGAGCGACCGCGCGGTGGCGGCGATGAGCGTCTGCCAGGAGTGGGCGTTGGGCTGCTCTTGGCGGAGGAGATTGCCGTCGGCTATGGCGAGGAGGTTGTCGCCGGTGGAGAAGAAGTGGGTGATGTTGAGGGCGGCGTTGATTTGTGAGGCGTGCGCGTGGGGTTCGAGAGAGATTTGATGGAGGCCCTGATCGATGGTGGCGATGAGGAGGGTGTTGTTGTCGAGCGCTAGCGCGTGGGCGAAGAGACCCGGTGCGAGTGTGCGGGAGCGATGGCCATCGTTGAACTGGGCGACGCCTAGCGGAGTGGCGATGAAGACTCCGGTGTTGCTGATGACGATGTCTTCGACCTGGGGGTCGGGGAGGCCGGAGGTAGTGTCGAGGGTGTCGAGTTGGCCGGCGTGCCAGTGGAGCGCGCCACGCGTGCGGGTGCCGATCCAGAGGTCTGCTTCGTCGCCGGCCAGGGCAGTTACTGGGATGTTGGCGAAGCTGGGCTGGAAGAGCCTGAGGGTCTTGCCGTCGTAGAGCAGGAGCCCTGCGCGACGAGTGCCGATGAGGAGGTCTCCGGAGGCCAGTGGGAGGATGGCGGTGATGTCGCGATCTGCTGGGTTGGCGGGGCGAAGCTGCTGGGTGGCGCCGTCTGTAGCGAAGAGGAGCAGGCCTTCGCCGTGCGTGGCGGCGATCAGGGAGGTGGTCGCTGCGCCGCGGAGACGCCCGGTGGCGAAGGCGACGATGGGCGCGGGTGGAAGGTCGAGGCCGGTGTGGAGGAGTTGAGGCTGGCTGCCCGGCTGGTTATAGATACTGAGTCCGCCGGGGCCGGCGAGGTAGAGCTTGCCGTTAAAGGCTGCGCCGGTGGTGTAACGGTTGCTCGCGGCGACGGGCTCGAAGGCTGTGCGGACGGTTTGCAGCGGGAGCAGCGTGAAAGGGAGATTGCCTTCTGTGCCGACCTGCTGGCGGATGGTTTTGAGGCTCGAGTTGAGGTGGAATATCGAAAAGCACGCGGCGCCAAGTACAGCCAGGAGGAGAACGGCAGAGACACCAACGGCGACCTTACGCATTTCGTTAAGCAGACCCTATATGGGTAGCAGAGTCGCTACGCTAGCATAGTTTCTGGTGAATCGCATCTGGATATTTTTTACGAGAGCTGCGCGGCATCCAAAGAAGCAACAGTGCGGTGCTGGATGAGGCGATTTGCACGGGCGTCGAGATCACGCCAAGGCTTCAACCGCCATGCTAGAGTGGGACTCCCCGGCACGAAGCCCTATGATTGGTAGCGCAGTGGAAGACATTCCGCCAGTTTCGAAGAACCCTGCCGGGGGCCCCGCCGCGATGGCGATCTACGAGTTCGATGGCTTTCAGCTCGACCCGCTGAACCGGCTGCTGACCTATGGTGGTAAAGAGGTTGCCGTGCCGGGGCGCGTGTTCGATGCGCTGTTGATGCTGGTGCGGCGGCCGGGTGAGCTGGTGACCAAGGAAGAGCTGCTGGACACGGTGTGGGGCGGCTCGTTTGTGGAGGAGTCGAACCTAACGGTGGCGGTTTCGACGCTGCGGCGGGCGCTGAATGAAGATCCACACGACCGCAAATATATACAGACCGTCGCGCGACGGGGTTACCGGTTTATTGCCGAGGTGCGCGAGGTGCAGCGACCGGTGCGGGCGGCGGTTGTGGCAACTGAAGCTTCAGTAGCGAGCGACGGTCAAGTTAGTGGGGCTGTTGCTTCGGCCAGGCAGGCAAGAATGTGGCCGTTGGGTTTGCTGGTGGGTGGTTTGCTGGCTGTTCTGCTGGCGAGTGCGTGGTATCTGTTACGGCCTCATGAGCCGATTCGTACGCTGGCGGTGTTGCCGTTTACGGGTTCGGCGGGAGCGGCGAGCGGTGCGGATTCGAATGAGGTCGTTCTGCTGGGTATGACCGACGGCCTGATTTCGAGGTTGAACGGTGAGTTGGTGGTGAGGCCAACAGGTTCGGTGTTGCGGTATTCCGGCCCTCCAGAGGCTGGAGCTGGGCCTGTCGATCCGGTGTCGGCCGGGCGCGAGCAGGATGTGGATGCGGTGCTGACTGGGTCGCTGGAAGATTCGGCCGGCGGGCATACTTTGCGGCTGCGGCTGATACGGGTGCGCGATGGGTTGACGCTGTGGCAGAACAGCTTTGCGGCTGGGTCGAACGACCTGTCGCGGCTGGAGCAGGATGCAGGCAATGCCGCGGCGATAGAGCTGCGGCGGTTGGGTGCGGCTGCTGCGCCTGCGAAGCCGGCGGCGAATGCCGTGATGACGCGGGCAAATGATCCGGCGTATCAGCTTTATCTGCGCGGGCGGTATTTCTGGAACCGGCGGACGGTCGATGGGTTGCGCAAGAGCACGGATTATTTTAGACAGTCGATTGCGGCCGATCCGAACTATGCGCTGGCGTATGCGGGGCTGGCTGACTCGTATGCGTTGCTGGCGTCGTTTTCGGTGGAGCCGGGAGCGACGGCAAATGCGGATGCACGGTCGGCGGCGCTTTCGGCGATTCAGCTCGATCCGACGCTGGCTGAGCCCCATGCTTCACTGGGGATGATCTACTTCTTTACGGACTGGAACCTGACGGCGGCGGAACGCGAGTATGAGCGGGCGATCCAGTTGAACCCGAACTATGCTACAGCGCACCACTGGTATGCGCTGGACCTGGCGGCGATGGGGCGGTTTCCGCAGGCGCTGTATGAGATTCACCTGGCGCAGAAACTCGATCCGCTGTCACTGATTATCGGGACGAATGTGGGGTGGATCGAGTACCTGGCGCGGGACTACGAGGGCGCGACGCGTGATCTGCACCGGGTGCTGGAGCTTGATCCGAACTTTGTGCGAGCGCGGACGCGGCTGGGGATGGTGGAGATGGCCACCGGCGAGAACGCGGCGGCTGTGGCGGATTTGACACAGGCTCTGGCGCTCTCGGGCGATGAAGACCCGTGGGTGCAAGGACTGCTGGGCGACGCTTCAGCGCGAGCGGGCAACAAGGCTGCGGCGGAGAAGGCGCTGGCGGAGCTGCGGAAGCGGAGTGCCACTCAATATGTTCCGCCGATCAGCCGTGGGCTGGTGCTGCTGGGGCTGAGGCGGAAGCCCGAGGCCGTGGCCGCGCTGGTGCAGGCGGTCGACGACCACTCGACGGCGATGGTGTATGCGCGGGTCGATCCTTCGCTGGATGGGCTGCGTGGGGATGCGGGGTTTCAGGGGTTGGTGGGTCGGATCAAGCCCTAACCTCAATATCATCAGCATTTATATATTCTTTGGAACTTTTTGAAGACAGGTTTGCGAATGTGGGCCTAGGATTCGCGGCGTTCTAAAGAGGCTGGACTGTGCGTTGCGAAGAGCAGCGACCGGCGCTCTGGATAGAGAGACTCCGCTTGGCTATTTTGTCGACGACGCACCTTCCCCCGCTTGATCCGGACGCTCCTGCGACCCTGGCGACGCCTTCTGTGCTGCCGCTGGACGTGAGCCCGGAGGAGATTCATACTCCAGATGAGCCTTGGGTGGGGGCGTTTATTGCGGGTCTTTCGGGGTGGACGCTGGATGCGTTCGACTTCTTCCTGGTGGTGCTTTCGCTGACGGCGATCGGACGGGAGTTTGGGCAGGATGTGAAGCACATGACGCTGGCGCTGACCGCGACGCTGGCGCTGCGGCCGGTGGGGGCGTTCTTTTTTGGCGGAATTTCGGACCGGTTTGGCCGGCGGATTCCGATGATCGTGAACCTTTGCCTGTTTGCGGTGGTGGAGCTGGCGACCGGGTTTACGCGGAGCTTTGTGACGTTTCTGGCGGTGCGCGCGGTGTTTGGCGTGGTGATGGGCGGCCAGTGGGGTGTGGGTGTTTCGCTGGCAATGGAGAAGGTGCCGACACGGTATCGCGGAGTGCTGAGCGGGTTGCTACAGCAGGGGTATTCGATTGGGTTTTTGCTGGCTGCGGCGGCTTACTTTTTGATTGAGCCGAAGTATGGATGGAGGCCGCTGTTCTATCTGGGCAGCCTGCCTGCACTGGCGGCGGCGGGGTTTGTGGCGCTGCGGGTGAGGGAGTCCGAGGTTTGGCGGTTGACCAAGCATTCGAGCTTTGCGGGGTTGGGGCGGGCGTTGGCGTCGCACTGGAAGCTGTTTGTCTATTTCACGGTGTTCATGATGGCGATGCACATGAGTTCGCATGGGACGCAGGACCTGTATCCGACGTTTCTGGAGAAGGACTGGGGGATTGTTGGGAAGCAGAAGGCGGCGTTGACGGCGATCTCGATGGTTGGGGCGATATTGGGTGGGTTGTCGATTGGGTGGATATCGGACAGGGTTGGAAGACGCTGGGCGATGATTGGCGCGCTGGTGGGGGCGATTGCGTCGATTCCGCTGTGGGCATTTGCGCACACGCTGCCATTGCTGGTGCTGGGCGCCGTGCTGATGCAGTTCTGCGTGCAGGGCGCATGGGGCGTGGTGCCGGCGCATGTGGCGGAGTTGAGTCCGGATTCAGTGCGCGGGACGCTGCCGGGGTTGGGGAACCAGGTGGGGGTTTTGCTGTCGAGCGTGGTGGTGTATCTCGAGGCTGGGTTTGCGAAGGGCAGGACGTATGCGGGGTCGATGTCTATGACTGCGGCGATGGTGTTCTGTTTGGCGATTGTGTTGACGTTGGTTGGACGGGAGAAGAAGGCGCAGGTGTTTGGAAGCAGGGAAGATGTTGGAGCTGGAGCTAGTGAGTAGAAGTACAAGTGAT
>Ga0302314_10004239_pt1 | contig 26395 bp, 28 predicted proteins | sample III_Palsa_N2_3_FD_200533 | JGI IMG/M metagenome (GOLD analysis project Ga0302314, IMG submission 200533) | Peat permafrost microbial communities from Stordalen Mire near Abisko, Sweden - III_Palsa_N2_3 | ecosystem: Environmental > Terrestrial > Soil > Palsa > Peat permafrost | place: Sweden...
GCAGTTGACGTTGACGTGCCTGGCCACAACGCCGACGCGGGGAGCCGACGCGACCCCACGCACAAACCAGAAGTGCGTGTAGAGGACGACCGGAGGAAGTCACCCGGTCTTTCAGACGCCGGCGCAGGCGTGAAACTCCCCTCGACGCCAGGATTGCCCGGATTAGTGTCGATTCGCCGAGGGGAGTTTCCGAAGAGGACGACCCGGCAAGCGCCTGAGGAGCGCAGCGACGAGGACCACCCCACGACGCGACGCCACCACCAGCGCCAGCGTGGCCGTACGAGGTCCGGTGTGGAGCGCAGCGCAGCACCGGAACGTAGGAAGGCCGACCACCAAGCGTAAGCAGCCGTGCCGCGCCGCATGCTGGACGTTCGTTGACAGTCGGCGGCAGGGTCGCTTAGCGTCCTGAACAATCGGAGGTTACGGGAATCCGGAGTGAACTGATGGAGCGTCTGACCTGCCGCAGGCACGTCGACTTCGCCCGCGTCGAGAGTGCGCTCTGTCCGGCGTGACGGCCATCGTTCCATCAGGCGATAGATGAATCGGTGCATATCCATCTGCGCATCTTCGCTGCACCTTCCCACTTTGCCGGCACTCTGCCGCACGAGCGGAGACCTCTCGATGCCCAGCCATACCCACCACCCGAACACCCGTCCGCGGCGCAGCGGCAGCGGCAGTAGCAACAGCAGCCGGACTGACGGCCGCGTTGCCGACAGCGGGAGACGTACCGCGAGTGCGGGGGCCGTGCTTCGCGCGGTTCTCGTGAACGGGCCGATCGCACGCAGCACCATCGCGCGCATCACCGGGCTCTCGCCCGCCTCGGTAACCGGGCACTGCGCCGAGCTGACGCAGTTCGGGCTGCTGCGCGAACTGCCGGGGGAGGTGCGCTCCAACGGCGCCGGGCGTCCGCATATTCCGGTGGACATCGATGTCTCGCGGCACGTGGTCGCCGCGGTGCACATCGCCGTGAAGTGGACCACGACCGCCCTACTCGACCTGCGCGGACGTGTCATCGCACAGCATCAGAGCCCGCATGACACGACCGATCCGTCGGGCATCGTCGAGCGTGCGGCGGAGAGCCTCGAGGCGTTGTCCGCGGCGTACGCGGCCCGCGTACCCCACGCCGCCGACGCGCGTCCGCTCGGCATCGGCGTGGCGACCGGCGGGTGGGTCGATCCCGAATCCGGCGTCGTGATGGACCATCCGCGACTCGGCTGGTCCCTCGTCCCGCTGCGCGACCTGCTCGCCTCACGCACCGGGCTGCCGGTCCACGTGGACGGGCACTCGCGTGCGCTGCTGCACGGCGAAGCGCTGTTCGGGCACGCTCGCCGGGTCGGCAGCGCGCTGCACGTGTTCGTCGGCAACGTCGTGGACGCGGCGTTCGCGACGCGCGGCGAGGCGCACTACGGCTCGCGCGCGCAGGCCGGCGCGATCGCGCACCTGCCGGTCGAGGGCAGCCGCGAGCCCTGCTCCTGCGGCCGGACCGGCTGCCTTGAGGCGGCGGTATCAGAGCAGACCCTGACCCGGCGCGCGTACGAGCAGGGGATCATCGCGGCTCCGGACCTGCGGCTGCTCCTTGACGCCGCCCGCGCCGGGAACGAGGCCGCCGCGGACCTGTTCGTCGAGCGCTCGCGGCTGGTCGGGCGGGCCGTGGCGATGCTCATGGACGTGTTCGGCCCGGACCTCGTCATCGTCATGGAGCCCTCGCTGCCCTACCTCCCGGCCGCGCTCGCCGCGTTGCGCACGGCCGCGCGGGAGAACGTGCGCACCGTCTGCGACGTGGACAGCATGCTGGTTCCGACGAGCTTTCCCGGCACTGTCCTGGAAACCGCCGGGGGAGCGGTGTTTCTCGACGCGCTCTATCGGAATCCGCTCGGGCTCGAGGAGTGGATTAATTCAGAAACTTGGAATGTTGACACGGCGGCGCGGTTCCGGTGACGATGGACACTATGGACCGACACCACGTCAACCTGGTTAAGCGCCGGGTCATCGACCTCATGCGCGTGGGCCGCTCCTTCTGTCGCCGGTAGCCGACCGGATTCTGCGTAGCGCCGCCCAGCGGTTGCTTCTGGCGCGCCCAGGTGCGCGCACCGTAATTATGTGATCACTGCATAACTCGTATTCAGTGTGCCATTTTTCCACGCCTTTGAATCAATTCAGGCGCGGCGATGGCGCCTGCCCGGCTACCCGAAGAATGAGGAACCCCGCCGTGCCACGATCCGCCCACGACTTCAGCCCCCGCCCCGCGATCCACTCGGGCCTCGACCGAAGAACTCTGCTGCGCTCGGTGCTCGCCACCGGTGCCGCGCTCGGCCTCGGCGCGTGCGCCGCACCGACCTCGGGCGGGGCGACGCTCGCGGCCGACGCCGCGCTGCCGAAGGCCGTGCCGACCGGCACCAGCCTCTCCATCGCCTCGGGGCTCGGCGAGACACAGCTCGAGCTCCAGCTGTCCGGGCTGATCAAGAGCCTGCCGTTCAATGTCTCCAGCTGGCCGAACCTGAGCGCCGGGCCCGACGTGCTCGCCGCGTTCCGTGCCGGGTCGGTCGACGTAGGTGTCAATGCCGGAATACCGCCGATCGAGGCGTACAACCAGGGCTACCAGACCCGGATCGTCGCGATCAACCTCACCCGCAGACCCACCTACGTGTTCGCGACCAAGCCGCACAGCACCATCGAGTCGGTCGCCGACTTCCGCGGTAAGAACCTGGCGTTCTCCCAGGGGCAGGCCCAGGGCGTCGTGTTGCTGCGGGCGCTCAAGCAGGCCGGGATCTCCTACAAGGACGTCAACCTGGTGAACCTCACCAGCGACCAGTTCCTCGTCGCGCTCGAGGCCGGTCAGGTGGACATCGCGCCGCTGCCCGTGACCCAGCTGCCCAACTACCTCAACAGCTACGGCAAGGACGGCGCCCACTCGATCGACACGACCGTCGTCGACTTCCTGACGCTGCTCTGGGCGCCTGAGGCCGTCCTGCAGGATGCCGGGAAGGCCGCCGCCATCGCCGCGTTCGTGCCGCTCTGGGCCAAGGCCACGGTCTGGGTGTATGAGAACCCTGCCGAATGGGAGCAGGACTTCTACGTCAAGACGCAGTCCATCTCCGCTGCCCAGGCCAAGAGCGTCGTCAAGCTGAGCCCGAAGCCGTGGTTCCCGGAGAGCTGGGACTCGGCCATCGCCTGGGAGAAGCAAACCGTCGAACTGCTCGCGCAGGGCGGCTTCATCAAGTCCTTCGACCCGACCACGCTGTTCGACCGCCGCTTCGAGGGCCTGGCCGCCGCCGCGGTCCCGGCGACGTACCGGAGCTGATCACCATGGCAGACACAGTGATCCAAAAGGCAGTGATCCGGGATACCGTGATCCAAGCGCCGTCGACAAGATCCTCCGCGGTCGACGTCACCACCCGCCGCCGGGTACGCCGGCTGGGCCCGGGCAAGCGCATTCCCTTCAGCCGCGGCATCGGCCCGCTGCTGCTGATCGCCGTCTGGTCGATCGCCAGCGCGGCCGGCCGACTCGATCCGCGGATCCTGCCCGCGCCCTGGTCGGTCGTCGACACCGGCTGGCAGCTGTGGCAGGCCGGCACGCTCGGCCCCGACCTGGCGATCTCCCTGCAACGCGCGGCCGAGGGCTTCGCCTTCGGCCTGGTCGCGGCCGTCGCCCTGTCGCTGCTCGCCGGGCTCAGCCGGGTCGGTGCCGCGCTGATCGACGGCAACGTGCAGATCAACCGGGCCCTGCCGATCCTCGGCATGATCCCGCTGTTCATCCTCTGGCTGGGCATCGGCGAGACCTTCAAGATCTCGATCATCGCCATCGCGGTCTACATCCCGATCTACATCAACCTCTCCGCCGCCCTGTCCGCGATCGACCGCCGCTACGTCGAGCTCGCCGAGACGCTCGGCCTGAGCCGCTGGGAGTTCCTGCGGCAGGTCGTCATCCCGGGCGCCCTGCCCGGCTTCTTCACCGGGCTGCGGCTCGGGGTGACGGCCGCGTGGCTGGCGCTGGTCGTCGTCGAGGAGGTCAACGCGACCAGCGGCCTCGGCTACCTGATGTACCAGCAGGCCAGCTACGGGCTGATCGACAGCGTCGTGGTCGGCCTGGCCATCTACGGGATCTGGGGCTTCACCTCGGACCTGATCGTCCGCCTCATCGAAAGGAGGGTTCTGTCATGGCGAAGCACCCTGGACGGCTGACCGGGAACCCGCCGTCAGTCGTCATCAGCAGCCTGACCCGCGGCTTCGGGGCACGCACTGTGCTGCACGGCATCGACCTCGAGATCCCGCAGGGCCAGTTCGTGGCGCTCGTCGGCCGCAGCGGCTCGGGCAAGTCCACCCTGCTGCGGGCGATCGCGGGCATCGACCACGAGGTCGACGGGGACGGCGCGATCAGCACGCCGCCGCGCGTATCAGTGGTCTTCCAGGACTCCCGGCTGCTGCCCTGGCGCCGGGTGCTGGCCAACGTGCTGCTCGGCCTGCCGCGCCGCGGACCGAAGGCCCGCGAGGCGGGGGAGCGGGCCCGCGCCGCGCTCGCCGAGGTCGGTCTCGCCGGGCGCGAAGACGCGTGGCCCAACCAGCTCTCCGGCGGCGAGGCCCAGCGCGCCGCGCTCGCCAGGTCGCTGGCCCGCGAGCCGGATCTACTGCTGGCCGACGAGCCGTTCGGCGCGCTCGACGCCCTGACCCGGATCAAGATGCACACCCTGCTGCGCGAACTGTGGGAACGCCACGGGCCCACCGTCCTGCTCGTGACGCACGACGTGGACGAGGCGGTGCTGCTGGCCGACCGCGTCCTCGTGCTCGAAGAGGGCCGGTTCATCCTGGACCTGCCGATCGACCTGCCGCAACCCCGCTCGGTACGCGACGAGCGCCTGGTCGCGTACCGGGAGAGGCTCCTCGAGGCGCTCGGAGTGCAGTTGGACGAATCCGTACTCGAGGAGGTCGCCTCGTGAGCGGCGCGAACGGCAGAACCCTGCATCTCAATGCCTTCCTGATGAGCACCGGGCACCACGAGGCCTCCTGGCGGCTGCCCGAGAGCGACCCGCGCGCGAACACCGACATCGAGCACTACAAGGCGCTCGCGCGCACCGCCGAACGCGGCACCTTCGACTCGCTGTTCCTCGCCGACGGTCCGGTGCTGTGGGGCGACGTCGCGCAGCGCCCGTCCGGCGCGATCGAGCCGCTCACGCTGCTGACGGTGCTGGCCACGGCGACCGAGCACGTCGGGCTGATCGCCACCGCGTCGACGACGTACAACTCGCCGTACAACCTGGCCCGCCGCTTCGCCTCGCTGGACCACGTGAGCGGTGGCCGGGCCGGGTGGAACATCGTCACCACGGCCGGACCCGCCGCCGCGCGCAACTTCGGCCTCGACGACGCCCCCGCGCACGCCGAGCGGTACGAGCGCGCCGCCGAGTTCACCGACGTGGCCCTGCAACTGTGGGACAGTTGGGCCGAGGACGTCTACGTCGGCGACAAGAGTCTCGGCGTCTGGGGCGACCAGCGCGGTATCCGTCCGCCACGCCACCGCGGCCGGTTCTTCTCGGTCGAGGGCGCACTCAACATCCCGCGCTCGCCGCAGGGACACCCGCTGCTCGTGCAGGCCGGCTCCTCCGAGGACGGCAAGGACTTCGCCGCGCGTCACGCGGAGGCCGTATTCACCGCGCAGCAGACCCTCGCCGAGGCGACCGCCTTCTACGCCGATCTCAAGGCTCGAACGATCGCGGCCGGCCGCGATCCCGACCACATCAAGATCCTGCCGGGCCTGGTCCCGGTCATCGGATCGACCGAGGCCGAGGCGCGGGAACGCGACGCGCAACTCGAAGAGCTGATCACCTACGAGCACGGACAACGCCGGCTGTCCGAGCTGCTCCAGCTGCCGAACGACCAGCTGGAGCTGGATTCGAGGCTCCCGGACGACCTGCCTGCGCCGCAGCTGATCAACGGCGCGCAGAGCAGATACGAACTCGTCGTCGAGCTGGCCCGGCGCGACAAGCTCACCGTCAGGGAACTGATCAACCGGCTCGGCGGCGGACGCGGTCACCGCACCTTCGTCGGCACGCCCGAGCAGGTCGCCGACGAGATCGAGTCCTGGTTCACCGGTGGCGCTGCCGACGGCTTCAACATCATGCCGCCGGTCCTGCCATCAGGCCTCGAACTGTTCGTCGAGGAGGTCGTGCCGATCCTTCGTCGCAGGGGCCTGTTCCGCACCGAGTACGTCCCCGGCCAGACCCTGCGCGGCTGCTATGGCCTGCCCCGGCCCGCCACCCGCCACGCCGTCACCCTCCAGAACGCCTAAAGAAAGCCAGAGCAATGACAATCACCGAAGCCCCCACCCGCATCGAAGTCCGGAAGGTCACCGCCCGCATCGGCGCCCGCGTCACCGGCGTCGACCTCACCCGCGAGCTCGACGCCGAGATCGTCGCCGCGATCCGGGCGGCCCTCAACGAGCACAAGGCCCTGGTCTTCGACGCCACCGGCCTGGACGACGAGGGCCAGCAGCGCTTCGCCCGGCACTTCGGTGAGCTGACCACCGCCCACCCGACGGTGCCCGCGCTCGACGGCGAGCCGAACATCCTGCCCGTGGACAGCGAGCGCGGCGGCCGGGCCAACCAGTGGCACACCGACGTCACCTTCGTCGTCAGCCCGCCGCAGGCCAGCACCCTGCGCAGCATCATCATCCCGCCCTACGGCGGCGAGACGCTGATCGCCAACTCGGCCGCCGCCTACCGCGACCTGCCCGAGCCGCTGCGCGCGTTCGCCGACACGCTCCGGGCCGTGCACACCAACGTGTACGACTACGCGGAGCAGGTTCGGCCCGTCAGCGAGGCCAAGGACCACGAGGAGCGGCGCAAGGTCTTCACCTCGATCAAGTTCGAGACCGAGCACCCGGTCGTGCGCGTGCACCCGCTCACCGGCGAGCGCGGCCTGTTCATCGGCGGCTTCGCGCAGCGCATCGTCGGCCTGTCCGCCGGCGAGTCGCGCAAGATCCTGGACATCCTCCAGGCCTACGTGACCCGCCCGGAGAACGTGCTGCGCTGGCGCTGGTCCCCGAACGAGCTGGTGCTCTTCGACAACCGGATCACTCAGCACTACGCCATCGACAACTACGACGACCAGCCGCGCCGCCTGCACCGCGTCACCGTGGCCGGGGACATCCCGGTCGGCATCGACGGGACGCAGAGCTCTGTGATCACCGGCGACGCGTCGCACTACACGGTCGTCGCGCAGGCCTAGCCAGAAGTCAGAGAAGCCCGCTGTTCGCGAGGAACGAGCGTGCATCGGCGTGCCCGGCCCAGACCCGGGCACGCCAGCCGGCCTCGACGGCGGCCTCGACGTTCTCCGGGCGGTCGTCGAAGAACGTGAGCGACAGGGCTTGGTCGATTTCAGCGATGCCCTGCTCGGTCGCCCGGTAGATCTCCGGCTGCGGCTTCATCGCGCCGACGTCGCAGGAGAACACGAGCAGGTCGAACGGCTCGGACCACGAGCGCATGCGCACCCGCTCGGCCAGCTCGACCGGAATGTTGGACAGCAGCGCGAGCCCATGGCCCGCCGCCCTGATGTCGAGCAGCAGCGGCAGCGAGTCAGGGTGCAGGGTCGTCCAGGCGAGCGAGTCGACCTCGATCAACCGCGTGGCGAGTGCCTCGTCCACGTCCACGCCGATGTCCGCGCCGACCGACCGCCAGTACGTCGACCCGGGGCCGCCCTCGTCGTACGCGCGCCGATGTTTCCAGTAGGACGCCGAGAACTCCGGGACGGGCACGTCGATCATGCCGGCGAGCTCCGCGAGATGCGTCGGCGCCTGGGAGAGCACCTCGCCGAGGTCGAAGACCACCCAAGGGCGATTGCGGGAACGTTCCACTGATCCACCGTACCAGGACGCTACGGCTTCATTCCGCGGCGCCCGGGTCGATCCGGCGCCGTGGCCCGCCGCGACCGGCGCACGCCCGACCGCAGCAGCCGCGCGTCGGCCCGCAGCATCTCGGCCTTGGCCCCGAGCATGACGTACGCCTCCACGGCCCGCACGAGGTGCCGTCGAGCGTTGACCGGATCCCCGGCCGCCGCCGTGAGCGCGGCGAGATCCTCCTCCACGCGGCCGAGATCGAGCCGACGACTCGCGGACTTGTAGTACCGCGCGGCTGCGGCAAGCAGTTCGGCATGACCCTGCGCCAGCCCTCGCATATGCCGCGCCAGCGCCTTATCCGCCGCACTGTCAGAAGCTGCTGCTTCCGCGCTCTGAACTGCGGTTTCGAGGAGATCTCGGCGCCCGGCGTCCAGCGCCAGCCGCGCGAGCTGCGGCAGCCACGACTGTTTTTGCCCGATATCGGCTGCGAGCGCGGAGGCGAGCAGGCCCAACGCGACATCCGTCCGCCCCGACTGCTCGGCCCGCACGGCACGCGCCGCGAGTGCGAAACCGGCTCTCGACCGGATCGCGTCGTCGGTCGGCTCAAGCCGATCGGGGACCTGGGCCAGCAGCGCGTCGGCCGTCGCGTCCTGTCCGCGATGAGCAGCGATGAGCGCCGCGAGACCGTACGCCTGCCAGGGCAGCCACGCCGCCGGTGCCACCCCGTAAGGCGGCAGAAACTCCTTCAGCGACGCGACCCCGGCCAGCGCCGCGTCCCAGGCCCCAGCCTCGTACTGCAGCGCCGCGTCCGCCGCCGTGACGAGCGCCTCGCCCAAGCCGACCTCCTCGGTTCCCGACCGTGATCCTAGGGGTGGCAGGACCAGGCACGTCCACGGCCACCCGCCTACGCTGGAACACATGACCTCGGATGACACGAACCCGCTCGGCGAGTACCTGCGGGCCCGCCGCGAACTCGTCACGCCGGAGAGCGTCGGCATCCCGCGGTTCGGGGTTCGCCGCGTGCCCGGCCTGCGCCGCGAGGAGGTCGCGATGCTCGCGGGCATCAGCGCCGACTACTACCTGCGCCTCGAGCAGGGCCGCGATCGCAAGCCCTCGGTCCAGGTCCTCGAGTCGCTCGCCCGCGTGCTGCGCCTCGACGAAGCCGCGACCGAGTACCTGCTCGGCCTCGCGGCCGACAAGCCGCGCCGGACGCGTCGTCGCGCACGCAGGGAGACCGTGGCGCCGGGTATCGGCAAGCTGCTCGACTCGCTCGCGATGCCCGCGTTCCTCGAGGGCCGCTACTTCGACGTCCTCGCGGCGAACGACCTGGCCACCGCGATCTCGCCGCGCCTCACCGCGGGCCGCAACCGGCTGCGCGACGTATTCCTCGACCCCGCGGAGCAGGCTCTCTACCCCGAGTGGGAGCTGGCCACCGTGGGGCTGGTCGCGGGCTTCCGGGAGTCGGTCGGCACGGACACCGACGACTCCCGGTTCATCGAACTGGTCGGCGAGCTCTCCCTCGCGAGCGAACGCTTCCGCAAGCTCTGGGGCCGGCACGACGTGCTGGCGCGAAGGGGCGCGCCCGTCACGTTCAACCACCCGCAGGTCGGCGAGCTGACGTTGAATCGGGAGAAGCTCGCCGTCGGCGGCTCGGCGGGGCAACTGCTCGTCATCTACCACGCCGATCGAGGCTCCGTGAACGCCGAGAAGCTCGGTCTGCTCGCCTCCTACCAGGCAGAAGCCCCCGACCAGCAGCCGCAGCACACTAGAAGCCGCGGACCTTCACCGGCCTGATCCGCGTGACGACCGAATACTTCTCCATGAACTCGGCCAGGCCCTTGCCGGTTCCCATCGCTTCGAGGAGCGGACCGTACTTCGCCGCGTACGCCGGCACCTCGTGCGCGGCAGGATGGCCCTCGAGGACCTCCACGTCGCCGGTGAAAACGGTGATCCCGTCGCCCTGGATCGAGTTGAAGTGCAGGGCGACGCGCGGGCGCTCGGCGAACGTCCGCAGCCGCGCCGAACTGTTGTCGTTGAAGATCAGGAAGCTGCCGTCGCCCCAGTTCGAATCGGGGTCCTGCTGCCAGAGGAACCAGACCGGGTTCGGCTGCGGGGTCCCGGTGCCGCTGACCGTGGTGAGCCAGATGATCGACTCTTCACGAAGCCGCCGTCGGACCGTCTCACCGAGGGGCGTGGCCGGGTCGGGCAGAATGTGCGTGTTCGCGGCAGTCATGATTCGAGTCTAGGCACGGCCGCGCGGCTATCAGTGGTCGGACACGCTCGACGGCCGCCGCCGGCGGGCACTCACTGCCCGGTCTCGGCCTTTGTCAGCAGCGCGCTGACCCAGTCCGTGAAGCGCACCGAGTACGACACGTCCGGGCTGTAGCCGCCCTCCTCGTAGCCGCCGATGACGCCGACGACCGTGCCGAGACCGGTCTTCGAGTCCACGTCCGTCAGGAACGGCGAGCCGCTCGTGCCGCCGGGATACCCGTCGCAGTCGAACTGCAGCTGTGTGGAGGAGAACTCGGTCGTGTAGTTCGTGCAGGTGATCGGCTCATTGGTGTCCGAGGGGTAGCCGATGACGGTCGTCAGGTCCGTGTACGACTGGTCGACGGCAAGGGTGTCCGCGCCCACCTCATCCTGGATCGTCCCGCTCACGCTGGTGTTGTGCACCACGATGAACGCCACGTCGTAGTCCGGATCGCGGTCGGATACCCATTGCGAGGCGACGTAGACCGCTGATACGTCCCAGACGCCGTACGGCATGCTGCCATTATCGTATTCGGGTACGAATGCAAGGTCCGTCTCAGCACCCGAACTGTCGTAGACGCAATGCGCGGCCGTCACCACGATGTCGCCCTCCGGCGTGGAGACCACGCTTCCCGTGCAATGGTGCGAGGTCAACGACCCGTCCGAGGTGCCGAACAGCGTGCCGACCTGCGGCGTTCCGGAGTACGCCGTGCCCTCCAGCGGATCGGACACGCTCATAGAGCTCGAACTCGACGCTGAACTCGCCGCTGAGCTTGAGGACGAGGACGGACTTGAAGACGAGGTGGCTTTAGTCGTCGCTGCCTGCGTCGTCGCGCTCTTCGTCGGGCTGGCGCTCGTCGTCGCCTTGGTGGACGCCGTCGCCGTGCTGTGGACGTTCGTGCTGGTCGAGGCCGTGATCTTCGACCTGTCGGCGACGCGCACGTAGGTCGTCGTGCCCACTCCGGCCGTGAGCAGCATGGCAGCGAATCCGACCGAGAGCACGCGGTGTGCGCGAAATGCTTTTTTGGGGAGACTCCAGACCGGACGCATGTACGCAATGTAAGAACGGAGTTATAAGCGATCCTTCGCTCAAGTTAAATGCTGGCTGAGATTTTCGGATGCCGAGGCCCCCCGGCGTGGCCGTCGCGGCGGCTTCGGTAGCCTGGCACCCGTGAAGATGCCCGAAGGCCTCATCAAGCTGCTGCGACAGCCCGCCCTGTGCTACCTGGCCACCACCATGCCGGACGGCTCGCCGCAGCTGACCCAGACCTGGGTCGACACCGACGGCGAGCACGTGCTGGTCAACAGCGTGCTCACGCACGTCAAGACCCGCAACATCCAGCGCGACCCGCGCGTAGCGCTGACGGTCACCGACCCCGAGCAGCAGCGCCGCTACTTCCAGGTGCGCGGCCGGGTGCTCGAAGTGCGCACCGAAGGCGCGGTCGAGCACATCGAGGAGCTGGCCCAGCGCTACCTAGGCGGCCCTTACCCCTGGTACGGCGGCCGGGACCAGGTCCGCGTCATCTTCGTCATCGAGCCGGAGCACATCACCGGCATCTGAGCAGCGTCGAATATCGCCGACCGTTCCACGCTGCCGGGCGGCCTCCTTCTCGGTAATCTCAACACATGGGAATAGGGGAAGGGGAGCCGGCCGTACGCGTGCACGCGTTGGTCAAGAGATACGCGCAGCGCAACGCCGTGGACGGGCTTAGCTTCGAGGTGGCGGCGGGGGAGACGTTCGCGCTGCTCGGGCCGAACGGCGCGGGCAAGACGACGACCACCGAGATCCTGGAGGGCCACCGGTCACGGGACGGCGGGCAGGTCGCGGTCCTCGGCGTGGATCCGGAGCGCGCCGACCGGGCCTGGCGGGCCCGGATCGGCATCGTGCTGCAGTCGGTCGGCGACTTCCACGACCTGACGGTGCTCGAGGTGGTGCGCCACTTCGCCGGGTATTTCCCGCAGCCGCGCGATCCGGACGAGGTGATCGAGCTCGTCGGGCTGACCGGGCAGCGCAAGGTGCGCGACGCCAAGCTGTCCGGCGGGCAGCGTCGGCGGCTCGACGTGGCCCTCGGCATCCTCGGCCGACCCGAGGTGCTGTTCCTCGACGAGCCGACGACCGGCTTCGACCCCGAGGCGCGGCGCCAGTTCTGGGAGCTGATCCGCGCCCTGCGCACGTCCGGCACCACGATCCTGCTCACCACGCACTACCTCGACGAGGCCGAACAGCTCGCCGACCGGGTGGCCGTGATCAACCACGGGCGGCTGCTCGCCCTGGACACCCCGGACCGGCTCGGTGGGCGCGACCGGGCCCCGACCGTGATCAGCTGGACGGACGAAGACGACGGCGCGGAGCGGCGGCTCGAGACGACCGAGCCGACGAGGGCGCTGCGGGAGCTGCTGGCCCGGCAGCCCGAGGGCGAGGAGATCAAGGGCCTCTCCGTGCACCAGCCCACCCTCGAGGAGATCTACCTCGCGATGGTGGACGCGACGGATTCCGATATGACCGCGCACGGCTCGACCGAGCAGGAGATGCGATGAGCAGCACCGGAGACACGGTCGCCGACCGCGCCGGACAGCCGTCGGATTCGGACGTGCGACTGCCCTCGGCGCTCAGCCTGGGCGTTCGCCGAGCCAGGCTCGAACTGCTGCAGTATTTCCGTCAGCGTGACGCCGTCGTCTTCACCTTCGGCTACCCGCTGATCATGCTGTTGATCTTCGGGTCCATCTTCGGCGGGAACATCCAGGGCACGGACATCCCCTACAACCAGTACTTCACCGCCGGGATCACCGCGACCGGCATGATGTCCATCGGCTTCCAGAGCGTGTCGATCGCCATCGCGTCCGACCGCACCGACAAGAGCATCAAACGCCTGCGCGGCCTGCCGATGCCGCAGCTCTCGTACTTCCTCGGCAAGCTCCTCGCCGCGCTCGTCGAGGGCATCATCCAGACGACGCTGCTGATCACCTGCGCCGTCCTCTTCTTCCACGTGCACCTGCCCTCGACGGCAGGACGCTGGTTCACCCTCGTCTGGGTCTTCACGCTCGGCCTCGGCACGTGCGCGGGCCTCGGCGTGCTGCTCGGCGGCTGGGTGAAGGACGGGCGCACGGCCAGCGCCGTGACGCTGCCGCCCTTCCTGGTCCTGCAGTTCATCTCGGGCGTGTTCTTCCCGCTGAACCAGCTCAGTCCCACGCTCCGCACGATCGGCGGATTCTTCCCGCTCAAGTGGATGTGCCAGGGGCTGCGCTCGGTGTTCCTGCCGGACGAGGCGCTCGTCGCCGAGCCGTCGCATGCCTGGCAGCTGCCGCAGGCGGCGTTGATCCTCGCCGCCTGGCTGGTCGGCAGCCTGCTGCTGGCCCTGCGCACCTTCCGCTGGAAGGAGAAGTACGAGCGCTGAGCGCCAGATCAGTCCTTCGGCCCGGCCTGCTGGATGACCTCGAACGACCAGATCTGCGAGGCGTGCGCGGCCGGCCGCGGCGGCTCGCCGTTCTCGGTGCCGCCGGCGTGGCCGCGGGCGAAGTCCTGGGAGGCGTGCCACTTCTGGAAGTCCTCCTCGCTGCGCCAGCGCGTGTAGACGAGGTACTGGTCGGTGCCCTCGACCGGCCGCAGCAGTTCGAACCACTCGAATCCGTCGCTCGCCTCCACGGCCCCGGCGCGCCCGGCGAACCGCTGCTCCAGGGTGGCCCTGGTCTCCGGCGTGACCGACAGGACATTGATCTTGACGACTGACATGGTGCAGACTCCTCGAGCGGGCTTGCGAAACGATCAAGCTGACGGCTCCAGCATATGCCGCGGGGAATTCTCCGCGGAACCCGCCCGGCTGCGAGCCGATCGGGATTCACCCCGCTCAGGCGGGCCCTGATTCGCCCCGCCCTCGCCACGCGGCCAACAGCCGGATCTCCTCGTCCGGCTCCAGGAATCCCGTCACCGGCTCGGCCCGGGCGACATCGAGGATGGACTGTTCGAGGGGCCGCAGGACGAGCCCCGCGCCGATCGCCGCGGCCGGACTCGCCGTGTTCAGCCGCGCGTCGTCCTCGTCCCCGGCGTACCACAGCGGCAGGGACGCGCCGGTCTGTCCCGTGTCGAGCAGGAACTGCGGATCCACCCAGGTCAGCCGGGTGCCGGCCGGGGCGACCGCTGCTGCGATCGCGTCGAACATGCCCGAGAACGGCATCGAGGGGCCGACGGTGTGGAACGTCCCGGCCAGCCCGGCGTCGACCGCCGAGACGATGAACGCGGCTTGGTCGCGCGCGTCGATCAGCTGAATCGGGCTGTCCGGGTACCCGGGAGCGAGGACCTCGCCGCCGCGAGCGATCCGCTGCACCCAGTGCGTGAACCGGCCGCTGTGGTCGTGAGGTCCGATCACGTAGGTCGGGCGGGTCACGAGCGTGCCGGGCCCGAACTGCTCGATCGCCGCCTGCTCGCAGAGAACCTTGAGCGGGCCGTACGTCTGCTCGTCGACGACGCCGGGCACCTGCCCCGGCGGCAGCAGCCGTACCGGCGAGTCCTCGGAGTACCCGGGCTGCGCCGGCGGCTGGTAAGCGCTGACGCTGGAGATATAGACGTACTGCCCGCCATTGCCGTCGAGCGTCCGCGCCAAATCAGTGACCTGCTTGGGGAAGTAAGCGCTCACGTCGATCGTGGCATCCCACCGCGCGCCCTTGAGCACGCTCAGGTCCCCGTTGCGATCCGCGTGCAGGTGCTCAGCCTCAGGAAACAGCTCCGGGCCCGACTGGCCGCGGTGCAGAAGCGTTACCTCGTGCCCGGCGCCCAGCGCCTGCTGCGTGATGTGCCGCCCGACGAACCGCGTCCCGCCGATGATGAGAATCCGCATTTTGCCATCCTGCACCACGACGATCGTGTGCGGCTCTCGAGGCGGGACCGTGGAACGTTCCGCGGTTATTGATTGTTCAACCACTCGTGGACGAGGAAACGCGGACGACCGACGTCGTGGTGATCGGCGCCGGACAGGCGGGTCTGTCGAGCGCCTATTTCCTGGGCCGCGCCGGGTTCGAGCCCGGCGACGGCTACGTGGTCCTGGACGGCGACCGGGCACCGGGAGGCGCGTGGCAGCACCGCTGGCCGACGCTGCGCATGGAGACCGTGAACGGCATATTCGACCTGCCCGGAATGGCCTTCGAGCCGCCGTCGCGGCAGGAGCAGGCCGCGGTCGCGGTTCCCCGGTATTTCGCCGAGTTCGAGGAGCGGTTCGGACTCGCCGTGCGGCGTCCGGTCTCGGTGCGGGCGGTGCGCCGCGGGCAGGACGGCCGGCTGCTGGTCGAGAGCGACGCGGGTTCCTGGGCCGCACGCGCCGTGATCAATGCGACCGGCACGTGGACCCGGCCCTTCTGGCCCTACTATCCCGGCCGCGGGAGCTTCCGCGGGCGCCAGGTGCACGCCGTCGACTACCCCGGTCCGTGGCAGTTCGCGGGAAAGCGCGTGATCGTGGTCGGCGGCGGGATCACCGCGCTCCAACTGCTCACCGAGCTCTCGAAGGCCGGGGCCTCGACGACCTGGGTCACCCGCAACCCGCCGGAATTCCGCGAACAGCCGTTCACCCGCGAGTACGGGCGCGAGGTGGTGGCGGCGGTGGACCGCAGGGTGCGCGCGGGGCTGGTGCCGCAGAGCGTCGTCAGCTTCACCGGCCTGCCCGTCACCGAGGCGGTGCTCGAAGCGCGGCGGAGTGGCGTGCTCAACCGGTTGCCGATGTTCGACCGGATCACGCCCGACGGGGTCGCGTGGGACGACGCTGAGGCGGACGCGCCCCGGTTCGCCGAGGCGGACGTGATCCTCTGGTGCACCGGCTGGCGTGCCGCGCTCGACCATCTCGCGCCGCTGCACCTGCGCGCCCCCGGCGGAGGCATCGCCATGGACGGCACCCGCGTCGTGCTCGAACCCCGCCTGCACCTGGTCGGATACGGCCCGTCGGCCAGCACCGTCGGCGCCAACCGGGCCGGACGCGACGCGGTCCGGGAGATACGTCGACTCCTGTCGGAACGAATCCCCGACTCGCTCGCGCTGCTGTAGGGGCTTATAAAGGTCGAAGCTCGCGGGATATTCCTGGGTCGGTCTGTCCTGTGGGGGCAGTCCCGTTCGTCATACGGGTAGTAAGCTCACACCCCCTCGGAGGCATTGATGAAGTACATGATGTTCATCTGTCATGAGCCGGAGCAGCTCGAGGAAGCCGTCGCGCAGGTCGGGAAGGATGACGGCGCGTGGCTGAACGAGATGGTCGGGCGGGGCGTGCGGCTCGACGGCAACGCGCTGCGCCCGCCGAACGAGGCGACCACCGTGCGCGTGCGCGGCGGCAGCCCACTGCTCACCGACGGTCCGTTCGCCGAGTCGAAGGAGGCCATCGCGGGTTTCGACATCATCGATTGCGCCGACCTGGACGAGGCCATCGAGATCGCGATCAGGCACCCGTGCGCCTCGGTCGGCTCGATCGAGCTCCGGCCGTTCTGGCAGTAGGCGGATCTGCGGCGTGACCGGCCACGACGTGAGCACCGAGGCGGCTCTCTCCCGGGTCTTCACCGAGGAGTGGGGCCGTCTCGTCGCGCGGCAGATCCGACTGACCGGGGACTGGGACCTGGCCGAGGAAAGCGTCCAAGACGCCTTCGCCCTGGCCCTGGAACGCTGGCCGCGCGACGGCATCCCGCGCGCCCCGGCAGCCTGGCTCACGACCACCGCCCGCAACCGCGCGCTCGATGTGCTCCGCCGCCGTCAGGTAGAAGCCGTCAAGCTACGCCAAAGCGCGCAGTTCGCGGACCGGCTCGAAGAGAGCAGTCCCTCCACCGCCATCGAGGACGACAGCGGCATCGTCGATGACCGGCTCCGCCTGATCTTCACCTGCTGTCACCCGGCTCTCGCGCTCGATGCCCGGATCGCCCTGACCCTGCGTACGCTCAGCGGCCTGACCACGACGCAGATCGCACGCGCGTTCCTGGTTTCCGAGGCGACCATGGCCAAGCGGCTCACCCGCGCGAAAAGCAAGATCCGCAACGCCGGCATTCCCTACCGGGTCCCGCCGGCGCATCTGCTGCCCGAGCGCACGGCCGGGGTGATGGCAGTGCTCTACCTGATGTTCAACGAGGGCTATGCCGCCACCGAGGGAGACGCCCTGATCCGCGAAGGCCTGTGCGCCGAGGCTATCCGGCTCGCCCGGGTACTCGCCCGCCTCATGCCCGGGGAACCGGAAGCGGATGCGCTCCTCGCCCTCATGCTGCTGCACCACTCCCGCCGCGACGCGCGCACGTCCCCTTCAGGCGAAATCGTCACGCTCGAACACCAGGACCGCGCATCGTGGGACCGGGTAGCGATCGAGGAGGCTGTCGCCCTGATAGCCGCTCGGGACGATGAGATCCCCCAGTCTGGGCCGTATCGGCTTCAGGCCGCCATCGCGACATGCCACGCCACCGCCGTGCACGCCGCCGAGACCGACTGGGCGCAGATCGCGCGGCTCTACGGGCAACTCCACGAAATCGCCCCGTCCCCGGTGATCGAGCTGAACCATGCCGTCGCGGTCGCCATGGCCTACGGCCCGGCCGCCGGCCTCGCCCTCACCGACCGCCTCGTCGCCGACGCCGTGCTCGAGGGCTACCACCTGCTCCCTGCGGTACGCGCCGACCTGCTGCGACGCATGGGCCGCCTCGAGGAAGCCCACGCGGCGTACCAGCAGGCGTTGGCATTGACGGGGACCACGGCCGAACGGCGCTACCTCGAGGGAAGACTGCGGGAGACGGAAGGCGGTTGAAGAACGTCCTCCAGCAGGATGTCGGCGTTCTGCACCATGCGCAGCGCCATCTTGCCGTCGATCTTCGCGGCGTGGAATCCGGGGTCGTCCTTTTCCACGACGAACGCCTTGACCCGTCCGTCCCCGACGTCCCTGGCGAACACGACGATCAGGTCGCACCAGACGGCGTTGCCCGGCCACCGCTTACGCCCGTTGATCACCCAGCTCTCGCCATCGCGCCGCGCGGTCGTCTCCAGTGCGACCGCGTCCGAGCCGTGCTCGGGTTCGGTCAGTGCGAACGCGCCGATCGTCTCCAGTGCGGCCATCGAGGGCAGCCATCGCTCCCGTTGCCGCTCTGTTCCCAGCAGGTAGATGGACTTCATGGCGAGCCCGACGTGCACGCCCAGGAATGTGCCGATGCTCCCGTCCAGCCGGCCCAGCTCGTAGGAGACCAGGCCTTGGCCCACCGCGGTCATCGGAACCGTGCCGTAGCCGCGCATGCCGTCGCCGACGATGGCCAGGTCCCGCAGCTTCGGGACGAGTTCGAAGGGGAATTCGCCGCGTTCCCAGTAATCGCTGACGACCGGCAGGATCTCCCTTTCGCCGAACGCGCGGGGGAGTGCTCAGATCGCGCAGCAGGTTTCGCGGACCGATCACCTCGTTGGCGGCTCCGGTGTCGATCGCCGCCTTCCACGCGACCGGGCTCAGCAGCGGATTGTTGCTCGGCGAGACGGCCTCGATCAGGTTCGTGACCGCGAACCCGACCCGCTCGGCGTCCGACGACTCCAGCGGCGCATCCCGCACCAGCCCTTCGGCCCATGCTCCGGTCGCGAGATAGGCCTGGACCATCCGGTGCAGCAGACTGCCACGAGAACACCGTCCGCTACCGCATGCGTCACCTGGAGGAGCACTTGGGCGGTTCGCTCGGCGATCCGACCACCCTTGCCGAACTCGCGGCAGCGATGCAGGCCATCCGGACGTTCCCGCAGTTGAGTGCGCACGTATCCGAGAGTCGAGCATCAACGATCTGATGGTGGGGATGGTGCGGCAACCGTGAAGGAGTCCGTCCGCGATCTCACCGTCTGGGGCCGCCGACTCCGGGTCGCGACGCGGCCGGGCTCCGGCCGTCCGCTCGTGTTGTGCAACGGAATCGGCGCAGGACTGGATCTTCTCCAACCGTTCGTCGACGCACTGGATCCAGCGATTCCGGTCGTGCGCTTCGACGTCCCCGGCATCGGCGGCTCCGCGCTGCCACGGCTGCCCTATACCTTCGCGTCGCTGGCGGTCCTGCTCGGCCACGCCCTCGATGAACTCGGCATCGGCGAGGTCGACGTCCTCGGCATCTCGTGGGGAGGTGGTCTGGCGCAGCAGTTCGCCTTCCAGAATCCGCATCGGTGCCGTCGGCTGGTCCTGGTCAGCACCGCTGCCGGCTGGACGATGATCCCGGCCCGCCCCCGGCGTGCTCAGCAAGATGATCACCCCGCAGCGCTACCGCGACCCGGACTACGCAGCCGCGATCGCCGCGACGGTCTACGGCGGACAGATGCGCGACGAGCCCGGACTGGCCCGCGTGCTGCTGAACGGGCACTCCCGGTTCGCCTCACGGCGCGCCTACGCCCTTCAGCTGGCCGCGGGCCTCGGCTGGACGAGCCTGCCGTTCCTCCCGCTGATCCGGCAGCCGACCCTGGTGGTCGCCGGCGAGGACGACCCGATCATCCCTATGGCCAACGCCAGGATCATGGCCCGGCTGCTGGCGCACGCCGACCTTCATGTCTACCTCGACGGGCACCTCGGCCTGATCACCCTCGCCGACGAGCTGGCGCCGCGGATCGCCCGCTTCCTGCGGCAGCCCGAGTGAACCGCGCACCGTCGGCGATTACGAGGAGAAACTGGTGAGCGCTCCCGTGCACGGAAGGGTCCGCCGGTTCGGCTTGCCCCGCCCTGGACGGCTGGGCGCGGTTAAGATCGGGTCGCGTGACTGAGAAGCCTGAGGTTATCCGTCGATTCAATCTTCGAGTTCCGTTGCGGGACGGCGTCACGCTCGCGGCGGACGTGGTTCGGCCCGCTTCCGGTCCGGCGCCCGCGATCGTGGCGCGGACGCCGTACGGCCGGTACGGCAAGGCGCAGTCCGAGCGGGCCGCCCGTTTCGCCCGAGGCGGGTACGCGTTCGTGAGCGTGGACGTGCGTGGGCGGGGTGACTCGGACGGGGTCTTCGAGCCGTACCGCAACGACGGCGTGGACGGGGCTGACGTGATCGAGTGGGTGGCCGGCCAGGAGTGGTGCTCGGGTGAGGTGGCCACTTACGGCGGCAGCTATCCCGGCCGGATCCAGTGGCTGGCCGCGCTGCACAAGCCGGCCGCGCTACGGGCGATGGTGTGCTTGGTGACGCCGAGCGACCCGTTCGTGGAGACCCCGACCGGGCTTCCCGGGCCGATGCACATCTACTGGTACCGGATGGTCGACGGCCGGGTGCTGCAGTATCCCGGCGACGTGGACTGGACTGCGGTCTACCGGCACCGGCCGCAGGCCACGATGGATGAGGCTGCCGGGTTCATCTCGGCCAACTGGCGGGCCGAGGTCGCGCACACCACGTTGGACGAGTGGTGGGAGCCGGTGCGCTACCAGCACCGCATCGCCGAGGTCGACGTCCCGGTGCTGCACGTTTCCGGCTGGTACGACGACGAGCAGATCGGAACCCCGGCCAACTACGCGGCCATGGTGGCGGCCGGCCGGTCCGGTCAGCGGCTGCTGATGGGCCCGTGGGGCCACGCGGTGAACACGGCCAGGACGCTGGGAGAGGTGGATTTCGGCCCGGAAGCGCTGATCGACTTGGACGCCCGGGTGCTGGCGTTTCTGGATGAGCACGTGCGCGGCATCGTGCCGGACGAGCCGTCGGCGCCGGTGCGGATCTTCGTGATGAACGCAGGCCCGCAGGGCGCCGGCGAGTGGCGGGACGAGCAGTCCTGGCCGCCGGCCGATGCGGGCCCGACGGTGTTGCACCTGTCCAGTGACGGGCGGGCCAACAGCCGGTTCGGTGACGGACTGCTGGTGTCGGGGCGGGTCACGGCCGAGCAGCCGCCGGACGAGTGGACGCACGACCCGGATCGCCCGGTGCCGTTCGTCACCGAGGAGAGCAGCAGCCAGATCGGCGGCCCGGACGACTATCTCGGCATCGAGTCCCGCGGCGACGTGCTGGTGTACACCTCCGACCCGTTGACCGAGCCGCTGGAGGTCATCGGCCCGGTCACGGTGATCGCCCACGTGGCCACCGACGCCGCCGACACGGACATCGCGGCGAAGCTGATCGACCTGCACCCGGGCAACTTCGCCCAGCGGCTGTGCGACGGGATGGTGCGGCTGCGCTATCGGGAAGGGTTCGACCAGGCCAGGCCGGTCACCCCGGGCGAGGTCTACGAGGTGGAGATCGCCCTGTGGGATACCTGCATCCGGCTGCCGGCCGGACACCGGCTGCGGCTGGAGATCGCCTCCTCGGCGTTCCCGAAGTTCGATGTCAACCTGGGCACCGGCGGACCCCTGGGCACCGAGACCGAGGGCGTGATCGCCACCAACCGCGTCTGGCACACCCCCGAGCGGCCCTCCCGGCTGATCCTGGGCGGCCGACCCGGCTGACGGGTAGCTCAGGGGGCTGCCGACCGTTCACCGGTGGGGCCTGGCTCGCACCGGGCCCTACGTCGTGGACTCGTGCATCTCCCTGGCCACCTGGAGCAGCGCCTTCGCCGGCGCGCTCACCGGGTGTCCCGCGGGCACGGCCAGTGAAAGGGCTATCGAGGGCGCGTCGGCGCCGAGCGGGACCGCCCGGATCTCGTCCTCGAGATCGATGAACGATATCGGCACGACTGCCACGCCGAGGCGGTGCTTGACGAGGGAGATGAAACTGGCCACGTCTCCGATCTCGTACGCGATGCGGCGGCTGAGCCCGGCACGCGCGAAGGCCGCGTCGGTCGCCAAGCGGTTGCCCCAGTTCGCGGGCGTTTCGATGAAAGGCTCGTCCACGAGTTCAGCAAGTTCGGCGTGGTCGCGGCCCGACATCGGATGGTCTTTGCGGCACAGCAGTTGCATCTTCTCCGACTTGAGCACGTACAGCTCGAGTCCGGCCGCGGCCTCCGGCGGCAGGGTGACGAAGGCGATGTCGAGGCGTCTGCGGCGCAGATCCTCCGCATGCTGGACGCTGCCGGAGGTCTGCACGGACACGGTCACGCCGGGGTGGCTGGCGCGGAAGTTCGCGATGAGGCTGGCCGGATTCACCACGACGTGCTGCGGCACCTGGATCAGGCCGAGGCGCACCTCGCCGCGCAGTCCGCCGCGCAACTGCTCCAGGACGTGCTGGGCCTCCTGCGCCGCGGCGAGCGTCCGCCGCGCCTCGGGCAGAAACAGCCGGCCGGCCTGGGTCAGCTTCACGTGGTGGGTCGTGCGCTCCAAGAGCTGGAAGCCCAACTGCCGCTCCAGGTTGCGCACCGCGGCCGACACCGCCGACTGGACCACGTTCAGCCTGGCCGCCGCGCGGGTGAAGTTGGCCTCGTCGGCGACGACGACGAACGTCCTGATCTGCCGTAGCTCCATGGGCCATCCATCCATCACGATTCGCGATAAGCGATAGCGATTGTATTCGCTTCCCATGACAGCCGAGCTGGGCCCAGGCTGTTGCAGGTCAAGATCACGAACCCCCGGCCTGACGCAGCGGCCGGGGATCTCCAGAGGTCATAGGAAGAGGCTGTCTTCATGACGCGAGTCATTGTCGCCGCATCGCCGATCTACGGTCACTTCGCTCCGATGCGTGCGATCGCCGCCGATCTGGTGCGGCGCGGTCACCACGTCACCGTGACCACCGGTTCGAAATACCGCGACGCGGTGGAGGCGGTCGGTGCGCGGTTCGCGCCGCTACTGGGTGCGGCCGACTTCGACGGCGACGACATCCCGGCGCTGTTCCCGGAGATCCTCTCGGTCGCGCCGGGCCCCGAGTTCCTGGCTTTCGGGCTGCAGCACGTGTTCATCGATCCGGTGCCGGATCAGCACCGGACGCTGCAGGAACTGCTCGCGGAGCTCTCGGCCGAGGGGGAGCCGGTGGTGGTGCTGCACGAGACGGGCTTCTTCGGGGCGTGGCCGCTGCGTTTCGGGGCGGCAGGGCCGCGGCCGGCCGCGGTGGTCGGCCTCGGGGTGGTGCCGCTCACGATCAGCAGCGAGGACACGGCGCCGTTCGGACTCGGCCTCCCGCCGGACAACTCGCCGGAGGGCCGCGAGCGCAATCGGGCGGCGAACGCCATGGTGCAGGGGACGCTGTTCGGTTCGACGCAGGACCACCTGGTGAAGGTGCTCGCCTCCTGCGGGGCGACGGAGCCGGCGCCGTTCATCCTGGACGGGATATCGAGCGTGCCGGACCGGTTCCTGCAGATGTCGATCGCGCAGCTGGACTACCCGCGCGGCGACCTGCCCGAGTCGATCCGCTACGTCGGCGCGCTGCCCGTCGGGTCGGGGCAGAAGGTCGCGCTCCCGGAATGGTGGGATGAGGTCGCGTCCGCGCCTCGGGTGGTGGTGGTCTCGCAGGGCACCGCGGCGAACACCGACTTCACCGAACTGGTCCAGCCGACGCTCGATGCCCTGGCCGATCTGGACGTGCTGGTGGTCGCGACGCTGGGCCGCGCCGCCGAACTCGAGCGGGTGCCGGCGAACGCGCGCGTGGCTGAGTACATCCCCTTCGACGATCTGCTGCCGCGCACCGACGTCCTGGTGAGCAACGGAGGATACGGCGGGGTGCAGCAGGCGCTCGGCCTCGGCGTGCCGATGGTGCTGGCCGGCCAGACCGAGGACAAGGTCGAGGTGACCGCGCGTGCCGCATGGACGGGCGCGGCGATCAACCTGGCCACCCAGCGCCCCGAGGTCGGCGACATCCGCGCGGCGGTCGAGACGGTGCTGGCCGAGAAGACCTACCGGGAGCGCGCCGCGGAACTGGCCGCCGAGTACGCCCGGCACGACGCGCTCACCGCGATCCACGAAACCGTGAGCGAGCTCGGCCGATAGGGCCGATAGGTTCGTAGTGAGTCAGCCGTTTGACGGGCGGGCACGGATTTCCCCGATCATCCGAGCACTCTTAGTCCCTGACCGAGGGACGTCCGTGCCCGCTTTCGGCCGACCGACTCGATCTCTTGATGCGCTGACCGCCGGACAGTAAGCTCCGGCCTGCCGTCGGCGTTCGACGGCGCACGTAGCCGAGATCGGCGAACGCTCTGGGGGCCGGGGATGCCGTTATTCCGTCGTGATCGCGAAAAGCCGGCGCCCGAACCCGCCGACGCCGCTCCCGCCGACGCCATCCCGGCAGACGCGGCCCCGGCAGACGCCGTCCCCGCGCCGCCGCCGCCCGGCACCGGCCAGTATCCGACCGCCCGGATCGAGCCGGGCAACGGCGACCCGGTGCTCGCCGAACTGCTCGAGCGCGCGGCGCGGGCGGACTGGGACGCGCTGCGCACGATGCTGGCCGGCCGCGACGACGAGGATCTCATCGACCTCGTCGACCAGTTGTGCCATCAGACCTCGAAAATGGATGAATGGCTGCCCGCGGTCGCCAGGGAGGACGGCGGGCAGCTGGCGCAGCTTCTCCTGGGGGCCCGCACCATCAATCGGGCCTGGGAGATCCGCACCGGCAAGATCCCGAAGTACGTCTCCAAGGACCAGTTCGCCGCATTCAAACTCGTGCTCCGGGAGGCGGAGGACATCTTGGACAGGCTCCTGAAGGGGGATCGCGACTCGGCGGCGGCCTGGTTCTTCCTCATGCAGTCCGGCCGGGGCCTGGAGATCGGGCTGCCCGCCATCCACGAGCGGTTCGTGGAGGTCGATCGCCGCTGCCCCGGCAGCCTGGCCGCGCACCGCCAGATGCTTCAGGCAGCGTGCAAGAAGTGGGCCGGTTCGCACGAGATCATGCACTCGTTCGCGCAGCGCTCGCTCCAAGGCCCGCACGGGGATCGGCTCGCCGAACTCGTGGCCCGCGCCCACATCGAGCAACGCCAAAGCATCCAGGACAAGGACGCCAAGAAGGCGTACATCCGCTCCGCCGCGGTCCGCCAGTCCCTGACGCAGGCGGCCGACATGTCGATCAGCCGCCCCGACTCCACCCGCCCCGTGCGGGCGCCGTACTACACCCAGAACACCTTCGCGATGGCGTTGAGCCTGTCCGCGCTGCAGCCCCCGGCCTTCGCCGCGTTCGAGGCGACTGAAGGCGTGGTCGACGGCCCTTGGACGTACATCAACGCCCGCAATCCCGTGCACGTCTACAACGTCTGGCGTGACTGGAGCCGGACGAAGTACTAGCCGCCGGGCACGAAGTCGACTGTCATCGGTGTGGTCTGGTCGAGAAGGGGAACCGTGGCAGCACCTGCTGGATCGGCGTTTGAGGCCGCCGTCCGACGCCCGTCCCGGCGCGGGCTGCTGCGGTACCTCGCCTTCACCGCGGGAATCACCGGCGTCGCGATGATCGTCGCGGCCTTCTTCTACCTCCCGGCGCAAGTCGAGTCCGACGCGTTCGCGGGTGCGCCCGTCTGCAGCGCCGGAGCGCAGACCGCCGGCTGCATCGCGCACGTCCCGGCCACCGTCACGTTGCGCGGGCAGACCGGATCCGGCAAAGACGCGACCACTTGGGTCGACCTTCAAGGCGTCGGATCCGGTACCAGCGAAGTGGATCTCGGACACGGCTATTCCGTATGGTCGAGCCTCCAGGCCGGCGAGAGCGTGACCGCGGTCGTCTGGCGCGACCAGATCGTGGCGCTCGACGCCCGAACCGGGACCATGGAGACGAGCAACTGGCCGGACCAGCGGACCGTGGCCGGGCTCTGGCTGTTCACCTGGTTCCTGGGCCTGTTCATCGCGAGCCTGATCTGCCTGTTCGGCAACCGGATCCGCATCCCCGCGCGCCGCGCGTGGATCGTCGGCTTCGCGGCGCTCTGCGTCGTGTTCTCCGCGACGGGATATGACATCATCGCGCTGATCGCCGACCGCCCCATGCCGCTCGTCTATCCTCCGATGCTCGCGGCGATGGTGGTGGTCGGTCTCCTCGGCCGTCAGATGTTCCGTCAGATCTACCGGTACCGGGTGATGCGCAAGGTGCGCCGGCAGCCGTGATCGAGGACGTCATCCGGGCCCACGTCGACGCCTTCAACCGACGCGACCTCGGAGCCGTGGTGGCAGGCTTCACGCAGGACGCCGTCTGGATCACCGGTCAGACCACTGTGTGCGGACACGCCGGGCTGGCCGAACTGTTCGGCGGGGCGATGACCGGCCTGCTGCCGACGCTCACGGTCCAGAACCTGATCGCCGTGGCAGGACGTGCCGCCGCGCAGATGACGGAGGAGTTGACGGTCCACGGCGTCCGGCGCGTCGAGTCCATCGCAGGGTTCTATGTCGTGCGCGGCGGCCTGATCGCCTCGGCGAAGATCTACCGTGAAGGCAGCGCCGTCGTCGAGTAGGGAGGCGTACTCGGCTGGCTCCGCTGGCTCGTCCAACTCGCCGACTCCCGGCCGGCCCGACTCGATCGTCATGTCCCGATCAGACACCCTCGGGCCGATGCTTCGCATCTGGTTAACGGCGC
>Ga0302314_10004240_pt1 | contig 26393 bp, 26 predicted proteins | sample III_Palsa_N2_3_FD_200533 | JGI IMG/M metagenome (GOLD analysis project Ga0302314, IMG submission 200533) | Peat permafrost microbial communities from Stordalen Mire near Abisko, Sweden - III_Palsa_N2_3 | ecosystem: Environmental > Terrestrial > Soil > Palsa > Peat permafrost | place: Sweden...
AGGAAATGGGTGCATCCCGTCAGGGCGGGCGGCGGGTAATCCGCAAGGAGCACCGCCTGGCTTAGGCTCTCAGTCATTGCAAAGACTTATTGGCACATGCAAAGAAAAACTAGCAGGTAGTGCGCAAGGGAGTCAAGCCGGATGGGTACCGCCGGATCAGTGTCCCGCCGGCAGCCACTCGCGCAGGCCCTCTGCTGTCGGCTCGTCCTGCCTGATCAGGGGAGCTCTGTCTCAGTCGCAGCGATTCCGTCCACGGCATGAAGATCCTTCCCCGCGCCCGTCCGCGACCGTGCCCGCGGTCGCCGTCTCGGAGCCGCTCGCCCGGTCGCTCCGGGCGCTCGGGCGGCGTGGCTGGCCGGCCTGCCCGGCCTCCTCGCGAGCCTGGAGGCCGACTGGCTGGTCACCGTCGGCGCCCGGCTGGACGGCTGGACGGCGGTCACGCCGCCTACGTCGCCGAGGCGGTGACGCACGACGGGACGCCGGTCGTCCTCAAGCTGCCGGTGCCGCGGGGGATCGACGGGTTCACCCCCTTCGAGCGGCAGCTGGCCGCCCTGCGGCTGGCGGGCGGTGACCCCAGCCGGGACGGGTGGTGCTGCCGTGACCCGGGACCCGCGCGTCACCACCGTCACCACCCTGCTCCTGATGGTCGGGCTGCCCGGGGCCGGGAAGACCACCCGGGCGAAAGAGATCGAGGCCGCGCACTGGGGGCTGCGGCTGACCCCGGATGAGTGGATGATCCCGCTGTTCGGCGACTCGGACGCCGGCGGCAAGCGCGACGTGCTGGAAGGGCGGCTCGTCTCGGTTGCCCTGCGGGCGCTGCGGCTGGGGACCAGCGTCGTGCTCGACTTCGGGCTCTGGGGCCGGGACGAACGGTCGGCCCTGCGCTGGCTGGCCCGGTCTCTGGGCCGCCGGCCGGGTGGGGGAGCTGGCCGGAGTGGGCGGTGGACCGCTGGCCCTCGCTGGAGGACAGCTAGGCCGGCGCGGGCGCGGCGCCGCGACGGAACTGCAGCCAGGCGGGCAGAGCCGAGGCGACGACGCCGATGAGGGCGCTCCCGGCCGCGATGACCGCGATCAGCGGCCACGGAAGGGCGATCGGCGCGAAGCCCGCCTCGCGGGCCAGGGCCGCGCCCAGCCCGGCCAGCGCCAGGGCGGAGACCGCGGCCGAGACGGCGATCCCGGCCGCGGTGAGCACCAGGGACTCGGCCGCGATGATCCAGGTGATCTGGCGGCGGGTCGCGCCGGCCAGGTGCAGCAGCGCGAGCTCGCGCCTGCGGCCGCTGGCCGACATCAGCGACGTGCTCGCGATGCCGATGGCGCTGTAGGCGATGGCGATGCCGAGCAGGATCTCCAGGCCCGCCTGGTTCTGCTCGGCCTGCTGATCGGAGACGGCGGCCGACCAGAGCGGCACGGGAACGACCCGGGCGCCGGCCCGCCGGGCGGCGGCCCGCAGCGGAGCGGCGGAGGCGCCGCGGGCGAGCCGCACGTAGGCCACGCCCGGCATCGCGCCGCCGGCGTTGTGCGCGTCCACCACCAGGCTGATCCCGGACAGGCTGGGAGCCAGGACGGCGACGACCGTGAGCGAGACCGGGGTGCCGGCGGGCAGCCAGAGGCTCATGACCGCGCCGACCCGCTCGAAGCTCGCCCTCACCGAGCTGCGGGAGCTCATCCACGGGATCTACCCCCAGGTGCTCACCGACCGGGGGCTCGCGGCGGCGGCGGAAGAGGCGGCGGACCGCTCGCCGGTGCCCGTCGACGTCCGGCTCCGCCTGGACCGCAGGCTGCCCCAGGCGGTCGAGGTGACGGCCTACTTCGTGATCACCGAGGCGCTGGCCAACATCGCCAAGCACAGCAAGGCGGGCCGCGCCTGGATCGCGGGCGCGCTGACCGGCGACGTGCTGGCCCTGGAGATCGGCGACGACGGGGTCGGCGGCGCCGACGTCACGCGGGGCAGCGGCTTGTCCGGGCTCACCGACCGGGTCGCGGTCATGGGCGGGACGGTGTCGATGTCAAGCCCGCCCGGCGGGCCGACGTCGCTGCGAGCGAAGCTGCCATGCCGGTGAGCCTCCGGGTGGTGCTGGCCGAAGACGGCGCGCTGATGCGCGTCGGGCTGACCGCGCTGCTGGGCCGGTTCGGGCATCAGGTCGTCGCCGAGGCCAGCGACGCGGCGCAGCTCATCGAGGCCGCGACCGGGCACCGGCCCGACATCGTGGTGACCGACGTCCGGATGCCGCCGGGCTTCTCCGATGAGGGGCTCCGCGCCGCGGTCGAGCTGCGCACGGCCATTCCCGGGCTCGCGGTGCTCGTGCTCAGCCAGTACATCGAGAAGACCTACGCCGGCGAACTCCTCGACTCCGGCGGCGGAACCGGAGTCGGCTACCTGCTCAAGGACCGGGTCGGGGACGCGGCCGAGTTCATCGACGCGCTGCACCGGGTCGCCGCCGGGGGCACCGTCGTCGACCCCGAGGTGGTCAGGCAGCTGCTCCGCCACCGCCGCGACCCCCTCGAGCGGCTCAGCCCGCGCGAGCGCGAGGTCCTCGCGCTGATGGCCGAGGGCCGCTCCAACGCCGCCATCGCCCGCGCCCTGGTGGTCTCGGAAGCGGCGATCGGCAAGCACATCGGGCACATCCTGACCAAGCTCGACCTGCCGCCCGACGACGACGACCACCGCCGGGTCCTCGCCGTCCTGTCCTTCCTCCGGGCCTAACCGGCCGTCCCCGGCACCGGCCGCACGCCGGCCGCGTGGCGGCGGGCCAGCGCCCGGTAGGTCTCGGGGTTGGTCTCGACCCACTGCCTGGCCCCGGGGGTGAGCTCGCCGACGACCCGGGCCGGCACCCCGGCGGCGAGCATGCCGTCGGGAATGATCATGCCCGGCGGGACGGTGGCGCCCGCGGCGACCAGGACCCGCCGCCCGATGACCGCGCCGTCCAGCACGGTGGCGCCGTTGCCGATCAGCGCCTCCGCGCCGATGACGCAGCCGTGCACCACGCACAGGTGGCCCACGGTCGCGCCCGGGCCGATCTCGGTGACCGGATCGGGGCCGCCGTGCAGCACGGACCCGTCCTGGATGTTGGCGCCCCGGCGCACGCGGATCGGGCCGAAGTCGGCCCGCAGCACCGCCCCGTACCAGACCGAGGCCTCGGCCTCCACCGTGATGTCGCCGACCAGGGTCGCCGTCGGCGCGATCCAGGCCGACGGGCTGACGTCGGGCTCCCGGCCTTCGAAGGAAAAGAGTGGCACCAGGCCATGATGCACCCACGGCCCGCGCCCGGGGCCAGCGGTGCGCACGTGGCGCCAGAGCACAGCCGGCGGCCCAGCCCACCGGCATGGTCACGAAAACTTTTTTCCTGACGAAGGAAAGGCACGCTATACGCGTGCAAAGTCTTCGTGATCACGTCGTGACCTGCCGTCGCGCCGGGAATTGAGGTTAGCCCGGGGCTGTGCTAACCAAGCTGGCGAGGCAATGTAACACAATTTTTGTTTCAGTGAATAATTAAGCATTTACCAGATCTTAGTAAGAAGCAGAACAATCTCAGAAGATCCGCTGCCACGCTTGAACCGTCAACTTTCAGTGCGCGAGGTGCCCGCTACACGGAGGTTTAGATGGCTGCTGACCTGCTCGATTACCTGATTATCGGTGCTGGCCCCGCAGGTCTTCAGCTGGCTCAGGAGCTCGGTGCGGCCGGGCATGCGTACCTCGTCCTGGAGTCGGGGAGCGCCCCGGGCACGTTCTTCTCGCGTTACCCGCGGCACCGGCAGCTCATTTCGATCAACAAGGTGCATACCGGGACCGACGACCCCGAGCTCAACCTGCGGATGGACTGGAATTCGCTGCTCTCGCCCGATAACGACCTGCTGTTCACCCGCTATTCGGAGCGGTATTTCCCCAAGGCCGACGACATGCTCCGCTACCTTTCCGATTACGCGAAACATTTCGAGCTGCGCGTCGACTACGGCACCACCGCGACCCGGGTGAGCAAAAGAGGCGAGACGTTCGAGATACAAGACGACCGCGGCCGCACCCACCGGGCCCGCCGCCTGATCGTGGCCACCGGCGTGAGCAAGCCCTACACCGCCCCGATCCCCGGGATCGAGCTGGCCGAGCGGTACGAGACCGTGCCGGTCGACCCCCGGGACTTCACCGACCAGCGGGTGCTGATCATCGGCAAGGGCAACTCGGCCATGGAAACGGCCGACAGCCTGGTCGAGACGGCCGCGGTCATCCACGTCGCCGGTCCTGGCTCGGTCAAGATGGCCTGGCGGACCCACTACGTGGGGCACCTGCGCGCGGTGAACAACAACTTCCTTGACACCTACCAGCTCAAGTCCCAGAACGCGATCCTCGACGGGACAGTCGTGTCGGTGGAACGCGAAGACAACGGCCCGTTCACCATAAGGTTCGCCTTTTCGCGCGCTAACGAGCTGGTCAAGGAGATCCGCTACGACCGGGTGATCGCCTGCACCGGGTTCCGCTTCGACCCCGCGATCTTCGACGACGGCTGCCGCCCGGCGCTGGTCCACAAGGACCGCTTCCCCAAGATCACCTCGGCCTACGAGGTCGAGAACGTCCCGGGTATGTACGTCGCGGGCACGATCACCCAGCCGCGGGACTTCAAGCGCGGCACCAGCGGCTTCATCCACGGCTTCCGCTACGGCGTCCGCGCCCTGCACAACATCCTCCAGCAGCGCTACCACCAGGTGCCCTGGCCAGCCGTGAACGTGCCGGGGACGCCGGAAGCCATCACCGACGCGGTGCTGACCCGGGTGAACCGGTCATCGGGCCTCTACCAGCAGTTCGGCATGCTCGGCGACGTCGTGCTCCGCCCGGGCGACGGCGACGCCCGCTACCTGGAGGAAGTGCCGGTCGACTTCGTTCGCGACGGCGGCCTGGGGGACCACGCGCACGACGTCCTCATCGTCACGCTCGAGTACGGGCCCGACCACGACAAGGTCGACCCCTTCGACGTCACGGTCGCCCGGGTCGCCCAGGACGACGCCGAGCGGGCCCTCGACGCCGCCTACCTGCACCCGGTGGTCCGGCTGTACCGGGACGGCGGCCTGGTGGCCACCCATCACGTGGCCGAGAACCTCGAGAACGAGTGGAACCGGCCCGCGCACCACGGCCCGCTGACCGCGTTCCTGACCGCTCACGCCCCGGCCGCCCTCGCGGCCCGCTGACCGGCAGGGGACCGCCATGAACGAGCACTCGCCTAAGCTGGTCACTGTCCGCGATTACGAGGAAGCGGCCCGTCAGACACTGAACCCGGTCTCCTTCGACTACGTGTCCGGCGGCGCCCGGGACGAGGTCACCCTGCGGGCCAACGAGGCCGGCTTCGCCCGGCTCGGCCTGCTGCCCCGGATGCTGTGCGGCAACGAGAAGCGCCCGCTCGAGACCCGGCTGCTGAACAGCCGGGCCAGCATGCCGGTGGTCCTGTCGCCGACCGCCTTCCACAAGCTGATGGCGGCCGAAGGCGAGCGGGCGACGGCCCGGGCGGCCGCGGCCGCCGACACCATCATGATCACCGGCATGGCCGCGACCGTGGCCGTCGAGGACGTGATCGCCGCGTCCCGCGCGGCGGCCGGCGACGCCGCCCCGGACGTCTGGTTCCAGCTGTACATCCAGCCCCGGACGGACATCACCGAGGCGCTGGTCGACCGGGCCGCCCGGGCCGGCGCGGCCGCCCTGGTGGTGACCGTCGACTCGCCGGCGCTGGGGGCGAGCGACCGCAACGAGCGGAACGACTTCCACGACCTGCCGCCCGGCCTGGCCTGCGAGAACATGCGCGGCCTGGCGGAGGATGACGGCGACGGCAACGTCCGCTCGATCGAGATGTCGGCCGCGCTGACCTGGGAGCACGTCGGCCGCCTGCGGGCCATGACGAGCCTGCCGGTCGTGGTCAAGGGCATCCTGCATCCCGATGACGCCCGGATCGCGATCGACCACGGGGCCGACGCGGTCATGCTGTCCAATCACGGCGGACGGCAGCTGGACGGCGTGCCCGCCACCATCGACCTGCTGCCGGCCATGGCCGTGGCGGTCAACGGCCAGGTCCCGCTGCTGCTGGACGGGGGCATCCGCCGCGGCGCCGACATCGTGAAGGCCCTCGCGCTCGGGGCTACCGCGGTCGGCGTCGGCCGCCCGGTCCTGTGGGGCCTGGCGGCCGGCGGGGAGGACGGGGCCAGGCACGTGCTTGAGCTGCTGCGGGCCGAACTCGACCACACGCTGGCCCTGTGCGGGGCGGGGGGCGCGGCCAGCCTGACCCCCGACCTCGTGGTGCGGAACCCGTGACCCGGCCCCGGATCCTGATCGGCCTGGGGGCCGGCGTCGCCGCCGCCGGGTTCGCCGCCACCTTGCCGTACTGGCTGCCGCAGCGGGTCACCGCGCTCCGCGGGACCATCTTCACCCTGGTCAACGGGGAGGAAGGCATCCCCGTCCTGCGGCGCCCGGCCGGCGCCGCCGACTTCCTGCGGATCTACGGCGACCCGGCCGCGAACGGCCGCAGCCAGGGCGCCGGGCTGTCCGACCTGTTCTGGTACTGGCTGGCCCCCGGCCCCCAGGTACACCAGGAGCACCTCGAGCCCGGACCGCGCTACGACCAGGCCGCCCGCACCACGCGCACCATCTTGGCCAGCCGCACCAAGGCGCAGTGGACCGAACTGGTCGCCCGCTGCACCGCCCGGGTCCTCGACCAAGACCTAGCCAAAGACAATTCCACGATCGTGAACGTACCGGTGCGACTCCGGGACCTCATGATGCCCGTCTGGGCCGAGGTGTACTACGAGCTGGTATTTCGCGAACCCTGCCCGCGATACGCCCGGGACCTCATCACCGGCAACGCCGACGATGTGGTCAGCGCGCTGAAGTGCACCCGGCTGCGGCACATGGGCCGCCGGGACCGGCTCACCCGCTACCTGCGCGGCCGCATCGACTCCGGCACGGTGCCGTTCGCCCTGCCCGGCCTGATGACCCCGGCCGAGCAGGCGTTCTACCTGCAAGGCGCGTTCTTCAACACCGCCGTGGTGCAGATGTCGGAGGCCATGGCCCACCTGCTGCTGGCCATCGCCCAGCATCCCGGCGTGCAGGACCGGCTGCGGGCCGGGGCGCTGGGCGACCCGGAGTACCTGTCCCGGGTCATCGACGAGGCGATGCGGGCCTGGCCGCTGTTCGGCATCGCCCACCGGATCACCACCGCCGGCATCGACGTCGACCCGCCGATCGCCGCCGGGTCGGTCCTGCTGTTCGACTACCTCGGATTCCACACCGGCGGCGGCGGGGACGCGGCCGTCTTCGACCCCGGCCGCTGGGAACGGGCTGGCGCCCTGAACTTCATCCCGTTCGGGGTCAGCGCCAACCGCCCCTGCCCGGCCCGCGGCGTGGCCCCGGTCGGCATGCAGGCCGCGGCGGTGGAGGTGCTGCGGCGGTTCGTGCTCTCGTCGTCGGCCGGGCACGCGCGGTCCCTGGGTAACCGCGCCCCGGTCCTGCTGACCCCGGTCGGCGCGCCCCGGCCGGGGGCCGGGCGGCTGGCCCTGATGCGGCTGCGCGACCGGTGGGAGGACGTCACCCGCAGCCTCACCCAGCTGGTCCTCGGCACCGTGATGGTGGCCGACGCCCGGCGGCTGGCCCTGTGCCGTACCTACTTCGCGGAGCATCCCGAGCGCCGGCCCGCGGCCAAAGCGACGATCTCCTAGGAGCGCCGATGTCTCCCGCCGACCTCACCACGCGGTTCTTCCTGGCCGCCGCGGTCATCCTCATCATCTGCAAGCTGGTCAGCCTGCTCATCGGCCGGGCCGGGCAGCCCGCCGTCGTCGGCGAGATGATCGCCGGCGTCCTGCTCGGGCCCTCCCTGCTCGGCGAGATCTCGCCCCGGCTCGAAGCCGACCTGTTCCCCAAGGCGCTGCTGCCGCTCATCTACGTGACCGGGCAGCTCGGCCTGGTCGCGCTGATGTTCCAGGCCGGCCGCGAGCTGCGCAGCCACCTCAAACCGGGCCTGGGCAAGACGGCGGCGACGATCAGCGCCCTCGGGGTAGCGGTGCCGCTCGCGGCCGGGGCCGGCCTGTTCCTCGCGGCCGACGGGCGCGTCGACATCGGCGTGCCCGGGGTCCGCGCCGGGGTGACCGCGGCGTTCGTCGGCGTCACCCTGGCGATCACCGCCTTCCCGATGCTGGCCCGGATCATCATCGAGCGCGGGCTGTCCGGGACCCGGTTCGGGTCCCTCGCCCTGGCCTGCGGCGGCATCGACGACGTGGCCGCCTGGATCATGCTCGCCGGGGTCCTCAGCCTGGCCAGCACCAGGCTCTGGCCGTTCGCCAGGGCGCTGGTGGGCGCGGTGGCGTTCGCGCTCATCCTCGCGTTCGTGATCCGCCCCCTGGCCGAGCGCTACCTGCGCCGCCCCGCGCTGTCACCGCAGACCGTCCTGCTGGTCACGGTCGTGCTGCTGCTGGCCGCCGCCTGGTTCACCACCGGCATCGGCCTGTACGCGGTGTTCGGCGGGTTCTCGGTCGGCCTGGTGATGCCCCCGGCGGCCCCGACGACCTCGGCGGCTGAGGGCGCCGACGGGCCGGCTTTCGGGCAGGATCTGGTCACCCCGACGATGGACGGGCTCAGCCGGATCCTGGTGCCGATGTTCTTCACCTACTCGGGGCTGAACACCCGGTTCGCGCTGCTCGGCAACCCCCGGGTGCTGCTGTTCTCGGCCGCCGCGATCGCCGTCGCGATCCTCAGCAAGGGCGGCGCGTGCTGGCTCGGCGCCCGGCTGGCGGGCGAGCGCGGCTCGGTGCCCGCGCGCATCGGCGCGCTGATGAACGCGCGCGGGCTCATGCAGCTCATCGCGCTCAACGTCGGCCTCCAGGCCGGCATCGCCAGCCAGGACCTGTTCACCAGCATGGTCCTGGTCGCGCTGGTCACGACGATCATGACGACGCCGCTGCTGAGCTGGATCGACCGCGGCGACGGCCAGGCCGTGGCGGGCGCGCGGCTGTCGCCCGAACTGCCCGGCCTGGCCGGCTGACCGCGGCTAGGAGCTCTGCCGGAGGACCCGGGCGTTGAGCGGCGCGATCGGCACCCTCCGGTTCGTCAGCCCGACGTAGACGCGGCTGTCGCTGAGCCTGACGATCAGGGACGCGGATCCGCCGGGGCCGTCGCCGCCCGCGTTGGCGAAGCCGCGAGCCTGGTTGAGGTTCCAGCCGAGGCCGGTCTGCCCGACACCGGACGCGCTCGCGGCTTGCGGCCGGAAGGCGTCGGCGGCGAGGTCGCCGGGAAGCAGGGAAGACCAGCCGGTGGCCAGCGCGATCAGGTCGGCGGCGGTCGTCCACATCCCGGCCGAGGCCGGGATCGCGGCGACCTCGTCCAGGTCGGGCAGGAAGGTGCCGTCGGGCTCCAGCTCGTAGCCGGTGACCGCGTCCGGGTCCTCCTGCGGCCAGCTGACCGGGAACGACGAACCGGTCATGCCGAGCGGGTCCAGTACCAGCCGGGCGGCGACCTCGGCGTAGTCCGAGCCCGTGACGTCGGCGATGAGCTGCCCGAGCGCCGCGTAGCCGCCGTGGCCCCCGGGCCAGGCGACGCCCCGGGTGCCGCTGTAGGCCAGCACCGGGCCGAACACCGACGCCAGCGCGGGGACGGTGTCGGCGTACGCGCCGCCGGGGGCGGGATTGTCCACGCCGCCGGAGTAGCTGAGCAGTTCCCGGATGGTGACGGCGCCGTTGGCGAGCCGCACCGTGCGCAGGTAATCGTTGGCCGCGTCGTCGAGGCGGAACCGGTCCTCGGCGGCGAGCCGCAAGGCGGCGGCGGCGGTGACGAGCCGGGTGACCCCGTAGGCCGGGAACCGGTGACCGGGGCGCAGCGGCTCGGCCCGGTCCAGGTCGGCCCATCCGCGGGCGACGACCCAGCCGGCCCCGCCCGGCCCGCCCGGCCCGCCGCCGGCCAGCAACACCCCGGTCAGGCCCAGCTCCCGGAACCCCGTCGCGGCGGCCTCGGCCGCCACGGCCGGGACCGCGCCGGAGCTGGAGACGGGGGGTGCCGCGACCCGGGCGTCGGTGACCCGGCTGCCGACCGGGTAGCCCCGGAAGTCATACAGCCGGTGCGGTGGCGCGGCCTCCGCGTCGGCGTCGAACTGGATGCCGCCGACCCGGGCGCGGGCGTGCAGCGGGTCGTCCTGGGTGATCACGATCTCTTCGCGCAGGCGCGCGGCGAGGCGGGAGAGATCCGTCACCAGCTTCCTGGCGATCGCCGGGCTGAGGAACCGGTCGGCGAAGTGCTCGCCCAGCTCACCGCCGTCGGGAGCCGCCCAGCCCGGCCCGTCGGCCCCGCCGAACCGGGAGATCACCCACCGCAGGTGGGCCAGCGCGGGGTGACCGAGCTGGGTGAGCCGGGCCTCGATGAGCTGCTTGAGCGCGGTCCAGCTCGGCTGGCCGTACTCGCGGGCGATGGCCAGCTGGGCGTCATGCAGGGTGCCGAACTCGCCGGCCGCCTGGCGGTGCCTGGCGGCCGGCTTCAGGTAACGCAGGCTCGGCTGGCCGGGGAGCGGGCGCGGCTGATCAGACATGGCAGTCCTTCCTCAGGCCCGAGGATCCGCGGCATCGGGCGGGAAAGACCACGAAGAACAGCTGTGTGGGTCATCGCCAGACAAGTCCAGTGAGCTTGAAGCTCTGCCCGCGGATCCAGAGGCGGCCGGAACCACCGGCACAAAGAATACACCAGCGGTCAGAGGAAGTCGCTCCAGAACGGGACCATCGCCGGCGGCGTCCAGTCCGGGCTGACGGACCGCCCGCTGAACTCGCAGGTGATGTAGTCGGCCAGGTCGGTGCCGTAGACGATGATGTCGGTCTGGTAGATCGACAGCACCGGATGTCCCCGGCCGCCGCGCCCGGCGGGCAGGTAGCGATGACTGTAGACCGGGATCATCGCCGGTACCCGGGTGAGGTGCTGTCGCGCGGTTTCCTGGGCCTCGACCGCGCTGTCTGGGCGCCTGCCCCAGGAGGGGTGCCAGGCGGCGTTGTGCTCCACGTCGAAGAGCACTCCCTCGGCCGGCCAGCCGAGCCGCTCGCGCAGGCCGGCGGGATCACCGTCGCGCCAGTCGGGCCACGGCCCGCCCGGGTTCCGGCCCGGGTTCCGGTCCGGCGCGGCCGGGGCGCTTCGCGGCAGCCCGGCGGCGAGGAAGGCGCGGTGATCGTCGGCGAACTCGAAGCCGTAGGCCGCCTCGACGCGGGCGATCTCGGCGCCGGTCAGGCCGGGGCCGATGTCGCACCGGCCGGTCTCGGCCAGCCGGCGGGCGGCCTCGCGGCCGAGCCGCTCACCGTCGCCTTCGCCGCTGTTCACCCGAGAACAGTAGCTAAGCGGGCGTCGCCGAGGGTGGGCATCAGAGCCGCCCGGCCCGGCTCCGGGGCGGGCACGGCCGGCTCGGGCCGGCCGGGACCGGGACGCTCCCGGGCCCGGCGCGCCTGAGCCTGATCCGGGCGAACGCGCGCGGCACCAGGGCCTGGACGGACAGGACGACGGCGACGATCGCGGCCGAGACGATGCCGTCGGCCCAGTAATGATTGCCGGTGGCGACGACGACGAACACGGTGACGGCCGGGTGGGCCAGGATCAGCCAGCGCCAGCGGCTGGTGCTGGCGGTGATGACCGCCCAGGCGACCAGCACCGACCAGCACACGTGCACCGAGGGCATGGCCGACAACTGGTCGGCGCCGACGTGGGGGCCGACCGCGCCGTAGACCGACTCCCCGTAGCGCGCGGCCAGGTCCACGAGGCCGAGCGACGTGAGCATCCGCGGCGGCGCGACCGGGATGAAGGAGATGAGCAGGCAGATGACCGTGCTGGCCGCCATCGCGTTGCGCACCGCCGGGTAGGCGCTCCGATGCCGGGCGAACAGCCAGATCAGCATGGCGATCAGCATCCCGAAGTGCATCGTCGCGTAGTACAGGTTGGCGATCCGGGACAGCAGCGGGTGGGGGAGCAGCAGGCGCTGGACGGAGAGCTCGCTCGGCAGGCCGACCGACCGCTCGGTGTGCCAGATCCACCAGGCGTGCGCCACCGCCTCGTGGTACCCGCCGGCCGCCAGGTTCCCGGCCAGCTGCCACAGCGCGTAGAGCGCGACCACGATCCCGGCCTCGAACGCGAACGGGCCGACGTGCGCCGCCCATCGGACGGCGAGCCCGGGCGCGCGGCCCGCGCTGCCGGGCGCCTGATCCCGGCTGCCGGGCGCGAGATCGAGTCCGTCGGGCGCGGGATCCGGGCGGCTCGCGGCCCGGGCCGCGCGGGTGAGCAGCTGGCCCGACGCGGCGAGCCCGGCCGCCAGCTCGGCGGCCTGCTGCCAGGAGAGCATGAGGTTAAGCACAGCTACATAATGTTAACCCTGGTGCCGTGGGCCGGACGTCCGGGGTACGGCTGGCGGTCACCCGGGCTCAGCGTGATCCGGCCCAGAACGCGTCGAGGATCCGGGCGCCGCGGGACGGGTCCTGGGTCATCCACCAGTGCCCGAGCCCGTCGAGGATCTCCACCCGGGCTCCGGCCCGGGCCGCGGAGCGGCGGCGCAGGTCCTCGGAACCGACGAAGTGGTCCTCGGGCGCGATGATCGCGAGGCCCGGGCGGGCCGCGGCGGCGGGCAGGTTCCGGCCGAGCCCGGCCATGACCGGCTGGGCGGCGGAACGGTAGAAGGCGAGGATGGCCCGGCCCATCTCCGGGCCCTGCGCGGCGGCCAGCCGGGCCGCGACCGGCCCGCTGATGCCGCCGCCGGCCAGGCGCCCGGCGCGCTCAGCGGGCGGGCCGCCGAGCAGGCGGGCCACCGACTTCTCGCCGATCTCGGGTGTCTGCCACTTCCTGGCCTGGTCGTGCCAGGCGTAGTCGGGATCGAACGCCCCTAGGGAGTCGCTGGCCCAGGTCCGCAGCAGGTCAGGCCGGTCCATGGCGACCTGCACGACGGTGCCGCCGCCGACGTCGTGCCCGACCAGGTCGACCGGCTCGCCCAGGGCGGTGAGCTCGGCGACGAGCCAGTCCCGGTAGCCGGTCACGGTGCACGCGAAGCCGTCCGGTATCGGCGCGCCGAAGCCCGGAGGCGACAGGCAGACCACGTCGCTCCGGCTCAGCTCGGCCAGCAGGGGCTCCCAGATCGCGGCGGTCTCCGGGTTGCCGTGCACGAAAACCGCGGTCATGAGAGCTCCTCGATCGTTCGGGCCGGCCGTGGTCGCGGCGGGCCCCGGCGGTGACCCTACCGGTCGTACACGCTGGTGTCGTCCCAGGCGCTCGCGTTCCCGGGGACCGCCGCGGGCTCGGCCGGCCGCCGTGCGGTCGCCCGCAGGTAGCGGCTGGCGGGGACGCAGACCAGGCAGACGGCCAGCCCGATCACCCGGACCGTGCCCTCGCTCGGCCACGGCCACAGGTGCGTCAGCTGGAGGTACAAGGTGGCGGGGTGCGTCCAGGAGTTGAAGGACAGGTAGATGACCATGCCGGTGGCGAGGAACGCGGCGGTCTCGGCCATCGCCTGCACCGCCAGGACGCCGCCGGGCCGGACGACCGTCCGGGCGGTCGGCTGGACCGGGGCGCCGTTGCGCCGCCCGAGCTGCAGGTACCGGCTGACCGCGAGCGTGACGACGGCGATCGCGAACGCGATGACGCCGCTGGTATCGGTCCGCAGGTGCGGGATGACCGACCAGTAGGGCTCGGCTTCGTCCGCGGTGAAGGCGGCGACCATGGCCGACCCGAACCAGATCAGCACGGCGGTGTAGCCGAGGCCGAAGGCCACCGATTCGATCACGAGCCGCCGGTTGCCCTGTGTGGTGGTACGCACGGTCTTTACTATAGGCAACGCCGGCCGCGCGAGTTCACGGCGGCCAGCGCGGGCCGCGCCCCGGTCCGGCCGGCCCCCGGGTCCCTGTTTGAACGTGTACGAAAGGGTCAGTGGTTACCCGCCTAGACTGGGCTCTTTCGCCGTGCGGAAGGCCGCGAGTGTCTGGGGTTCCCTAGAGATGGTGCTGATGACAGCTGATGCGGAGCAGGTACGGATCCTGCTGGTTGAGGACGACGACGGCGATGCCTTCCTGGTCGAGGAGCTGCTGCGCGAGGCGGGCGCCGGAGTCGAGGTCGTGCGGGCGCGGCTGCTCGCCGACGCCCGGAAGCTGATCCGGGACGCGGGGTGCGTCCTGCTCGACCTCGGCCTGCCCGATTCCCAGGGCCTGGACGGCCTCCGGCGGCTGCTCAAGCAGGAGCCGGACGTCGCCGTCGTCGTGCTGACCGGGGTGGCCGACGAGTACCTCGGCGAGGAAGCGGTCCGCGCCGGGGCACAGGACTACCTGGTCAAGGGGGACGTGTCCGGGAAGCTGCTGCACCGGGTGATCAGGTACGCGATGGAGCGCCGCCGCTGGGACGAGGCGCAGCGGCAGCTCGAGGTGGCCCGGGTCACCGCCCAGGAGAACGCCCGGCTGGAGCGCGGCCTGCTCCCGTCCCCGGTGCTCGGGGACACGCGGCTGACCGTCGCGACGCGGTACCGGGCCGGCGGCAGCCAGCGGGTACTCGGCGGGGACTTCTACGACGTGGTGCAGACCCCGGACGGCTGGGTGCACGCGCTGATCGGCGATGTCTGCGGGCGCGGCCCGGCCGAGGCCGCGCTCGGGGTCTGCCTGCGGGTGGCCTGGCGGGCACTGGTGCTGGCCGGCCAGCCGCCGGCCGACGTGCTCTCCGCCGTCCAGCTCGTGCTCCAGCACGAACAGCAGGAAGAAGCCATGTTCGCCACCGTCTGCATGCTGTCGGTGGCCCCCGGCCGGCGCACCGGGATCCTGCGGCTGGCCGGCCACCCGGCGCCGCTGCTGGTCACTCCGGGCCAGATCACTGAGCTCACCGCCCCGGTGTGCCCGCCGCCCGGGCTCAACGCCGCCGGGGAGTGGCCCGGCTACGAGGTGGAACTCGGCGACCGCTGGGCGCTGCTGCTGTACACCGACGGGCTGATCGAGGGACGGATTAGCCGGGGCCCGTACCGCCTCGGCACCGAGGGCCTGATGGGCCTGATGCGGGACGCCCTGGGCGCGCCGCCGTTCGATCCCGGTAAGGTCAGCGACGCCGCGCTGCTGAACCAGCTGATCGACCAGGTGCGCCACCTCAACAGCGGCGACCTGAACGACGACATCGCGATCCTCGCTCTCGGTTACGCATGACCGCCGCGCTGACCGCCGCCCGGCCGGCCGGGCGGCGGCGGGCATCGTCGCCCTGGCCGCTGAGCCGGATCATCGGCAGCGCCGTCCTCCTCGTGACCGTGTTCTCGCTGGCCGCCGTGGTCACCGGCGTCCTGGCCCTGGCCCACCTGGACGGCGCCCGCCAGCGGATCGAGACCACGCTCGACCCCGCGGCGCTGGAGGCCCAGCAGCTCTACAGCGCGCTGCTGAACCAGGAGACCGGCGTGCGCGGGTACGCGCTGAGCGGCCAGGCGGACTTCCTCGCCCCCTACACCCAGGGCTACGCGGCCGAGAAGACCGCGGCCGCCCAGCTCCGCCTGCTGCTGCCCCGGCTGCCCGCGGCCGCCGCCGCGGAGCTCACCCAGACGCTCACCCAGGCGCGCGACTGGCGCACCCGCTACGCGCAGCCGACGATCAAGCAGATCCAGGCCAGCGGCAAGCCGGTGGTCAGCCCGGACATCCTGGCCGGCAAGACCGAGTTCGACGCCCTGCGGGTCAAGTTCGCCGTGTTCGAGGCGGACGTCGTCAGCACCAGGCACGAGGCGCTGAGCTCACTGGATCAGGCCTCGACCGAGCTGCACGCGGCCCTGCTGGCCATCGCGATCGGCCTCGCGCTGGTCGTGGCCGGGCTCGCCGCCGTGCTCCGGGCCACCGCGATCCGCCCGGTGCACGTGCTCGCGGCCGAGACCCGGCGGGTCGCCGACGGCGACTTCGGCCACGAGGTGGCCCAGGCCGGGCCGCGGGAGATCCGCGGCCTGGGCGCCGACGTGAACACCATGCGGCTGCGCATCCTGCGGGAACTGTCGGCGGTCCGGGCGGCCAACGAGGCGCTGGCCGGGCGGGCCGCGGAACTCCAGCGGTCCAACGCCGAGCTCGAGCAGTTCGCCTACGTCGCCTCGCACGACCTCCAGGAGCCGCTGCGGAAGGTCACCAGCTTCTGCCAGCTGCTCCAGCGCCGCTACAGCGGCCAGCTCGACGAGAAGGCCGACCAGTACATCGAGTTCGCGGTGGACGGGGCCAAGCGCATGCAGGTGCTGATCAACGACCTGCTCGCGTTCAGCCGCGTCGGCCGGACCGTCCAGGACGTCGGCCCGGTGGCCTGCGACGCGGCGCTGGCCGCGGCGACGGCGAACCTGTCCGCCCAGATCGGCCAGGCCGGTGCGGTGATCGATGCCGGGCCGCTGCCGGTGGTCCAGGCGCAGCTCACCCTCATGACCGTGGTCTTCCAGAACCTGCTCGGCAACGCGCTGAAGTTCCGGGGCGACGGGCCGCCGCGCATCGTCATCGCCGCCGAGCGGGACGGGCCGTTCTGGTCGTTTTCCGTCACCGACAACGGAATCGGGATCGAGCCGCAGTATGCTGACCGGATCTTCCTGATCTTCCAGCGCCTGCATGACCGGGCCACCTACCCGGGTACCGGCATCGGCCTGGCGATGTGCCGGAAGATCGTCGACTACTTCGGTGGCCGGATCTGGCTCGACACCGCCGTCGCGGAGGGCGCCAGGTTCTGCTTCACCTTGCCCGTGCTATCCGATGACAAGGGGACCGATGGCTGACCAGGACGATGCCACGCCGGTCGACGTGCTCCTGGTGGAGGACGACGAGGGCGACGTCCTCATGACCAGGGAAGCCTTCGAGTTCTACAAGATACGCAACCCGCTGCACGTGGTGACCGACGGCGAGCAGGCCCTGCACTTCCTGCGCCGGTCCGGCCAGTTCGCCGGCGCCCCGCGACCGGGGCTGATCCTCCTCGACATCAACCTGCCCCGGCTGAGCGGCCTTGAGGTGCTCGCCGAGCTGAAGGCGGACCCGGAGCTCGCCGTCATCCCGGTGGTCATGCTGACCACCTCGCAGGCCGAGGAGGACATCCTGCGCAGCTACAAGCTGCACGCGAACGCGTACGTGAGCAAGCCGGTGGACTTCGAGAACTTCGTCGCGGCGATCCGGCAGATCGATGACTTCTTCCTGACCCTGGTCAAGCTGCCCCGCTGACCAGGCGACCGCGGCGGGGCTAAGCCGCCCCGCCGATGGCGAAGTCGGCCGTGGCGGTGGTGCCGTCCGCGCCGTGGTCGAGGGTGAACTTGTCGGCGATCTGGCTGACCATCCACAGCCCGTGGCCGTGCTCAGTGGCCCAGGGCGGGGCACCGCCGGGCGCCGGCCCCCGCCCGTTCCCGGCCGGGGCGACCGCGGCCGGGCCGTCGTCGCGCACTTCGCAGCGCAGCACCCGGCCGTCCGAGTGCAGGAGCAGCCGCCCGTGCCCGGCGCCGTGGCGCACCGCGTTGGCCGCCAGTTCGTGGGCGGCGGCCACGATGTCGTAGACCCGGGTGCGGCCGAGCCCGGCCTCGGAGGCGTGCGCGGCGACCGCCGCCCGCAGCGCGTACAGCGAGTTGGCGTCGAAGAGCTGGTCGAGGCCCGCCGGGCCGGCCAGCCCGTCGTCGGGTGCCGTCTCCGGGCCGCGCGAAGGATCAGTTGTGCTCATTGGCGGTCACCAGCCGGACGCCGGGAAGGTCCGCAGCGCCCAGCTCTCGCGTCCACCGCCACCCAGCCACCTCCGCCACGCCCCGCTCGCCCGCTGCGCCTACGACCGTACCGGCCGCGGCGGCGGCGTGCACGATTTCACGAGCGAGCCGGGCCCGGGCCGGCGCCGTAGCGCAGCCCGTCGATGAGCAGCGCGACCATGCGCTGGCTGTACGTGACCCCCTCGCCGGGCACCGGCAGGCAGAGGCTGGCGACGGCGTACAGGAGCTGCCGGGGGCCGATGTCGGTGCGGATCTCGCCGCTCGCCGTCGCGGCGTCGAGCAGCGACCGGAGCGCCGGCTCGAGCCGCTGGGTGAAGTAGCCGGGCAGGGCGTCAAAGGCCGGATCGCCCGAGTGCAGGGCCGCGGCCAGCCCGCGCTTGGTCGCGACCAGCTCGGTGTACCGGTGCAGCCACTTGGCCAGCCCCGCCCCCGGCCCGAACGCCGCGGCCAGGTCGGGGGCCGCGTCGGCGCAGGCGTCCACCTCGCGCTGGAACACCGCCTTGACCAGGTCCGAGCGCTGCGGGAAGTGCCGGTAGAGGGTGCCGACCCCGACGCCGGCCAGGTCGGCGATCTCCTTGGCGGGCGCGTCCACGCCGGAGGAGGCGAAGACGGCCTTCGCCGCCTCGAGCAGGGAGTCGATGTTGCGCTGGGCGTCGGCCCGCAGTCGGCGCGGCGCCGTGTTTCCCGCCACCGCGGTTTCCGGCACCGCGGTTTCCGGTACCGCGGTTTCCGGCACCGCGTCCCCGCTCACCGCGTGCTCCGCCACGGCACCCCTCCATTTGCTTTTCCGGAAAGCTGTTCCGTATAGTTCCGGAAGAACGTTCCGCTTCGGTCCAGGGTACGGCACGGGAAAAGCGCCCGCCAAACCCCCGGCCGCGACCTCGGGAGAGACCGCATGCAGTACCGCACCCTCGGCCGGACCGGCATCAAGGTCAGTCCCTACGCGCTCGGCGCCATGATGTTCGGGGCCGGCGGCAACCCCGACCACGACGACTCGGTCCGCATCATCCACAAGGCTCTCGACGCCGGGATCAACGTCGTCGACACCGCCGACCGTTACTCGGCCGGCGAGTCCGAGGAGATCGTGGGCAAGGCGCTCAAGGGGCGCCGCGACAGCGTCGTCCTCGCGACCAAGGTCTGGGGCCCGATGGGCGACGACCCGAACCAGCGCGGCAACTCCAGGCGCTGGATCATGACCGAGGTCGAGAACTCGCTGCGCCGCCTGCAGACCGACCACATCGACCTCTACCAGATCCACCGACCCGACCCCGACACCGACATCGAGGAGACGCTCTCCGCGCTCTCCGACCTGATCCGCGCGGGCAAGGTCCGGGCCATCGGCTCGTCCACGATGCCCGCCTCCGACATCGTCGAGGCCCAGTGGGCGGCCGAGCGGCGCGGCCTGGAACGGTTCCGCACCGAGCAGCCGCCCTACTCGATCCTCAACCGCGGCATCGAGGCCGAGGTGCTGCCGGTCGCCCAGCGCTACGGGATGGGCACCCTGGTCTGGAGCCCGCTGGCCAAGGGGATGCTCACCGGCCGCATCCGCAAGGGCCAGCAGACCGACCTCCGCCGCGCCGCCATCTTCACCAGCTTCGGCGACGGGCCCCGGCTCGACGCGGTCGAGAAGATCATCCCGCTGGCCGCCGAGGCGGGCCTGCCGATGACCCACTTCGCGATGGCCTTCGCGATCGCCCACCCGGGCGTGACCAGCGCGATCATCGGCCCGCGGACGATGGAGCAGCTCGACGACCTGCTGGCCGGCGTCGACGTCGCCCTCACCGACGAGATCCTCGACCAGATCGACGAGATCGTCCCGCCCGGCACCGACGTCGGCGAGCCCGACCAGTCCGCCTACCTGCCCCCGGCCCTCATGCGCCCGGACCTCCGCCGCCGCCCGGCGAGCGAGCGCGCCGCCGCCTGACCGAGACACCGCCTGGGCCGCCCCGTCGCCCCGGCGTCCGGGCAGAACTCACCGCCGTGAAGATCATCTTTTCGATTTGATGGCGGTTTCCGGTGCTGCAGCACCGGAAACCGCCATCAAATACTCCACCTCGATGCTCTTAACTGAACATGTAGGACAGATGGCGGTCGTGCGCGGCGGTGGCGCGGCCTGGGAACGGGCACGCGGAAGACTAGGCGCTGTTCAGGAAGACCAGCAAGGCCAGCTTCCCGACCAGTTCCTCCCTGTTCGCCAGCGCGAGACAGGCGCGGCCGTCGCCGAGGCTGACGATCAGGGACGCGGACGCGCCCGGGCCATGGCCGTTCTCCCAGGCGAAACCGCGCAACGGGACGACTTGCCAGCCGAGACCGGCCTGCCCGGAGCCGTGAGCGTCGTCGGCCTGGGGCCGGAGCGCGTCGGCGGCGAGATCGCCGGGAAGCAGGGAGGACCAGCGGCTGCCGAATGCGATCAGATCGGCGGCTGTCGTCCACAGTCCGGCGGCGGCCGGCATCGCGGCGACTTCGTCGAGGTCGGGCACGAACGTGCCGCCGGGTCCCAGCACGTAGCCGGTCACCGCGTCCGGGTCCTCATGCGGCCAGCCAGCCGGGAACGTCGAGCTAGTCATGCCGAGCGGGCCAAGGACGAGCCGGCCGGCGGCGGTGGCGTAATCCGAGCCGGTGACATCGGCGATGAGCTGCCCCAGCGCCGCGTACCCGCCGCCGTGGCGCCCCGGTGCGGCCCTAACACCGCGCGGGCCGCCGCACGGCAGCAGCGGGCCGCCGTACAGCGACGCTAGGGCGGGGACGGTATCGGCGTACCCGCTGCCCGGGGCGGGATCGTCCACGCCGCCGGAATAGCTGAGCAGCTCCCGGATGGTGACGGCGTCGTCGGCGAGCCGCACGGTGCGCAGGTGGTCGTTGGCGGCGTCGTCGAGCGCTATCCGGTCTTCGGCGACGAGCCGCAGGACGGCGGTGGCGGTGACGAGCCGGGTGATCCCGTAGACGGGGAACCGGTGACCGGGGCGCATTGGCTCGGCCCCGGCCAGGTCCGCCCGGCCCCGGGCGATGACCCAGCCGGCCCCGTCCGGCGTCCCGCCGGCCAGCACGACCCCGGGCAGCCCCATCCGCAGCCCCCACGCCGCCGCCTCGGCCGCCATGGCCGGGACGACGCCGGAGCTGACTGTGGGCGGTTCCGCCGTCCGCGCGTCGGTGACCTGGCTCGCGTCCGGCGACCAGCCGCGGGCCCGGAAGCCGGTCAGCCGGTGCGGCGGGCCGGGCTCCGCGCTGGCCTCCAGTCGCATGCCGCCGGCCCGGGCACGGGCACGCAGCGGCTCATCCTGGAGGACGATGAGCTCTGCGCGCAGGTGGGAGGCGATGTGGGGCTGGACGATCTTGGCCGCTGTGACCTGGCGGACGTAGTCGTCGGTGAAGTGCTCGCGCAGCTCGTCGTCGGAGGGCGCCGCCCAGTCCCGCCCGTCGGCGCCGACGAACCGGGAGACCACCCACAGCAGGTGCGTCAGCGCGGGATGCCCGGGCTCGGAAAGCCGGGTCTCGATGAGCCGCTTGAGCGCGGTCCAGCTCGGCTGTCCGTACTCGCGGGCAATAGCGAGCTGAGCGTCATGGAGAGTGCCGAACTCGCCGGCCGCCAGGCGGCGCCTGGCCTCCAGCTTCAGGTAGCGAAGGCTCGGCTGGCCGGGGAGCGGGCGTGGCTGATCAGACATGGCAGTCTTCCTCAGGCCCGAGGATCCGCGGCATCGGGCGGGAAAGACCACAACGAACAGATGTGTGGATCATCGCCAGATAAATCCAGTGAGCTTTAAGCTCTGCCCGCGGATCCAGGGGCGGCCGGAACCACCGCTGTCTACAATACACGGGTTGTCTAACCCCATTGTCAGCCCTTGCCCGGATTGAACAGGCCGAGCGGGTCGAGGGCGCGGCGGACGGCGTCCTGCATGGCCAGCGCGCCCGGGTCGAGTTCCCGCCGCATGCCGGCCCGCTTGAGCAGCCCGATGCCGTGCTCACCCGAGACGGTGCCGCCGAGTTCGATGGCGTCATTGAGGAACTCCTCAAACGCGGCCTGCGCGGCGATCCGCGCGCCGTCGTCGCCTGGCGGGGTGACCAGCAGCGGATGCAGGTTGCCGTCGCCGGCGTGCGCGATCGTCGCTATCGTCACCCCGTGCCGGGCGGCGGTCGCCTCGATCCGCCCGAGCATCGCCGGCACGGCCGAGCGAGGGACGCACACGTCTTCGGTGAGCACCGGGCCGAGCCGCTCGAGGGCCGGGTAGGCGAGCCGCCGGGCGTCGAACAGCGCCTCGGCCTCGGCCGCGTCGGTCGACTGGGCCACCCACTGCGCGCCCGCGTCGGTCATCGCCGCGGCCAGGGCGTCCGCCTCCTGCTTCCCCCAGGTGCCCGGCGTGTCCACCCGGGCGAGCAGCAGCGCCGCCGCGTCCGCCGCGATGCCGAGGTGCTTCCACTCCTCGACCGCGGTCAGGCAGGCCCGGTCGAGGATCTCGAGCACTGACGGGGACAGCCCGCGCCGGGTGATCAGCGAGACCGCCTCGCCCGAGGCGACCAGGCCGCCGAACGCCCCGACGATCGTGCGCGGCGTGCCGGCCAGGGCCGGGCGCAGCCGGAGGGTGATCTCGGTGATGACCCCGAGCGTTCCTTCCGATCCGACGAACAGCCCGGTCAGGTCGAGCCCGGCGACGCCCTTGGTCGTCCGCCGCCCCAGCCGGACCACGTCGCCGTAACCGCCCGGGCCGCCCGCGCCGTCTCCGGCGGCGGCGCTGACGCCGGTCACCACGCGCAGCCCGAGCACGTAGTCGCGGGTCACGCCGTACTTCAGGCAGCACAGGCCGCCCGCGTTGGTGGCGACGTTCCCGCCGATCGATGACCAGGGGGCGCTCGCCGGGTCCGGCGGGTACCACAGCCCGTGCTCGGCGACGGCGGCCTTGAGGTCGTTGTTGACGATCCCCGGCTGGACGACGCAGATCATGTTGTCGCGGTCGATCTCGAGCACCTGGTCCATCCGGGACAGGTCGAGCACCACCGCGCCGTCGGTGGCGTTGGCCCCGCCGGACAGGCCGGTGCCCGCGCCGCGGGGCACGACCGGTGCCCCGAACGCGGCGCAGGAGCGGACGACGTGCCGCACCTCGGCCTCGGTCCTGGCCCGGACCCCGGCCACGGCCTGGCCGACCGGCGCCCACTCGGCGTCGTCGTGCGACATGGCGGCGAGCACGTCCCGGTCGACCACCAGGCGGCCGTCGGGCAGCCCGCCGTCGAGCGCGCTTACCAGCGCGGCGGCATCGAACGGCACGGGACGGGAATCAGGGCTGGACTGAACGGTCTCCATAGACAGACATTAAACGGTCAGTCCACGGGGCCGAGATAGGCCCACAGCCCGTCCTGCCGGACGAACCTGCTCGTCTCCGCGAGGACGCCGCGCTGCCCGTCCTGGACGTAGACCGCCCGGAACCGGACCGTCCCGGTGGCGTCGAACAGCCCGCCGGCCTGCGTGTCCAGCACCGCGAGGCGCGTCCAGGCGAGCGCCGGGTCAAGGTCGAGCGTCCGCGGGCGGCCCGACGGGTGCCAGGTGCGCAGCAGGTACTTGGCGTCGCCGACGGCGAAGGCGCTGTAGCGGGAGCGCATCAGCGCCTCGGCGGTCGGCGCCGGGGCGCCGGCGTGCAGCCGCCCGCAGCACGCGTCGTAGTCGTCACCGAGTCCGCAGGGACACGCGAGTGGGTCCATGCCGACATTGTGGCAGCGCGTCAGGGTGGCAGCCGGTCCGGGCTCAGGAGGCGGCCGGGACCTGGATGCCGAAGAACGCGGCCGCGTTCCTGGTCAAGATGGCCTCCCGGTCCTGCTCGCTGAGCACGGCGAGGAGGCCGTCGAGGGCGTCGCTGCCGTGGTCGTGCGGATAGTCGCTCGAGTACATCAGCATGTGCCCGGCGTCGAGCATCTCGGCCAGCTGGGTGAGCTCGCGCGCGGGCACCCGGCCCGGGATCAGCGTCGGGCTCGTCGTCATCCGCAGGTGCCTGCGCACGTAGGCGGACGGCTTCTCGCGTACCCACGGGGTCTCGCGCCACAGCGCCACCCAGTCCTTGTCGAAGCGCCACAGCAGGGAGGGGAGCCAGGCGAAACCGAGCTCGGCCAGGCCGACGCGCAGGTCCGGGTACCGGTCGAAGACGCCCTCGGAAACGAGGCTGAGGACCTGGTTCGGCGCGATGATCTGCGAGTTGTAGAGGTAGTCCTCGTAGTAGGTCACCGCGGTCCCGGTCGCCGTCGGCGCCATTCCCCAGCCGCCCCACGCGTGCAGGGTGATCGGCAGCCGGTTCCGGCTGGCCGCCGCGTGGATCGGGCGGTAGCGCACGTTCCCCCAGGGTGTCTCGCTGCGCACCGGCAGCAGCACCTGCGCGAACCGGCGGTCGCCGCCGAGCCGGTCGATCTCCTCGGCCGCCGCCTCCGGGTGAAAGCTCGGCACGACGATGCTGCCCCGCAGGCGCTCGTCCCGGTCGAGGAACTCCGCCCGCATCCAGTTGTTGACCGCCGTCGTCATCGCCGACTCAAAGTACGGGTTGCGGCTGCCCTGGAAGGTCGCCACGCAGGTGAGGATGACCGCGAGCGGCTGATAGGGCTCGAGCAGCTGGGCCCGCAGTTCCGCGTAGGTATGCGGCGGGAAGCTGCCCGCCGCCCGTGCTTCCGGGCGGGCCGACATCGGCTCGCTCTCGGGATAGAGCCGGTGCCCGATCCCGAGGTACCCGCTGCGGATGAACTCGTGCCAGTACGGGTCGATGTAGCCGAGCAGCGCGTCCATCGAGGGCGGCTCGACGTGGACGTCGCAGTCGATCGCGCCAGGCTTGATCGAGCTCATGCGGGGCTCCTGGAACGCCACGGTTACGGGTGAGTCAGGACATGGTAGGCCGGGCGGCCGGCCCCGCGGGAGTGCCCGGCGGGTCCCGGGCCGTCGATCGACGGCCGTTTATGACCGCAGCACAGCGCGGCCCGGTCCTGGCCGTTCCGGCTGACAGGGGGCGCGCACCCGGCTTGGATTTCGCCGTCGCGTGCGTTTATATAGCCCTATAGCCCTATAGCGTTGGCGGACAGTGACGGGGAGCGGATGAAGGTCGTCGTTGGCAAGGTCTCCGATTTCGGGAACGGCGACCGGAGGATCATCGACGTGAACGGCAAGTCCATCGGGGTCTTCCGCATCGACGACCGCTTCTACGCGATCCGCAACCGCTGCCCGCACCAGTTCGGCCCGCTGTGCCTCGGGACGCTCGCGCAGCGGGCGGTCTCCGACGGCCCCGGCGACATGCGGATGGACGACGGCCCGCCGCTGATTGCCTGCCCCTGGCACGGCTGGGAGTACGACCTGGCCACCGGCCAGTCGTTCATGGGCCCCGGCCGCGGCCACATGGCCGCCCTGTCCTACGACGTGAGCGTCCTGCCGGGCAGCGCCCTGCCCGACGGCCGCGTCCCCGGCCCGTACATCGCCGAGACGATGCCGGTGTCGGTCGAGCAGGACTACGTGGTCGTCGAGGACTCGCCCGCCCGCCGGGACAAGCGGGACAGCGGGGACAGCCGAGAGAAAGAGGCGCTGACATGACCGCGACCGTCCCCGAGACCACGCCCCGGGAGCGGGACCGGGCCCGCACGCTCCTGATCGACGTCGACGTGCACCCGCTGTTCCTGGCCCGGGACATCCTGCCCCGCCTGCCCGAGCCGTGGCGGACCCGCTACGCGAACGAGCAGACCGGCCGCAAGGCCCGCGTCGTCCGCGACTACCCGCGCTGGCGCAACGGCGGCTTCCGGATCGACGCGGCCGTCCCCGGCGGCGCGCCGGGCAGCGACCTCGGCGTGCTCCGAGGCCAGCTGCTCGAGGAGTACGACACCGACATCGCCATCTTGATCCCGCTCACGTTCGTGCTCGAGGGCCCGGCCGCCTACAAGGCGGCCCTGTGCCGCGCGATCAACGACTGGCTGGCCGAGGAGTGGCTCGACCGCGACCCGCGGTTTCGCGGCAGCCTCAACGTGCCCTTCGACTCGCCCGACCTCGCCGTCGCCGAGATCGAGCGCTTCGCTGGCGACCCGCGCTTCGTCCAGGTCATGGTGCGCGGCGACAACCAGAGCGAGTGGGGGGACCGGAAGTACTGGCCGATCTACCAGGCCTGCGAGGCGGCGGGCTTCGTCGCGATGTGCCACGTGGGCGGTCCCCCGGGGAACGGCTACCGCGGCAGCGGGGCGCCCTCGTACTACCTCGAGCAGCACGTCTGGCTGCACATGCCGGTCGAGCGGCTGGCGATGAGCATGATCTGCGAGGGCGTGTTCGACGAGTACCCGGGCCTGCAGGTCGCGCTGGTCGAGGCCTGCCTGACCTGGTCCGGGCCGCTGCAGTGGGCGATGGACGCCGCCTACGAGGTCGCCGGGAACGACGCGCCCCGGCTGCGCAGGCTCCCGTCGGAGTACTTCCGCGAGCACTTCTGGCTGAGCACCCAGCCGGTCGAGGAGCCGGAGAACCCGCGGCATCTCGTCCAGTCGATCGAGTTCGCGCGGATGACCGACCGGGTGATGTTCTCCTCGGACTACCCGCACTGGGACTTCGACTCGCCCGCCAAGGCCCTGCCGCCCGCCATGCCCGCTGGGATGCGCGCGAAGGTCATGGGCGAGAACGCCGCCCGCCTCTACGCCAAGCGTCTGCGCCGAGGCTGACTGAGCGGCGGGGCCCCCGGGGGCCGGGTGGGGCCGCGCGCGGGGGCTGCGGGACGGCCTGGGGGG
>Ga0302314_10004241_pt1 | contig 26390 bp, 24 predicted proteins | sample III_Palsa_N2_3_FD_200533 | JGI IMG/M metagenome (GOLD analysis project Ga0302314, IMG submission 200533) | Peat permafrost microbial communities from Stordalen Mire near Abisko, Sweden - III_Palsa_N2_3 | ecosystem: Environmental > Terrestrial > Soil > Palsa > Peat permafrost | place: Sweden...
GGGGCTCGTCGTCCCCGGCCAGGAGGCGTGGCTCGCGTCCGCGCTCGCCGCCGCCGGCGAGCGCTGGGTGATCGTCGTCACCCACCAGCCTCTGCAGAGCTCGGTTGGCGGAGACACGCTGCTCGCGCTCCTCGACCGCTCGCCGCGCGTGATTGCCGTCCTGTATGGGCACATCCATCGCAACGAGATCATCGCCCGTCCCACGCCGGCGGGGGGCTACTGGCTGATCGGGACCGCCTCGCTGATCGATTACCCCCAGCAGGCGCGCGCGCTGCGCGTAGTCGCCACCGCGGGAGGCGGGGTAGCCCTCGAAACCTGGATGCTCGACCACGTCTTCCCCGGGACGCTCGGTCTCATCTCCCGTCAGCTCTCGTTCATCGACGCCCAGGGTGGCAGGCCGGCCGGCTTCGCCGGGTCGCGCCTCGACCGTAACGTCAGGCTCTACCGGCGCGGGAGGTGAGCGAGCGCAACAGCTCCGCTCGCTCGAGGGCAGATGCTGACCTAAATCCGCCCTAGCGTGCATCGCGATGTCAACCGCCGAGAAGGGAGCACCGATGCGCAAACGAGACGGATACCCGCCTGGCGTGCCGTGCTGGGTCGACACGAGCCAGCCCGACCCCGAGGCCGCGGTCGCCTTCTACAGCGGACTCTTCGGATGGGATTTCGAGAACGTGACGGCGCCCGGCTCGGGCCGTGAGTACTTCATCGCCCGGCTTGACGGCGGAGACGTGGCCGGCATCGCACCACAGCCCGAGGGCGCTCTGCCGACTCCTGAGTGGAACACCTACGTTTGGGTGCAGAGCGCCGAGATGGCCGTCTCGCAGGTGCTCGATGCCGGCGGGCGCGTCGTTGCCGGCCCGGTCGACATGGGCGACGCGGGACGGATGGCTGTGTGCCTGGATCCCGAAGGGGCCACGTTCCGCGTGTGGCAGGCGAAGGAGCACAAGGGGGCGCAGATCGTCAACGAGCCCGGGTCTCTGAACTTCAACAGCCTCAACACCCGCGATGCCGACGCCGCGCGGTCGTTCTACGGCTCGCTGTTTGGATGGGAGACGCTCGCCCTTGGCGGGGCGATCGAGATGTGGCGGCTGCCGGGCTACGGGGACTTCCTCGCCGAGAGCGATCCGGAGATTCGCGAGCGGATGGCGGCGGTCGCTGCACCGGAAGGTTTCGAGGATGTCGTCGCGTCACTCAATCCCATCGGGCCCGACCAACCCGAGGTCCCCGCGCACTGGAGCGTGACCTTTGCGGTCGCCGACGCCGACACGACGGCCGAGCGGGCTGCGGCGCTCGGCGGCAGGGTGATCGTCGCGCCCGTCGATGCTCCATGGGTGAGGATGACCGTGATCACCGATCCACAGGGCGCCCTGTTCACCGCCAGCAAGTTCGTCCCCGAGCCGTAAGACACGATCGGTTACACGCCGGTAACGCCACCGCGCCACCGCGCCACCGCGCCACCGCGCCAGCGCGCCACCGCGCCAGCGCGCCACCGCGCGAGCGCCACCGCGCGAGCGCGCGAGCGCCTCAGCCGGCGATGACCGGCGCCACCGCCGCGTCGGCACCCTCCGCCTGGGCGGCCCGGGCGTGGTCGCGGCTGTCGCGCGAGGAGATGAGGACGGCGGCGAGAATCGCCCCGGCGATGGCGAAGCCGGCGCCGACGAGGAAGGCCCGGTCGAACCCCTTGGTCAGCGCCACGGATGCGCTGTGCACGCCCGCGTGGAGCAGGCTCTGAGTACGGCTGTTGGCGACGGTGGCAAGGATGGCGAGGCCGAGCGCGCCCCCGACCTGCTGTGAGGTATTGATGAGACCCGAGGCGAGACCGGCCTCGTCGGGCTCGATCCCGGTGACGGCGGCGATGGTCACCGGGACGAAGGCGAATCCAAGCCCGAAGGCGGCAAGCAACGACGGGCCGAGGACGTCTGACAGGTATGACCCGCCCGGCGTATGCACGCGCGAGAACCACAGGAGTCCCGCGGCGATGAGCACGAGGCCGGCGATCAGCGTGGGCTTGAAGCCGAGGCGAGTGACGAGCACCGACGCGCCTCCCGCCGAGACGATGATCCCGACGGCCAGGGGCAGGTAGGAGATCCCCGTCTTGATCGCCGAGTAGTGGAGCACGTCCTGGAGGTAGAGCGAGATGAAGAAGAACATCGAGAAAAGCGCCATGCCGATGAGCAGGCCGACGATGTTCGCACCGCGCAGCGTGCGCAGACGGAAGATCGAGAAGGGCATGATCGGATGGCGCTGGCGCAACTCGATCACCAGGAAGGCGACGAGCAAGACCGCGGCGCCGGCGAGGCGCAGCAGCGTCGCCGTCGAGCCCCAGCCGTCGTTGACGGCCTGGACCACGCCGTAGACGAGCAGGGCAAGGCCGGCGGTGACGGTGACCGCGCCGGGGATGTCGAACGTCTGGGCCTCGTCTCCGGAACGGCTCTCGGGAAGCAGGCGCGGGGCGAAGGTCGCGGCCGCGATCCCGATCGGGACATTGACGAACAGGACCCAGCGCCAGCTCAGGCCGCTGGTGAGGATCCCGCCGAGGAGCACGCCGACCGCCCCGCCGGCGCCCGCGACGGCGCCCCAGATTCCGAGCGCGCGGTTGCGTTCGGCGCCCTCGGAGAACGTGTTGGTGAGGATCGAAAGCGCCGCCGGGGAGACGATCGCGGCACCGAGACCCTGAATGGCGCGCGCGGTGATCAGCCATCCCTCGGACTGGGCGAGCCCGCCCCCGAGCGAGGCGAGCGAGAAGAGAACGAGTCCGAGCATGAACATGCGCCGGCGGCCGAGCAGGTCGGCCATCCGCCCACCGAGGAGGAGGAAGCCGCCGAAGGTGAGCGTGTAGGCGTTGACCACCCACGAGAGGTCGTCGCGGGAGAAATGGAGGTGGCGTCCGATCGACGGCAGGGCGACGTTCACGATCGAGGCGTCGATCACGATCACGAACTGCGTCATGGCCAGCAGGAGGAGGGCTAGATTCTTCGCTCTGGGCGTATCGAGGGACGTCATGGAAGGTGATCTCCGATTCCGTTTGCGTCCGGCACGATACGGAACTATGATTCCGTTTGTCAAGGCCGACGCCGTGAAGATTCTCCCCATGACCACCAACGTCGAGACCAAGCCCGGCCTCCGGGCCGATGCTCGCCGCAACCACGAGAAGATCATCGAGGGCGCCCGTGCGGTGTTCGCGCGCGATGGCGCCTCGGCGCAGATGGAGGATGTCGCCCGAGCTTCCGGGGTGGGCGTGGGCACCGTCTATCGCCACTTCCCCACGAAGGAGGCGCTCATGACCGAACTCGTCCGGCGCACCTTCGAGTCCTTTGTCGAGACCGCGCGCGAAGCGCTCGCCAACGATGGCGAGCCCTTCGAGGTTCTCGCGGCCACGCTACGGCGCGACTCCGATCTGATCGCCGGCGACGCCGCCGTGCAACAGGCGATGATGGGCGCCGGAGCGGAGGTCTTCGCGGGCACCGAGTACGAGCGCCGGCAGCTCGGAGAAGTCACGCAGCAGCTCGTCGAGCGCGCCCAGCAGGCGGGCACGATGCGGCCGGATGCCCGCGCCGACGACATCCCCATGCTCATGTGCGGCGTGTGCGCGACCATGGGCCACACGGCGAAGATGTTCGACTGGCGCCGGCATCTCGAGCTGGCGATCGACGGCTTGCGCGCGCGCCGAGAGGCGGACTCGGCGGACAAGGAGTAATGCCGATGTCTAGCCAGGCGGCTATGGCGAGGACGCCGAGGGGGTTGCCATCATGAGTTCGTGGACCAGGTTGGCTATCACCGAGCATTCGGCTAATGAGCTACAGGATCGACCCAGGCGGCTACTGCATCGCCGACGGATGTAGCCGCCCCAAAGCCACCGGCGAAGAGCTCTGCCCCTTGTGCAGCGCCCGGAGCGCCGATCCGTGCGAGTCGAGCGGGGTGTCAGGCGCCCGCGAGCTCAAGCCGGAGGTGCTCGACTTCCTCGCCGGCGAAGCCAAGCCACCTCGCTGCGTCGCCTACCTCTCGACGGCCGGAGATGTGATCACGCTCGAGCTCACCGGCGAGCCCAAGTTCACCGAAGCCGACGTCGAGATCGTCGCCTCAGCGCTTTCCACGCTGAGAAGAGCGGCGTAAGCGCGTCCGACCAGCACCGCGCGGTCACAAACCCGTAGTCTCGGGCAATAGAGAAGGGCGATGGTGCGCCAGCGCGACGATCGGCAGCGGTGGTCCGACAGAGACCTTCTGTCGGCGATCGACTCGCGCGACGGGATGGCGTTCTCGGTCTTCTACCGCCGTCACATCGCCGCGGTGCTCGCATTCCTCCTGCGCGAGACGGGCGATCGTGAGGCGTCCGGCGATCTCGCGGCCGAGGTGTTCGCCGCCGTGCTGCTGGCGGCGCATCGCTACCGGGAGCAGGGGCGTTCGGCTGGCCCATGGGTGATCGGGATCGCCAGGAACAAGCTCCTCATGAGCCGCCGCCGCGGCCGCGTCGAGGCGCGGGCGAGGCGGCAGCTCGGATTCACCGCCGTCGCGCTCGAGGACGGCGATCTCGAGCGCATCGAGACTGAGGCGGGCGGTGGGACCAGCCGCCTGGGAGCACTCGTCGAGGAACTCCCTCCCGGCGAGCGGGACGCGGTGCGCGCGCGGGTGGTCGAGGAGCGCACCTACCGCGAGATCGCGACCGACATGCGGTGCTCGGAGATGGTCATCCGCAAGCGAGTCAGCCGCGGCCTGGCGCGGGTCCGCAAGCAACTGAACGAGACGTGATCGACGTGGACGACGACTACCTGGATCAAGTCGAAGCACAGCTCGTCGAGCTGACCGAGCGCGGCGCACACCGCCGCCTGCGCGCCCGGGCCGGTGCCCTCGCCGAGGGCGCGGGCGGAGTAGGCGGTGCGGGCGGCGGGCGCGGTCCCCGGCCGCGCGCGGGTGGCCTGGCCTTCGGCATGGCAATCTTGGTCGTGGTGGCCGTGGTGGTGGTCGCACTTGGCACGCTCCGGTCCGGCAGCGGTAGCCCGGCGTCGGGGTCCTCACACCGCCGCGCTCACCCGACCGCGCCGGCGGCCCGGCGCGCAAGGCACCCGGGGCACACCGTGACCGTGGCGCCGGGCGAATCGAACCCGGCGTCGACGAGCGCTCCGCCCTCCGGCCCGGTGCCTCCGGGGTTCGACCCTGGGTCGTTCACCGCGATCAGCGAGCTGACGTGGTGGCTGCTCGGCACCGCGCCGTGCTCGAAGCCGCCGTGTACGTCGATCGTACGCACGACCGACGGCGGCGTGAGCTTCGCCGGCGTCCCTGCCCCCCGCGCGCCGTGGACGAGCGCCTCGAGCCAGGCGGGCATATCGGAGCTCCGCTTCGCCGACGCCGAGAACGGATTTGCCTACGGGGGCGCCCTGTACGTCACCCATAACGCCGGTCAGAGCTGGAAGGCGCTGAGCCTCGGCGGCCGGGTCATCGATCTCGCGATCGCGGCCGGTCGCGCGTATGCCGTCGTCAGCCCCGGGGAAGGTGCAGCCAATCGGCTGATGAGCTCGTTTGTGGGCCAGGATGATTGGACAGTCGTGACCGCCGCCGGCCCGGTGGCCGACGGCCTATGGGCCCGCGGCAGCGACGTGTTCGTCGAGTCGGCCGACCGGGGCCACGTGCTCGTCTCCCACGACGACGGGATCAGCTTCGCCCGCTACCCCTCGCCCTCCGCCGGACTCGGCTGCGAGTTCCAGGAGCTTTCGCCGCCCGTCGTGTGGGCGCACTGCCCGACCGGGACGATGAGCGAGATATGGCGCTCCACCGACGGAGGGGCAACCTTCCAGCTCGCGAGCGGCGCCAGCGCCGCAGCCAGGGAAGAGCTGCCGAACTCCGCCGCCTTCGCCGCGGCCTCGGGCATCACCGCGGTCGTCGGCTATCAGCAGCTCTACCGGACCACGAACGGAGGCCAGAGCTACGCGCCGATCGCGGGACCGGCGGGAATCACCTGGTGGCAATACCTCGGCTTCACCGATGCCACCCACGGCGTGGCGCTCGGGTACCAGGGCACCGAGATCCCGAGCCATGAACGGCTCTACTACACCACCGACGGCGGCCTCAGTTACCACGTTGTGCCGATGCCGTGAATGCGCGGCGCGGTAGGCTGGCGGCCGGCCTGGAGATTCAGCACCCTGGGCCACCCGCCCGGGACCAAGGGCGGCGGATCCCGTGGCTCCACGGACCCGTGCTGCGAAAGCCCCAACATGCAAGGGTTTCGCAACACGGGGTCGACGGCCTCGGGTCGACAGCCCCCCGGCGCCGGTCAAAGCACGACCTGGTTAGCTCCCCCGCGCAGGTCAAAGCACGACCTGGTTAGAACTCAAGGACGCCCGCCGTGTCGCTCAGCGGCGCGGCCGCGGCCAACCGAGGCGCGGCCGCGGCCAACCGAGGCGCGGCCGCTAACTCCCCGAGGCTCAGTAATAGTGGCGCCGACCCCCGACCGCACGTCCCATCGCCCCGAGCACCTCGAGGACGATGCCGACGAGCAGCAAGATCACGCCGATGCCCCACAGGATTGCCAGCTTGTGCACGAGTAGAGCGACGATGAGAAGTAATACGCCTAGAGCAATCATGATGACCTTTCCTCGCCATCAGGTGATGGCTGTCTCGGGGTCCGAAGCCGAGCCTGATCCGTCACGGCTCCGTCGCTTTTAGGCTACCCGCGCGTCGTTACGCCGAAACTCAGGAGAACGCGCAATCGAGCACGGCGTCGCGCAGTTTGCTCGCGGGGTGATGGATCAGTAACACCGTCACCGCACCGCGGCGCTCCACCTGCCCCTGCAAGCGGGTTGCGCTCCGTCTGACCCCGGGCTCGAACTGCTCCGCCCTGCTCACGTCGGTATAGAAGGCGATGTATGCCCCGCCGCTCGCGCGACCGACGGTCAGCTCGCCGTCGGGGCTGGTCGGACTTTGCTGCGGGTAGATCGGGCCTCCCCCTACGAGCAGGCCCATCCTCGTCATACACGACCGGGCCGTCTTGATCGCGGTCAGGAGCGCGTGCTCGACCGCGGGCGACGGCTGCGGATAACGCACGACCGCCGACGGTGTCGACGGCGTCGACGTTGTGGTGCTGCCTCCGCACCCGGCGCCGGCCAGTGCCAACACGAGCCCGGCGGCGACGGCATCCAGACGGGGGCGGCGCAGGAAGATAGGGGAAAGCTACAACCCCCCCATGAGCTCTGAGATCTTCGCTTCCCCGATACCGGCGCCCCGCAGGAAGGCGGCGACACTGCCGGGCCCCTTGCTGACCTCGGCGGCCACCTCGGGGCTTGGGAGCCATTCGCTGGGCAGGACCCGACCGATGTGTCCGCCGTATTCGGGAATTACGCGCAGCGCCAGCGCTTCTGCGGGGCGCCCGGCGACGAGGGGCGCGAAGTCCTCCGAGCACAGCAGGGCCGAGACGTTCGCGGCGATCTGAAAGTCGGCCGCATTGAGGTCCGCACCTCCGAGCCGCCCTTCGGCGATCCACGCGTCGATCTGATCGAGGCGCTCGGGGAGCAAGGCGACGTCCTCGCGGGCGGCGTCCTCGGTGGCGCGGTGCACGCCGGTCGCCAGCCGGATGATGAACCCCGCGCCCACGCGGAGGAAGACTCGCATGGGCGGCGAGCGCTTCGCGACGATGACGCTCGTGAACGCCTTGCGGTCGCGCCGCGCGATGGCGTAGAAGACGCGCCGCGTCGCGTTCTGGAACTCCTCGCCCCACCGCTCCGCATCCTCGACGGCCTTGCGTTCCACGGGGTCCGACGGGAACAGCGGCCGCTCGGGCACGAGCTCATCGAGCGCCCGGGAGATCGAGCGCGTCCCCTGCACGCGACGGTCGCCCCACTTGAGCGCGGGAACGCCCATCGTCTCGAACCCCAAGACGAGCATGATCACCGCGTGCAATCCGGGGGGAAGCTTGACCAGCTTGTAGTCGACGCGCTTGTGGTCGAGCATCAACTGACCCGTGAGAACGGAGTTCGACCCCGGGAACATGTAGAGCTTTACCTTCGTGCGCGATTGTCCCATACCGGAGGTACGCTAATACCTCCGGTATGGGATGTCAAGCTAAGGGCTCGCGACCCTAAGCCCGGCTCCCGCCCCCGCCGAAGAGCCTGAGCAGGAGCAGGAAGATGTTGAAGATGTCGAGAAAGATGCCGGCGGCGATGGGGACCGCGCTCGCCATGTTGGCGCGACGCAGGCGATTGAAGTCGACGATCGTGAAGCCGCCGAAGATCACGAGCCCGAGCACGCAATAGATGACGTTGGCGTGCGGGATCGAGATGAAGATGGCGACGATCCCGAACACAATCAGCGCCAGCAGCGCCCAGAACAGCGTGCGCGCCCACGAGGAGAGGTCGCGGCTCGTCGCGTAGCCGTAGGAACCGAGCGCCGCGACGCTGGCGCCGGTGGCACCGGCCGCCTGCCAGATGGCGGCCGGGTTGGCCTTCGCGTAGTAGGCGATCACGGGCGCGACAGCGAGCCCGATGAGCAGACCCAGCCCGAAGAGCAGCGCGACGGCGAGCTGTTCGTGCCCAGCTCTAGTGGCGAAGTTCAGTCCGAAGATGCAGGCGAAGGCGCCGATGAAGATCAGCAGTCCGGTGCCACCGGTCATGTTGCGGCCGATGTAGGCACCGAGAGCGGCGCAGCCGACGGTGATCGCGACGAGGCCCATGACCTGGCCGAACACGGTGCGCGTGTCCGCGGCAGCGTACGCCCCGCGCGGCGCGACCCCGAGATCATCGTATGTGGGCATGGCTGGTGGTCTCCTTGATTGGTTGTCGTTCAAAACAATAGGTCGGCTCGGGGCAAACGGTAGACGCCTAGCGTCGTGAGATCGGAACTACTCACGACGCCTAGCCCCCACACTGTTTCAGCAGCGCCGATCCAAGATCCGTTTTCGCATATCGGACCTCGTGGCCCTGCCGTGTTCCCGTGATTAGGCCGCCGTCACGGAGGGCGAGCAGGTGGCGCGACACCCCCGCGGGGCTGACCTCGATCAGCGCCGCGAGCGCGCTCGTCGACAGAGGGTGCTCCAGGCTCGCGAGCACGAGCGCGCGCGTACGTCCGAGTAGGCGCGCGAGCGCGTCGGAAGCCACGGTGGGCGCCTGCCACAGCTCTGCCACCCCGCGGGCGGGGTAGATGATCGTCGGCTGCCACGGCTCGTCGACGACGGTGCCGACATGGGGCCACATATAGGCGCTCGGCATGAGCACCAGCCCGCGGTCGCCGAGGTTGACGATCTCATTTCCCCGATTGGCGACCGACAGGCCGCGCGGCGTCCAGCGGATCCGCGGATCGAGCTCATCGAGCGCCCCCCGCAGACCGCGCTGAGCGAGCGTCCGGGACCGTTCTTCCACGTCACGGGCGAGGAGCGTCCGGATCCGGGGCCAGAACGGCGCGACGAGCGCTCCCCAGGCCTCGTGGATGCGCGTGACGAGCAGCTCGCGCGCCGCGCCCGGATCGGCGAGCAGGCTCTCGAGCCGCCGGCGATGGCGCTCGTCGCTCACCCCCCGGCGGCACAGCTCGAGCTCGTGCGCGATCTGATCGAGCGGCGTGCGGCGGATCTCCGCGAACTGGTCGCGCAATCGCGGCCAGGGCACCCGCGGGGGCGGCGTCAGGAAGTCAGGGACGTAGCCGCGGAGGGGCTGGAGTGCCAGCAGCGGCGCGAGGTCGAGCTGGGCCGCCCGATGCTCGACGAGCCGGAGCCACGGCTCGTGGTGCGTGCGGTCGCGATCGTCGGCGAAGGTGCGCACGGCGGCTAGCGTCTCCCATACCGGAGAGCAGGCAAAGCGCACCCCGAGCAGCTCGTCGGGGTCACGGATCACGAACAGCGTCACCCCTCAAGGATACGCGCTAGCGCGAATCTTTCGCCAGCGGCGGCCAGCCCGTCGAAGCTCTGGTGGTGCTCACACAGCCCACCGACCGGCTCCACTACCGCGACGCACTCGCTTCCCGCGAGCTCAGGGCGCTGCTCGCGGCTCAGTTCGTCTCCACCGGCGGCCAGAGCATCGCCGCCGTGGCGCTCACCGTCCGGGTCTACCGGGAGACGGCCTCGCCGCTGCTCGCCTCGCTGACCTTCGCGCTCAGCTTCCTCCCCTACCTGGTGGGAGGCAGCCTCCTGTCCGGGCTCGTCGACCGGTTCCGGCCCCGTGGTCTCGTGGTCGGCAGCGGTTTCGGCTCCGCTCTGCTGATCGCCGGGCTCGCGTGGCCGGGGTTGCCACTGCCCATCCTCTTCGCTCTGCTCGTCGCGAGCGGCACGCTGTCGTCGATCTCGAGCGGGGCGCGCGCCGCGCTCGTGCGCGACTCGGTGCCCACCGATGCCTACGTCCCCGCGCGGTCGCTCCTGCGCATCGCCTCCCAGCTCTCGCAGCTCGGCGGTAACGCCGGCGGCGGCGCGCTGCTCGTGATCCTCAGCCCGACCGGCGTGCTGCTCGTGAGCGCCGCCGCGTTCGCGTGCTCGGCGGTCGCGATCCGGCTCGGCGTCTCGGACCATGACATCGCCGGCGAGCGCGGCGACGAGCGGCTGCTCAAGGACTCGTGGCGCGGAGCGCGCGAGGTGCTCGCTCATCCAGAGCTCCGCCGGCTCCTCCTGTTCGGGTGGGCGGCCCCGATGTTTTCGGTCGCGCCCGAGGCGCTCGCCGCGCCCTACGTGGCGCAGCACCACGGCTCGGCAGCGCTCGTCGGCTGGTGGCTGGTCGCACTCCCGATCGGGCTGATCGCCGGCGACTACCTGGGCGTGCGCCTGCTGGGCGCACGGCAGCAGCGACGCCTGGTTGCGCCCGCCGCGCTCGCCAGCTTCGTTCCCTACCTGGTGTTCGCCCTCGGTCCACCGATCCCGGTGGGGATGGCCCTGCTCGTTGTGTCCGGAATGGGTGGCCTATACGTGCTGGGACTCGATGCACGCGTGCGCGACGCCGCGCCGCCGCAACTGTTCGCGCGCACGATGACCGTGAGCACCGGCGGTCTGATGGCGTTGCAGGGGATCGGCTTCGCGCTGGCGGGCGCGGTCGCGCAGGCGGTGGGGCCCGCGGCGGCGATCGCCATTGCCGGCGGCTGCGGCCTCGCCTCGACCGTCATCCTCCTGCGCGGTGACCTCGGGATCCCGGGCAGTGAGACCGTCGCGCACGATCAGCCCTATCGTGCGACCCCCAATGCCTGATGGGCTCGCCACCCGTAAGCGCGCGATCGCCGTCCTCACGCTGACGGCGACGCTCGTCCTGTTCGCCTTGCTCCCGTGGCGGGGCGCCGCGAGCTCGAGAGGCATCACCAGCCCCTACGTCGAGGTAGTGGTGACCAGTGCCGACCTCAGCCAGGCGCTGACGCGGATGCCGGACGTCCTCTTCTCGGGCGTCGACCCCGGTGGCCCAATCATCCACGTCAACGAGGATGCCCGCTTTCAGCCGATCAAGGGGTTCGGCGGGGCGATGACCGACAGCGCCGCATGGCTGATCTACGAGAAGCTCAGTCCCGCCACGCGAGCGGGGCTGATGGCCGCGCTGTTCGGGACGGGCGGCATTGACCTGAACTTCATCCGCGTGCCCATGGGAGCCTCCGATTTCACCTCCCGGCGCAGGCCCTACTCCTATGACGACATGCCCCCGGGCCGGGCCGATCCCGACCTCAAGCATTTCTCGATTCGCCACGACACCCGGTACGTCATCCCCGCGCTCGAGCAAGCGCTCTCGCTTGACCCCCGCATGTTCGTGCTCGCCAACCCGTGGAGCCCGCCGGGATGGATGAAGACCAACGACGCGCTCAGCAATCGCAACGACGAGGGCTACCTGAAGCCGTCCTCGGCTCGACCGCTCGCCGATTACTTCGTCAGGTTCCTCGAGGCGTACCGCAAGCACGGGATCGACGTCGACGCCGTCACGCCGCAGAATGAGCCCGGCCAACGGAGCACCTACCCGGGCATGAACATGAGCGAGCCGACGGAAGCGGCGTTCGTGCACGACGACCTCGAGCCCGCGCTGAGAGCGGCCAAGCTCGACACCGAGATCTATGGCTACGACTGGGGCTGGGCCCCCGATCAGATCCCCTTCGCGTACACGCTGGCCAGGAGCCCGGAGGCGAGGGACCTCGCCGGCATCTCGACGCACTGCTATCGCGGCGACCCGACGACGATGTCCCGGCTCCACGCCGAAGCCCCACATCTCGATGAGATTGTCTCCGAATGCTCGCCGGGCATCATGCCCGCCCCGACGCCCGAGGTGGCAATCGCCGCCATGCGCAACTGGGCCTCGGCCCTCGCGCTGTGGAACCTGGCCCTCGACCCCGCAGGAGGACCGGTCCAGCCGCCGAACTTCGCCTGCCCGCACTGCACCGGCATCGCCACCGTCGACGCGACCACCGGCACGGTGACGCTCACGCGCGACTACTACGAGCTCGGGCAACTCTCCAAGTTCGTGCTCCCCGGGGCGGTCCGCATCGGGTCGAACAACTTCGTCAGGTACGTCGAGCCCACGCAGACCAGGGCCATGGCCACGCCCGGCCTCGACGATGTCGCCTTTCAGAACCCGAACGGCAGCCGGGCGCTCGTCGCCTACAACGGCTCATCGGCTCCGATCGCCTTCGGGGTCACCGACGACGGTCAGTACTTCGCCTACACGCTGGCGGCGGGGGCGACCGCCACCTTCGTGTGGAACCGGCCGGCGTAACTGGCAACTACGTCCGGGGGGCCCAGATCCATCTGGGCCCCCCGGTGGCCGGAGGAGTGGGGGCGCAGTCCCCCGACCGATCGAGGCGAGTCACCTCACCTTAAACTCTCGAGCGAGCGCCCAGCCGTTCCCCCCGGCCAAGCTACTCGCGGACTTCACAGCCCAACGCAAACTATACGCCCCGGAGTCCAACATATTCGAGAAATACCCGCGTGCGGGCATCGCCGATACTCGTAAGGGGCCCGGCGAGACCAGAGACGGGCGGGGGCTGCGGGAGTCAACGCGCGTCGGTCAGCGGAGCATCGGCGTACCCTTCGGCCCCTGACCGCGCTACCCACCGCACCGGTTGCCGCAGGATCGCTCGTCGTCGGCTACGTCGTGGCCAGGGAAACCGGCGTGCGCCCGCTCGGCGGCGTCGTCCTGGCGGCGGCCGGCGCGTGGTGCACGCGCGCGTGGGTCCGCCGCGCGGGCCCGGGAACGGCGACAGCGTTACTTGCTACCTACCTCGCGGGGTTCGCGGGGTCGCACCCGCTGGCTAAGCGCGTCGGTGCTTGGCCTGCCGTGATCGGGGCCGCCACGGTAAGCGGCGCAGCTTCGTGGGCCCTGGCCGATCGCGGTCGCGCGTCGGAGGGGTGATCGGGGCGCCGGGGGACGGAAGGGTCACCACCGGCGCGGGTGCGCTGCAACCGATGTCCGGACTCCTGTTGTTCGGCGACACGGAACGGAGTGCCGCGCTGCGCCACGAGATCCCCCTCGCGATCATGGATCCCGTGCTCTTCGCCGAGGTCGATGGTCGGTGTGTGGTGCTGACGAGCATCCTCGAGCAGGAGCGGATCATGCGTGCCCTTCCCGGTGCCGAGGTGCTCGACCTCGCCGACTGCGGGATGAAGGACTTGGTCATGAGCGGGATGGGGCGTTCGGAGGCCGAGCGCGAGACGATGGCGCGGGTGGTCCGCGAGCTCGGGATCGAGGAGGCGATCGTTCCCGGCGATTTCCCGCTCGCGCTCGGTGACCGCCTGCGCGACGAGGGGATCGCCCTGACCGTGGATGACGACGCGGTGGAGTCGCGGCGCCGCGCCAAGGCCGCCGCCGAGCTCGAGGGCATCCGGGCCGCCCAACGGGCGGCCGAAGCGGCGATGACCGCGGCAGGCCGTCTGCTCGCCCGCGCGCAGCCGACCGATGACGGCGGCCTCGAGGTCGACGGCGAGCACCTGCGCGCCGAGGACGTCCGAGCGACGCTCCGCACCGCTTGCGCGCAGGCCGGAGCCCCCTGCCCCCCTGACGTGATCGTCGCCTCCCTGTGGAGCGGCTACGGCCATGACCCCGGGAGCGGGCCGCTGCCCAGCGGGCTGCCGATCGTCGTTGACATCTGGCCCCGCGACGAGAGGAGCTCGTGTTGGGCCGACATGACGCGCACTTTCCTGGTGGGGGTTCCCGTTCCCGAGCACGCCGAGCTCATCGGCGCGCATCGACGCCTGGTCGAGACCGCGCTCGAGCGCGCGAAGACGGCGATCCGTCCGGGTATCACGGGACGCGAGCTCTTTGACATGACGTGCGACCTGTTCGAGTCCGAGGGCCATCTCACCCAGCGGACGGCCGAGCGCAGCGACGAACGCGAGGGGTTTCAGTTCTCGCTCGGTCACGGCGTCGGCCTCGAGGTGCACGAGGCGCCGTCCCTCGGCCTCACGGGTCATGCCCCGCTCGTCGCCGGCGACGTGCTGGCGATCGAACCGGGTCTGTGGGACCCCACGGTCGGCGAGGTGCGCTTCGAAGATCTCGTGCTCGTGACCGACGACGGCTGCGAGACCCTGACGCGGTTTCCGCTGTAAGGGGGCCGGAGGCTACGAGGCGTGGTCGTGTCCGCCGCGCGGGGTGCAGAGGATCAGGAAGCGCTCGAGCTGCCCGGTGAGATCGAGGTTCGTGTCGTCGGTGTTGGCCTTCGCCAGCGCGGCGGGGAGGGCGGCGCGGCCGGATGAGGCGGCGGCAGACGCGACCGCCGTGAGATCGAGCGCAAGCAGGTGGGTGGTCTCGAGTGCCGCGGTGGCGAGTTGGCTACAGGCGCCTTCGAGGGTGGGGCGGGCGGTGTGGATCGCTCGGGCGAGGACGGTTTGCTCGCGCTGGAATGGGGTGTTGGCGGTCGCGAAGCACGCCGCGGCGCGCGCACCGGCCTTCTCCCATAGCTCGTAGCAGGCATAGTTGCCCTTCAGCGTCGTGCCGAGCTGCACCGTCCAGCGCGTCGCGAGCTTGTCGATCTTTCGTGCCATTGCGGCGGGCATCGGCGTGATAACGCCGTTGGTGGGCGCCCGTCCGGCGGGCGGTAGTCGCGCGAGGATCCAGCCCGAGCCGTAGTAGACCGGGGTCATCAGGGTGAGGTCTTTATCGAGGACCTGGCCGAGCACCGAGTAGGTTCCGTTGCCTCCGACGCCGCAGCATGTGGGGTGGACGACGTTGGCCAGCAGGTATTGCTCGGTGCCGACATGCTGGTAGTTGATCTCGTAGAGCTGGTTTCGTTCGCTCGCGTGCGGGAGGAGGTTGTCGGTGGTCGCCAGCGACGCGGTTGCGGGCACCTGATCGAGCGCTCGATATGCGGCCGGAGCGTAGGACGGGGCCTTGTAGAACGCGGGAGTCGTCATCTCGGAGAGGACGCTGTCCGGGCTGTTGATTCTCGTGATCGCCACGCTCACTACGAGCATCGCGCAGGCGGCCCCGATCACGATCGCCGTGCGACGGCGATCGGGCACGTAGGCGCTGAGGCCGGAAAGGCCGGCCGCGGCGCCCATCGCGAGCACCGGCGCGATCGCCAGCGAGTAGTGGAAGTGCGTGCCCCACATGGCCGCGTTACTCGACAGGAACCGCTCGGCGAGGAGCGGCACGGCCAGAATGATCAAACGCGATCGCAGGCTCAAGAACAGGAAGGGCGCGAGCAGCGCCAGTACCGTGTGCCGCTTCTCCGCGTTCGAGAGGCCGACCGTGACGACCCGCCATGGACCGCTGAGGAGATCCCAGATCGCGTCCGGCAGATTCTTGCCCAGCGCTCCGTAGGACCAGTAGTTATAGGCGCCGGTGTTCGAGAAATGCGGTATGGCCACTCGGGTCGCGAGCTCGTACCACACGAGCCCGACGATGATGAGCGCGACGCCGTGGCGGGCCTCCCGCAGCGTGAGCAGATACAGGCCCAGGAAGACCACGTAGATCGAGAGGTCCTCCTTGACCCCGAGGAGGAGCACGACCGAGAGCCAGAACCAGCCCCAGCGGCGGCGATCGGCGAACAGGATCGTGAGCGCGATCAACAGCGGCGCGAAGGCAACCTCGTGAAAGTCGTAGAGAACTCCGACCTGCAGCCCCCAGAACAGGGCATAGGCACCCGCCAGCAGATACGCCCCGACCCGCCCCAAGCGCGGCGCGGCGAACAAGAACACGGGAATGATCGACGCTGCCACGAGCACCGCCTGTGCGATCAGCAGCATCCTCGGGTCAGACCAAATCCAGTACAGCGGCGCGAGCACCGCCACCAGCGGGTGGAAATGATCACCGAGCAAATCCTCGCCGTGAATCGAGCTGTACGGCGCCTGAAGCCGGCTGTAGTGCCAGACGGCCTGATCGAAGATCGACAGGTCCAGACCGCTGCCTAGATTCACATGGCGGATAACCGACGCGATGGCTTCGACCAACGCCGTCACCCCGACGAGCACGAGCAACAGCGGCTCTGTGAGCAAGGCTGCGCCCAGTCGGCTACCCCGGGGACCGAGGCCGCCGGCCACCGCCTCAGATCCCCGGCGCTTCGATCGACTGCCGGAGTCTGCCCGTCGCGAACTATTACTCGAAGGCGGGGAACTTGCCGTCGCCGGCGGGCGGCTCCGGCTGCGGGGTCGGGGCCGGAGTGGGAGCCTCGGCGACGGTGGGCTCGTCCACGTCAGCGGCGGTCTGCTGATCGGAGGCCGGGGGTTCTGCACCGTCGTCGCGCTCACCGCCGACCTTCTCGACGACCCGTTCCGCCTTCTGGCCGACCTTGGCGATCTTGTCGGTGTACTTGCCGCCCGTGCGCTGGTCTGCCGCAACGCTGGCACGGTCGACCACCTCGCTGATCTGCTCCTTGCGCTCGGCCACCGCGTCCTGCGCCTGCTTGGCCAGATCCTTGAACTTGTCGCCGAATCCCATCTCAGATCCTTTCGCGGTTTGCCCGGTTGCGAGCATCGTAGCCCTCCACGCGCTCCGAGACGAAAATCATCTCCTCCGCGGGCCAGTCACATCAGGTGCGGGAAGTGTTGACCCCATCGCGGCGTCTTCTCTAGTAGTCCCAAACACCACAAGGAGCAGACACTGTGAAACGCAGGCACCTCACCTCGCTGGGCATCACCCTGATCGCCGTCGCCATCGCGGTGGTCGCACTGGCAGCGGGCGGAAGCGCGAAGAACCGCCAGGCGCAGGCCGCGAGCGCCGCTACGGTCAGCGTGCGGCACACATCGCTCGGCGAGACCCTCGTTGGTCCCAACGGTCGGACCCTCTACCTGTTCGAGGGTGACAAGCGCAACGTCAGTCACCTGTCCGCCGCCGGTCGCGCGGTCTGGCCACCTCTCACCGGCACCGTAAGGGCCGGGAGCGGAGTGCAGGCATCCAAGCTCGGTAGGACACACACCGGCTTCCGGCAGGTTACATACAACGGGCATCCTCTCTATTACTACGTCGGTGACCATGCGCCGGGCAACACCAAGGGTCAGGACCTCAAGGAGTTCGGCGCCCTGTGGTTCGTCCTCTCGCCCAGCGGCAACGCCAACACCACTACTGCCCACGCGGCGAGCAGTTCACAGCCCGCGCCGGCGGCAGCACCCACTACAAGCTACGGGTACTGAGGACACCGCCCCCCGGCCTCGATCGAGAGGCCGGGGGGCGATGCGCTTGGGCTGTTCCTCGAGCCGGTCGATGAGCCTCTGCGTCGGGGCTGCGAAGATACCGCCGTGCGCAGCTTCAACCTCCTCGGCTCGGAGTTCGACCAGTCCTCTGCCCGCAACGGGTACGAATGGCGCGGAGCGCGCGTGGGGCAGACGCTCGGCGCGGAGCAGATCGGCGCCTGCCTCTATGAGCTGGCGGAGGGTCAGCGGGTCCATCCCTACCACTTCCATCACGGGATCGAGGAGTGGGTGCTCGTGGTGGCGGGCTCGCCACTGGCGAGGACCACGGAGGGCGAACGCGCGCTCAGGCCCGGCGACGTCCTCTGCTTCCCGGCGGGGCCCGGCGGCGCTCACCAGATCACGGGCCCGGGGACGGTGCTGATGATCTCCGAGAACGCCACCCTCGATACCGTCGAATATCCGGACAGCGGCAAGGTCGGCGTATATCCCCCCGGCAAGGTCTTCCGCAGCGTCGATGCCGTAGACGCCTGGGAGGGCGAATGATCGAGCCCGTCAACCTCTACGAAGTAGCCGTCGAGTCCAACCCCGCCAATCCCCCCGGCTACCGCCGTCGCATGGCCGAGCTCGGCCCGAGCCTCGGCGCCGCGAGACTCGGCGCCTCGGTCTACGAGATGGACCCCGGTGACAGCACCAGCCCTTACCACTTCGAGGGCGTCGAAGAGGAGTGGCTGCTCGTCCTGACCGGGACGCCGACCCTGCGCGACCCTGAGGGCGAGCACGAGCTCGCCCCGGGCGACGTCGTGTGCTTTCGCACCGGCCCCGAAGGCGCGCACAAGGTGACCAATCACACCGACACCGTCGTCCGGATCGCGATGCTCTCGACGATCCCCGAGAACGAGCTCAGTATCTGCGTCTACCCCGACAGCGAGAAGGTCGGCGTCTGGCCCTGGCCGGGCCAGCGCCTCCGACTGGGGGAGAGCGTCGACTACTGGGACGGGGAAAGCGGACCGTAGGCTTAGCCAATCGCCCCGAACCCGATCCAGGTGCCCGGGTTCCCCGACTCCGTGCACACCCAGCCGACGTAGCCACCCACCGCCGGGGTCGCGTTCCACACGACCGCGCCCTGCCGGTAGTAGCCGGAGGTCGGCGCCGCGGTCTGCTTGTAGTGGTCGAGCGGCCCGAAGCCCCGGAACTCGCCGGCCTGCCCGGCGTTCACCCAGGTCACCGAGCCATCAGTCACGGTGGCTAGGTACGTGGTCGGCCAATCAGGTTCCGTGGTCCCGGTTTTCCCGCCATCGAGCGAGTAGTACTGGTAGGTGTTGTCGACGGACGGCATGTAGAGCTGCGTTGGGGCCACCCGCTGTCCCGCGCCCGGCCACGGCTGGCAGCGCCCGCCGCTGCGCGTACACACGTCGGCGGCGATGCGGGTGAGCTCCGGATGCGAGTTGCCCGGCTCGAGGGTGACCTGGCCGGCCGGCGACCCCGTGATGTTGAGTAGCCCGCCCGACGTCGCGTCGACGAAGTCGTACGGGTCGAAGTGCATCAGGTCGAGATTGGCCAGCGCCGCCTGCGTGGACGTCGTCGTGAGCACCGCCGGCGCCGAGGCGCCTGCGGGGATGTGCACGAAGCGATCCATGATCCCGACGTACCGGGCATCGGTGCTGTTCAACGCGATCGTGCCCATGATCTCGTTGCCGATCCCGACCACGCGGTTGATCCCGCTGATCACGATCGTCGGCGCCGGCGTGGCGCCGGCCGTCGCGGGTCCAGGCGCATTGACCGTGTTGGAGAGCAGCGAGATCGTGGACGCATCCGAGTTGCCGGTGACGTTGAGAAACGCCGCGTTCTCCTGCTCGCTATTGCGGATGATGACGTCCGCCGCGCTGCTCTGGTTGATGTTGTACATGAAGCTGCCCACCGGGCCGCCGTAGGTCATGCAGTCGAACTCGACGTTGCCGCAGCCGTTGACGCCGATCTCCACCCCGGCCAAGCTGGCACCGGCGAACAGGCTCCACCCGCTGAACAGCGATGTATCCGCTCCGTTGTCGTCGTTGATCAGGATCCCAACCCCGGTGAAGTCGTACGCCACGCACTGCTCGAACCGCAGGTAGTCGGCTTGACCCCCGACCTGTCCCGACGTCAGCGCTCCGGTGTAGCCGACGACCATGACGTTCTCGACGAGGCCGAACATCAACCCCCGCCCGCGGATGTTCGTCGTGGCGCCCTGCGGGTCGGCCTTCCCCCCTGAGCCGGGGTTAGAGGTGATGATCAGCGCCATGCTGCCCGCGACCACAGTGTCCGGTCCGGCGATGCCGAAGTCCTCCAGGACGACGTCCTGCACGATCGAGGTCTGCCCCTCTGAGCCGATCGCGACGATCGCTGTCGGCGAGGAGCCCGCGCTTGACAGCGAGGGCCACTGCCACCACGACCCCGCCAGCTCCCCGCCGGAGAGGTAGGTCGCGCCGGCCCCGGCGATCCGGGCATAGGAAGGGATCGTGATCGTCTGAGAGATGACGCTCGTCCCAGCCGGCATCCTCAGCGTCGACTGGCCAGCGGTGGTGTCGATCGCCTGCTGGAGCGCCATCGTGTCATCAGTCGATCCGTCGGCCTTGACGCCCCACCACAGCGCGTCCGCATCGGCGTACTTACCCGGGAGCCGGATCCAGCGGCCCGTCTTGCTGCCCGTCGGAACGATGATCGTCCCGCCGTCATCACCCGTGCTGCTCGACGTATCCCAGAAGAACTCCCCGCCCCCGCCGTCACCGATCGCGTAGTAGCCGCCGACGTCGATCCGGTCGCCCTCGGTCTTGGCGATCACCCCGCGCAGTTAGGGCTGCTCCGGCTCCGCGGTCACCATCACGATCGTCGACACGTACATCTCGGTCACCGCCGCGGCCGCCGCCGGCGCCGCGCCCGCCAGCTCGGCCAAGGCGGCGCCACCACCCGCCGCCATCCCCACAAACGTGCGCCGACCGACCCGCCGCCCTGACCGGTCGCGATCGCCCGTGCCATTTCCCGACACACGCCCTGTAGTGCCCACGAGGCCGCTCCCGTCAGTTGGCGTTTCTCCTGCCGACAATCACCGTACAGCGCCCGAGCCCTCCCACAGGACCCGAGGACACGGATCCTAGGCGGCCCGGCGACCCCCCGCCACCGTGCCAGCACGGAGAAAACACCACTGTCCGCGACCGGCGGCGGGACAGGCGCCCGGCGCGAGGCGATCAGCGCGGTGGCGGCGGGTGCGACGGCGGTGCAATCGTGAGTAGGGCCGCGCTGGCCGCCGGCAAGCTGACGGAGTAAGCCGCGGCGGTCCCGACGTTCGAGGAGGGCTGCACAGCGACCGTGGACGTCGGCCCCGCGAGCGCCCCCGTCGTCGTCTGCACGCCGAAGCTCTGACCGTCGAGGGTGATGCCGGTGGCGGCGTAGACGCTGGGAGCCAGCAGTCGACCGAGCTGCGCGGTCGCGCCCGGCGCGGGCGCCTGCACGAGCACCGAGCTCGACTCGGTGAGGCTGTCATTGATGAGAGCAACGCGAATGGTGCCGTCATGAGCCCTCGTCGCCCACACACGCGTCTGCCCGGTGTGCGTCTGGGCGATCGGTATGAGCGAGACGCCGGGGGGAGCGGCCTGAGCGAACATCAGCAGCCCGTAGTACTCGGGGCGCACGCTCGCCGACCACTGGCCGCCCGTACTGGTGAAGCCGAAGAGCTGATTCGCCGTTCCCGGGAAGGTGTGGATGTTGACGCCGTCGACGTCGGCCGACATCGCCTCGAAGAGGGCGTTGAGCGCCCATAGGGCCGAGGCGAACACGTCGCTTACGCCGTGCTCGCCGCCGCACGTCACGGAGTTCATCTCGTCGATGCGAATCGGTATGTCGCGGTCGTGGGCGAGCGCCGCGTATCGGGCCAGCGACCCGGCCAGCCGGCTCGGCGGGTGGGGATTGAGGAGGTTGGGCACAGTGGGGTAACCGGGCAGGCTCGGCGAGCTCAGGCACCTGTCGAGCCAGTAGCTGTGTACGGTCACGAGACCGAGCGAGGGCTCGGCGGCGAGGAACTGCTCGAGGTGCGTCAGCCACCAGTAGCTTCCCGTCGACGGGCCGGCGGTGGGAACCGGAGAGACGGTCTTGCGGAACTCCGAGAACTCGTTGGTAAACCCGGTGAAGTCGAAGCTCGGAGGGCGTCCGGGTACGAAGACGGTTCCTGAGCGGTACCAGCCGAGCTTCGAGTACAGCTCCGGCTCGTTGCCCAACTCGAGCGCGGCTACGTGCTGGCGGCCGATTCCCGAGAGCAGCGCGTCGGTCTCGGCTTTCTCGATCACCTGGCTGTTGGCCTCGAGATTGATCCCCAGGATGTAGCGTGTGCGAGTTGCTTGCGCCAACGCCCGCGCATCGGCGAGCCAGAGCGGGGTGATGTCGTAGGTGATGCCCCGCGGCTGGCGCATCTTGGGAACCGGCCACCAGGTCCAGTCGGTGCTGTCACCCCCGATCCGGATGACCGGGTCCTGCCCCGGGCCGAGATTGCGCAGCAGGCGCAGGAACACCGGGTTGATCGCGCTCGGGTCGCTACCCAGGTAGGTGAGAAGCGCTCGATACTCGAGCGAGAGTCCGACGAATCCGTCGGGCATCGGCCTGCCCCTCACCGTCGATCCGAGCGTCACCACCCCGGGTGGCGTTGGCGCCGGGGCCGGCGCGACCGTGGCTTTGCGACTGGTCATCGCGGACGCGTTGCTCGAGCTGAGGATCAGCGCCAAGACGGCGAGCGCACCCACGAGCGCACCGAGAATCCCGCCTCGCCGCCGCTCGGAGCCGCTTCGGCGGTCGAAGCCGTGTCCTGCTCGTCTGCTCATCCTAAGCTCAGTGCCCTCACTCGTTGGATATCCATTGAACTCGACCAAGCGAAGGAAAGTCAACCACGCCACGCGGCGCCCAGCGGAGGTACGGTTGACGACCTACGCCCCGTCGAGCAGCTGCAGCAGCCCGGCCTCGTCGAGCACCGGCACCTCGAGCCGTTCGGCCTGGGGGAGCTTCGAGCCTGGACTCTCGCCGGCGACCACGTAGGAGGTCTTGCGCGATACCGATCCCGTCACGCGACCGCCGGCCGCGAGGATGCGCTCGGTGGCCTGCTCGCGGGTCAGCGTGGGCAGAGTGCCCGTGAGCACGAGCGTCTGGCCGGCGAGAGGGCCCTCGCCGGGCGGAGGACCCTCCTGCTCGAAGCAAAGCCCCTGGGCGCGCAGGTCTTCGATCAGCGCCCGCATCGACGGGTCGGCGAGCTGAGAGTGGATGACCTGCGACATCTTGGGACCGACGCCGGGTGTCTGCTCGATCTCCGCGGGGCTCGCCGTGAGTAGCGCGTCGATGGTGCGGAACTGCTGCGCGATGTTGCGGCCGGTGACGTAGCCGATCTCCTCGATCCCGAGGGCGAAGAGCACCCTCCCGAACGGTTCGCGCTTTGACGCCTCGATCGCGGCCACCAGCTTGCCGGCGGACACCTCCCCGAAGCCCTCGAGCTCGGCGATCCGCGCGGCCTCGAGACGGTAGAAGTCGGCGGCGGTGCTCACCCACCCGAGCTCCATGAAGTGGCTCACCTGCTTCTCGCCGAGCCCGTCGATCTCCATGGCGCCCACGAAGTGCTTGAGCAGCTGCCAGCGGCGTCCGGGGCAGTCGCGGTTCGGGCACTTCGTGAACACCTCGCCCTCGGTCTTGACCGTGGGCGTGTCGCACACCGGACAGCGCTCCGGTGGCCGCGGGGGCGGCGGCCGATCCTCGTGCTCGGCCACGTGGGGTGCAGGGGAGAGCACCTGCGGAATCACATCTCCGGCGCGGAGCACGATCACCTCCTCGCCGGGCCTGATGTCCTTACGGGCGAGGTCCTCCTCGTTGTGGAGGGTGGCGAGCTTGACCGTGACGCCCCCGACCTGGACGGGCTCGAGGACGGCGTAGGGGTGCAGGTCGCCGAACTTTCCCGGGTTCCAGTTGACGGCCCTGAGCATCGTCTTCGCCGTGGTGGGCGGGAACTTCCAGGCGATTGCCCAGCGCGGCTCGCGGCCGATGACGCCGAGCCGTCGCTGGAGCTCGAACTGGTTGACCTTCACGACCACGCCGTCGATCTCGAAGTCGAGCGACCCGCGGCGCTCCTCCCAGTGGCGACACTGGGTGACGACATCGTCCTCCGAGGTGAGCACCTTCACGTCAGGATGGACGGGGAAGCGATGTGAGCGCAGCCACTCGAGCGACTCGGAGTGCGTCTCGAAGCCGATGCCCTCGGTCGCTCCGACGGCGTAGCACCACAGCGACAGGGGACGCTCGGCGGTGAGCTTGGGGTCGAGCTGGCGGATCGTCCCGGCGGCGGAGTTCCGCGGGTTCATGAAGGTGGAGAGCCCGGCGGCGGCGCGCCGCTCGTTGAGCGCAGCGAAATCCGGCAGCGACATGTAAACCTCGCCCCGCACCTCGATCAGCGGCGGCACGTCGTCTCCCTCGATGCGCAGAGGAACGGTGGGGATCGTGCGCAGGTTGTGGGTCACGTCCTCGCCGACCTCCCCGTTACCGCGCGTGGCGCCGCGCTCGAGCACGCCGTCGCGGTAGATCAGCGAGATCGCGAGACCGTCGATCTTTGGCTCGGCGACGTATTCGAACTCCGGGTCCTCAATCCCCTCCCGCGCGAGGTGGTTGCGCATCCGCTGGATCCACGCCCGCAGCTCCTCGGCCGAGCGCGCATTGGCGAGCGAGAGCATGGGCAGCGGGTGGGAGACCTTGACCAGGTTGCCCACCGGCTCCCCCCCCACGCGCTGGGTCGGCGAGTCGGGCGTGACGAGCTCCGGATGGGCGGCCTCGAGCGCCCGGAGCTCGTCGAGCAGCGCGTCGTAGGCGTCGTCCCCGATCTCGGGATCGTCGAGTACGTAGTAGCGGTGGCCGTGGTAGTCGAGCAGGCGGCGCAGCTCGTCGATGCGCTTAGCCGCGTCCTCGTCGGTCACGAACTCAGGTCCCGGGCGGCGGACGCGATCAGCCGCCCAAGATCCCGGCGGCGCAGCTCGTCCATGCCCGTGTGATCGGTGAGGTCGAAGTGGATCGGCGTAACCGCGATCTTCCCGTCGGCCACCGCGACGAGATCGGTCCCGGTCTCCTCGCGCTCGTAGCTCGCGTCGCCGTAGATGCGATACAACCGGCGTCCTCCGGAGCCCTCCTCTTCGAGCGAGAGCTCGTCGCGGTAGACGCGCTTGCCGAGCCGGGTGACCTCGACGCCGTCGGGTTCGGCGCCGGGGACGTTGATGTTGAGGAGCGTGCCTGGCGCGAGCGGAGTGGACTCGAGTTCGGCTACAAGGTTGGCCGTGAACGAGGCAGCGACGTCGAAGGCGAACTTCTCGCCGGCCCGGAAGTCGAGCTCGAGCGCCCGTGACTGCTGCGACACCGCGATCCCGGGGAGACCGAGGACGATCGCCTCGAGCGCCGCCGCCACCGTTCCCGAGTAGGTGATGTCATCGCCGAGGTTGGAGCCGTGGTTGATCCCGGAGACCACCACCTCCGGTTCGTGGCCGCTGATCAGGCCCAGCCGCGAGAGACGCACGCAGTCGACGGGGGTGCCGTCGGTGGCATAGCCCACGGTGCCGTCGTCGAAGTCCACCTCCTGGACCCACAGGGGCCGACGGGTAGTGATCGAACGCGCCATCGCGGAGCGGTTGCCGTCGGGGGCGATGACCGCCAGCTCGACGCCGGGGACATCGAGCAGCGCACGGCGCAGCGCCTGCAGGCCGGCTGCTTCGATCCCGTCGTCGTTGGTAAGCAGGACACGCATTACCCTGATCCTAGCCACCGTCGGGGCGTCAAAGGCACGGGGCCGGGTCGGGGGCGCCGGCGCGTCCCACGCTAGTCATTGGTTGACTAGCGGTGGGCGCAGCAGTACGATCGTGGCGGTCCAGCGTTTCGCCTCCTAGATCTTTCTTACGTCCCGATGGCAACGATGCGCAACGCGCACCCCGGCACGCGACATGGCTGTCGGTGATCGCGGAGCGCCTGCGGCGCGGCTGGCCGGCCCGGCCGTGAGGTGCCCGAGCTGCAGGCTCGTGCTCTCGCCCCGGATGCCGGTACTCACACCCCGGTACTGCCCGCGCTGTCTCGTTCGCCGGCGGGTCGCGGTCGAGCTCCAGCCGGTCGAGCCGGAGCTCGAGACGCTCGAGCCGCATCTCACGGCCTGCTAAGGGCTCGCGACGAAGTCGTGGGCCCTTAGCACGCCACCGGCGACGCCGTGGTCGCACGCGGCTACCAGCGTCAGGGCGGCAAGATCGGCTGCTCGAGCCCCGCGGTCGTGCCCATCCGCGACGAATGTTGCCCTACCTCAGCGATCGTTGAGATCGAGCACCGGCATCGGGGGCTCGATCGGCTTACGCGCGTCAGTGGCGACGATGGCGGTGCCGAGGGCGAAGAACTCGATCGCGTGGCTGCCCCAGCCGTGGCTCTTCTCCGAGAGCGAGACGCCGACGATTCCCTTGGCGCCGAGCTCCTGGGCCTCGGTCTGCATCCGCTGCATGGCCAGCTCGCGCGCTTCGTAGAGCGCCTGCGTGAAGTTCGGGAGCTCGACGTTCTTTCCCGTCTGAGCGACCGTCCGCAGAGGCCCGCGACGGCCGACGTGGTAGACGCAACTGCCCATCACCATGCCCACGGGCCGGTGGCCGGTGCGCAGCAGCGTCCAGAACTCCTGTCCGGACAGGTCGCTCTGAAACGGCCGTCCGTTGGGTGCTCGGTGGAGAACGCCGTCGCGGTGCTTCACCGCCGTCCCGATGGCGATGAACTCCGCCATGTTCGCTCCCCACTCGTAGCGGCCGATGTCCAGGCGCACGCCGACGATCCCGTCGGCGCCGAGCTGATCTGCTTCCTCTTCCATTCTCGTCATCGCCAGGTGCCGTGCGCT
>Ga0302314_10004242_pt1 | contig 26386 bp, 22 predicted proteins | sample III_Palsa_N2_3_FD_200533 | JGI IMG/M metagenome (GOLD analysis project Ga0302314, IMG submission 200533) | Peat permafrost microbial communities from Stordalen Mire near Abisko, Sweden - III_Palsa_N2_3 | ecosystem: Environmental > Terrestrial > Soil > Palsa > Peat permafrost | place: Sweden...
CTGCCCGCCATCCTGCGCGACCGTCTGCAACTGCCCGTCATCGCCTCGCCGCTGTTCATCATCTCGTGTCCCGATCTGGTGATCGCACAGTGCAAGGCCGGTGTGGTCGGCAGCTTTCCGGCGCTGAATGCCCGGCCGGCCGAAGTGCTGGAGGAATGGCTGCAGCGCATCACCGGCGAGTTGGCGGCCTATGATGCGGCGCATCCGGACCGGCCGTCGGCGCCGTTCGCGGTCAACCAGATCGTCCATAAATCGAACGACCGGCTGGAACATGACCTGGCGCTGTGCGTCAAATACCGCGTGCCGATCGTCATCACCTCATTGGGCGCGCGTGCGGATCTGAACGCCGCCGTGCATGCCTATGGCGGCATCGTGCTGCATGACGTGATCAACGACAAATTCGCCCGCAAGGCGATCGAGAAAGGCGCCGACGGCCTGATCGCGGTCGCGTCGGGTGCGGGCGGCCATGCCGGCGTGCTGTCGCCCTTCGCCCTGATCCAGGAGATCCGCGAATGGTTCGACGGACCGCTCGTGCTGTCGGGGGCCATCTCCACCGGCAGCGCCGTGCTGGCGGCCCGGGCGATGGGGGCCGATCTGGGCTATGTCGGTTCGGCCTTCATCGCCACGACCGAGGCGAACGCGACCGAGGCCTATAAACAGGCGATCGTCGATGGCCGCGCCGACGATATCGTCTATACGAACCTGTTCACCGGCGTGCACGGCAATTACCTGAAGGCTTCGATCGTCCAGGCCGGGCTCGATCCGGATCATCTGCCGGAATCCGATCCGTCCAAGATGAATTTCGGTACCGGCGAGGGCAAGTCGAAGGCCTGGCGCGACATCTGGGGCTCGGGCCAGGGCATCGGCGCGGTCAAGGCCGTGGTCGGCACCGGCGAACTGGTCGAGCGCCTGAAACAGGAATATGCCACGGCCCAGGCGCGCATCCTGCCGTCCCGCCTGGCCGCCGAATAGCGATAGAGAGAGACCCGTGATCTTGACCAGCCGCCTCCATCGACCGCTCGCCGCATTGGCCCTCGTGCTGGCGCTTGCCGCCTGCAACGGCGACGAGGCGCATAAGCCGTTTACCATCGCGGTGACCACGCCCAACGGCGAACCTCTGCCGACCCCGCCGCTGCAGGGCTTCGATTCGCCCGGCTGCCCGGCCATCCTGGCGACCTGGTTTGATCGGATCGACACCAACCATGACGGTGTGGTCGATCGGGCCGAGTTCATGGCCGATGCCGAGGACCAGTTCGCCCGGATGGACCTGAACCATGACGGCATCATAACGCCGGGCACGCTGGCGGAATATCGCGCCGGCTTTGAAGGCCACCAGGCGCTGAAGCCGCTGAGCAACCGGATCGGCGGCAGCGACGAGGGCACGCCGGTTCAGGTCGCGCAGAGCCTGTCCTACGGCAAGGCGAAGGCGCCGAGGTCGCTGACCGACCTGCAGCAGGGCGGCGGCGACGATCCGCGCGTCGAGCCGGACCCGGTCATGTCGGCCGACACCAGCCTGCGCTTCCAGGTCACGAAGAAGGATTTCATGGACCAGGCCGTCCGTCGCTTCGCGCGGCTGGACATGGATCACTCCGGCCGCATCACCAAGGCCGAGGCGATGTACTGGTGCCTGAAGCCGGTGCGCTGGCCCGATCAGGCGCCGCAATAGCCGCTCAATAATGAAACTCGGCCACCACGACCTGGCCATCGGCGAGCGGTGCCGTCCGCACGGTCATCTGTTCGCCGTTTAGCGTGACCGGGACCGAGCGCGGCGGGCCGGCGTCGTAGGTCTTGGTGATCGCGTCGATCGCCGGCACGCCGCTGGCGATCCCGTCCGGCACGGCACCATCGATCGTGTAATGGTCGCGCCCCTGGGCGATGTAGCCGCGGGGGCGCGACAAGATCACCAGGCTGCCGGCCTTGGCGTAGGCCGGTGCCACCGGCCCCAGCCGGAGCTGCAGATAGCGCAGCGAGCGGGGAAACGGCGTCCGATAGATGTGCATCGTCGGATAGGCGGGAGCCGCGACGACGAACTCGTAGTAGGCGGTCGAACTGCCGGTGAACGGTCCCCAGCGGCCGTCGGCCTCGGTCACATGATGATAGGCGGCATCGCCCAGCCGAAGGCCGGTCTTGGGATCGACCTCGTAGAGTTCGACCGTGGCACCGGCGAGCGGCAGATTGGTGAATTCGCCGTTCTCATAGCCGCTGACCTCGCCGTCGAGCACTGGATGGTCGATCGGCGTCGGGTCGAGCGTCGCCGGCGCGTGGCCGGTGACCGCCTTGTACATCTCGCGAAAGGCCAGGCGATGGAATGCGACCTCGCGATGGTCCAGGCCCGGCAGCTCGATGTTTTCCGCCCCGTCCAGCGCTGGACCCTGGTAGCCGACCAGCGTCGGGATATAGGGAAACCCGACAAATTCCCCGGTCGGCTGGGCGAACTTGTCGTAGCGGTCGCTGCGCAGCGTGACGAAGCGGACGCCGGGGTCGGTCTCCTGCGGATTGTTGAGACCCTTCAGAAACGGACCGTCGCCGTTGAATTCGGACGCGCGCTTGAACGGCAACGCGAACACGCCGTGATTGGGGACGCCGGCGAGGATGGCGAGGGAGACGGTCGAACGACCGCCGCCGTTGCGGATGTAATTGCGGATCGGATAGCCACCGCGGGACGAGCCGATCAGCACCAGCCTGTCGCGGCCGGTCGCGGCCAGCACTTGATCCACCGCCTGCTTCACGTCGGCCGTCTCCTCGGCCGTGCTGCTGCGGTTGGTCTGCGGCACGTCGTCCGCGGTCCGCGCCGCCGGATGGGGGAAATCCATTGCCGACAGCAGGGCCGGATCATAGCCGTTGCTCTCGAACCGCCAGATGTCGGTCTCCCACAGCGCCGCGCTGTCGCCGTTGCCATGCACGAACAGAATCGGCAGATCCGGCTCGGCCGCCGGCGCTGGGGCGGCCGAAACCAGGGTCGCCAACGCCGCCCATAGACCGAGTTTAAGCCCGCTTCTCATTGTCGCCCGCTCCCACCGATCGTGCCGCCATCATCGGGGAGGAGCAGCCAGGAAGCCAGTGGCTGTTCTTGAACAAAAACCAAACGTCATTCGGACGCCCATCGGGTCGCGAGCGCGGCGACCTTCGCCCGATATTCCTGCCAGCGCCACCGCGGCGCCTGCGCTCGGCCCCGAAATCGACGTGTTGCCGTTCCGGTAACGGATCGCTTCGGTTTCCCACCCAGGCTTGCGCCTGGGCGGGGAGCACCGATCCGGCGTGGAGCCGTGGCCCTGCTAGAACTTGACCTTCATGGTGAAATCCACGCTCGCCGGCGGGAGGACGGTGATGAAGTCGTTGCCGTAGAACGGGTTGTCGTTCACCAGATTGCGCTGATTGGTAATGTTGTTGCCGGCCAGCTTGAACTCGTAGCGGCCGACGTCCCAATAGACCGCGGCGTTGAGCGTGTACTGCCACGGGATGACCGGCGACTGGTAGCGACCGCCGTTGGCGATGACCGAGGCCGGAAGGACGGCGCCGGCGGCTTCGGAGGCGGCCACGTCGAACGTGCCGGAGGTCGTGGTCTCGATCGGGCCGGTGACCTGCAGGCTCGTCTGGAAGCCGACGCCATTGTCCATGCGATAGTTGCCGAGGAGGTTGAACACGTGCTCCGGGATACCCGGGTCCTTGAACTGTTGGTTCGGCGCCCAGACCGCCAACAGGCCGGAGCCATCGACGTTGACCCCCGACTGGGCCGGGAAGTTGTAGAAGGACGACGGGCTTTCGAGGATGGTCCGGTTGAAGGAATAGCTGGCGGTGAAGAAGAAATGCGGCTCCGGCTGGTAGTCCAGTTCCGCTTCAGCGCCGCGGATATGCGCGAAGGTTGAAGTGGCACCGCCAGGACCGGTCGGAAGCGACCGGGCTTGGCTGAACACGGCGGTCGATAGGAACAGTTTGTTGTCGTCCAGGGAGAACTTCAGGCCGCCCTCGTAGAGCCGCGAGGTCTGCTGCAACTGCGATTTATCGGCGACCCCGAACGTGCCGACGCCGCCATCGTTGGTCGTCGAATCGACGTATTGGGCGTAATCGTAGGTGAAGTAAGCAGTACCCCAGGGCGCGAACTGGTAGACCGGGCTGAAGTTACCGTTGCCGGTGCCGTACCAGGCCGTATTGTGATGGTCGCCGAGGGTGGTACCGCTAGCATAGTCAAAGTATTGGGCGCCACCCAGCGGATCATACTCTTCGAGATGCACGAGATCGCCGCGCAGGCCGTAAAGCACGCTGACCTCCGGCGTGACCTGGATCCGGTGCTCCAGGAACAGGCCGGCGTCATAGAGATCGGAATTGACGGTCGAGTTCGGCTGCGTCCCATTGCGGCCGGGCACGCCATACAGGATGCGCCCGAAGGCCGAGACATACTGTACGGCACCGCCAGCCGCCTGCAGGCTGGCAGGGAACACGAAGGTGCTGGGATTTCCGCTCAGGTCGAAGATGCTGATCGGCTCGTTGGCGAAGTCCTGGATATTGTCGACATGGGCTTGGCGGAACGTGAACCCGGCGTCGATCTGGCTGTCCGGCTTGAAGCTGTCGCTGATCGGCGTCGAGAATTTATATTGGAAGTCGGTCTTGTTCTCGATCGTGTAGCTGCCCTTGGTCGAATCCGAATAATAATCCTGGGTCTGGTTGTCACGGTTCATAAAGTTGAAGAACGTGTTGTTGCTGACGCTCGTCGCGTCGCTGAACTGATAATTCTGCTGGAGCTGGAAATTGAAGCGCAGCGAATGCGCCTCGGTGTCCGGTCCCTCGTCGATATTGGTCTTGCGGTCGATAGTGACCGGGTTGCCAAGAGTCACGCTGCTGCCGAAGCCCAGGATCGGCGTGCCGGGGGTAACTCCACCGGTCAGATATTCGCCATTGTTGATCAACTGCTGGTTAACGCGGTTGATGCCGTCGTCTTCCTTATAATCCGCGTAGGCGATCTCGCTGTTGACGTTGATGGTGTATTTGTCGTTCACGTTGATCGTCGCGGCGCCATAGACGGCCTGCTCGCGGAAATACATGCCGGTGTAATAGCTGCCGCTGTCCTCGCCGGTATAGCTGAAGCGATAGGCGACCCTGTCGTTGACCGGGCCCCCGAAATCCAGGCTCCAGCGGCGCTTGTCGTCGCTGTCGAACTCCGCCGTCGCCGCGCCCTTGAACTCATCGAAATAGGGCTGCTTGGTCGTGATGTTGATCGAACCGCCGACGCCGGCGCCGGGACCTTGCTGGACACTGGCCGGCCCCTTGACGATGTCCATCGTGTCGATGCTGTTGTAGCTCAAGGGCGCGCCATAGCCGTTCAGCGTGAAGCTGTCGCGCATGCCATTGAAGAACACGTCGGCGAACTGCCCGCGGATGCGCGGAATGTTCGGCGTGCCGAATGACGCGTCGGTGTAGGCGCTCGAGGTCAGATAGGACAGTTCGCGCGGGTCCTGAATGTCGAGCGCGTCGAGCTGAGCGTGGGTCAGCACGGTGTTGTTGCGCGGCGTTTCCATCACGTTGAGGTCGAGGCCATAGGCCGTGCTCGAACTGAGCGAGGTCGGCAGGACACTCAAATCCTTCGAAACACCGACGACGGTGATCTGTTCGGCACCGCCTTGCTGCACGGCGGTCGCAGGTGGCGCCGCGGTATCAGAGACCGCCTGTGCCGAGGCTTGCTCGAGAGATGCGGCGCCTGCCAGTACCGACATCACCACCAGATTGATTTTATGCCCCATCTATCGCCCCCAGTTTCATTAAGGCAAGGCTGCCTCGCCCCGGTCTTGTCGGCGCCCCCGTTGCGGCGGCGCTCGTCGCTACCCCTTTGGGCGCCAGACTTGCGGACAAGCGGCACCGGGGTTTTTGGCCTGTTTCAATCGAGCGGATCCTGCCCCGCGCAGAATTCGAAAATCCTCGATCGGCCTGTTTTGATTTTTTCTTTTGCAGCTGCCGTTTCGCCCGCTGTCGAGCGGAAGATCTTTCACAAATCGGTAGCAGGAACCATGCCACCAGGCGCCCGGGGAAACGGGATGGCATGATCCGCAATACGGCCTGTGACCGCGCCGCCACACTGTAGCGAATCAAGGGTCCTCAACCCTATCGGCACGCCGCAAAGCGGGACGGCCCGGACGCCTCGGCCGTTCTCATTTCGGCAACGCCCTAGCTCCGGTTTTACATAAATCGGGCGCGCGTCGGCTCGATGGCCAAATCAACGGCAAGCTGCATCTGGATCTGCCCGAAATCTGCATGTTGCCGTTTCGGCAACGACAGAGGTCGCTATTGGCGGCGCGCGGCGTCGCCGATCAGGTCGATCGCCCGGTCGATCTCGGCCTCGGTGGTAAAGCGGCCGAGGCCGACCCTGATCGTGCCGCGCGCGGCAATGGCGTCGAGGCCGATCGCCGTCAGCACCGAAGACGGCAGCCCATCGGACGTGTTGCAGGCGGCCCCGGTGGCGAGCGCCAGATCCGGCAGGTCTTCCAGCAGCGCGGTCGCGTCGATGCCGGGAATACTGAGGCTGAGCAGCCCCGGCACGCTGTTCCCGCCATTGCGCCGCAAGGTCGGGATCTGCGCCTTCAGCCCGCGCCACAAGCGGTCGCTCAAGGCCCCAAGCCGGTCCTGTTCGGCCGCCCCCGCCGCCATCGCCAGGACCGCGGCCCGTCCGAACCCGACGCAGAGCGGCGTCGGCAGCGTCCCCGGCCTGAGGCCGCACTCCTGCCCGCCGCCCTGCAACGGCGGCACCAGATCACCCGCGCGCAGATAGAGCGCGCCGATACCGACCGGCCCGTAGAGCTTGTGTGCGCTGAGACTCAGCAGATCGACGCCGAGCGCCTCGACATCGAGCGGAATCCGGCCCGCGGCTTGGGCGGCGTCGCTATGCAGCGGAATGCCGCGCGCCCGGCACAGCGCGCCGATCGCGCCCAGCGGCTGGACCGTGCCGATCTCGTTGTTCACCGCCATGACCGAGACCAGGATCGTATCCGGCCGTAGCGTGCGCGCCACCTGATCCGGATCGACCAGACCGGTTGCATCGACCGGCAGGATGGTAACCTCGAATCCGTCCCGTGCCAGTACCCGCAACGGCTCCAGCACGGAGGCATGCTCGGTCGCGACGGTGACGATGTGGCGGCCGCGGGCCTGGCGCGCGCGGGCCCTGCCGTGGAGCGCCAGATTGTTCGCCTCGGTCGCCCCGGCGGTGAACAGGATCTGCGCCGGTCGCGCGCCGATCAGCGCCGCGATATCGACACGCGCCTGCTCGATGGCATGCGCGGCCGTCCGGCCGGCGGCATGCTGGCGATTGTGCGGATTGGCCGCCAATGCCGAAAAATAAGGCAGCATCGCTTCGACCACGCGCGGATCGCACGGCGTGGTCGCCGGGTAATCCAGGTAGATCGTGGGTCCGGCCATCGCTCAATACCGGACCTTGTCCGCCTTCAGCTCCCAGGCGGTGAAGGCGGCCAGCGCCTCCTCGGACAACAACTGGCCGGTCGGGATGTTGCGCCGGTCGAGCGCCAGCGGGATTTCGTCATAGAGAAACGCATCGTCGAAGCCGATGCGCGCCGCGTCGGCCCGGCCGTTGCCATAGTGGATCCGGTCGAGCCGGGCCCAGTAGATCGCGGCCAGGCACATCGGGCAGGGCTCGCAACTGGTATAGATCTCGCAACCGGCCAGGCTGAAATCGTGCAGTGCCGCGCAGGCGTTGCGGATCGCGACGATCTCGGCATGGGCGGTCGGGTCGTGCGACGCGGTCACCCGATTGGCGCCCTCGGCGATGATGCGGCCGTCCTTGACGATGACGGCGCCGAACGGACCGCCCGCGCCCGACCGGGCCTGCTCGACCGACAGCGCGATGGCCCGGCGCATGAAAATTTCGGCACTCACGAAACCTGGCTCCCACCGGACGCCGCCCGGACGTCGGTCTCCGACGTCAGCCTGACGGCTTGATCGATCTGCAAAATCTGCGCGGCGACCGCGATCGCGATTTCGGCCGGATGCTTGCCGCCGGCACCGGCGATGCCGATCGGGCAGACCAGCCGCCGGATCGCGTCCGGCCCATGGCCGCGCAGGCCCAACCGCTTGACGAAACGAGCTCGTTTCGTCATCGAACCGATCAGCCCGACCGAGGCGAAATCGACCCGGCGCAACGCGGCATCGACCAGATCCAGATCGAGCTGATGGCTATGGGTCATGATCAACAACTGGCACCCGGCCGGCAGCGTGTCGATCTCATGGACCGGCAATGCTGAGACCCGGACCTCGGCATTCGACGGCACCCTGTCGGGGAATTCATCGGCGCGCGGGTCGATCCAGATCACCTGGGCCGGCAGCGTCCCCAGCACATGGACCAGCGCGCGGCCGACATGGCCGGCGCCGAACAGCGCGATCCGCAGCCCCGGTGGCAGGATCGGTTCGAACAGCAGGCTGGCCGCCCCGCCGCAGCATTGGCCGAGGGCGGGGCCGAGCGGAAACTCGCGCATCACGGGGACGGCGGCGGGGTCCGCCAGCAGGTTCCGCGCGATCTCCAGTGCGCGAAATTCCAGATGCCCGCCACCGATCGTGCCATGCAGCGTCCCGGCGGTGACGACCATCTTGCAGCCGGCTTCGCGCGGGGTCGAACCGCTGGCCGTGACGATTGTGACCAACACCGCCGGCTCGCGCCGGGCCTTGAGGCGGGCGAGCGTTTCGATCCAGTCCGTCATGTCGCCGCCATCGGTTCCGGCACGGCAACCCGCGCCGTCTCGATCGCCAGCAACACCCGCTCCGGCGTCGCCGGCGCATCGAACCGCACCGGTCCGACCGCGGCGGCGACTGCGTCCTTCAGGGCATGGAACACCGAGATGCCCAGCATCAGCGGCGGCTCGCCGACCGCCTTGGAGCGGTAGATCGCGTCCTCGCGATTGTCGTCGCGATAGAGCGCCACGCGGAAATCCCGGGGCACGTCGGCTGCGGTCGGGATCTTGTAGGTCGAGGGCGCGTGGGTCATGAGCCGCCCGGCCCCGTCCCAGGCCTGTTCCTCGGTCGTCAGCCAGCCCATGCCCTGGACGAAGCCGCCCTCGACCTGACCCAGATCGATCGCGGGGTTCAGCGAGCGGCCGCAGTCGTGCAGGATATCGACACGCAGCACCTTGGACTCGCCGGTCAGCACATCGATCGCGACCTCGCTGACCGCGGCGCCATAGGCGAAATAGAAGAACGGCCGGCCCTGATGCGTCGCCTCGTTCCAGTCGAGCCGGGGCGTGGTGTAGAAGCCGGTCGCCGATAGCTGGATCCGCTCGAAATAGGCCGCCCTGACCAGATCGGGAAAGGCCATGCGCTGGCCGCCACCGCTGACCTGGCCATCGCGAAACAGGATGTCTTCGGCAGGCACGCCGAACTTCGTCGCGGCCAGGGTCGCCAGCCGGTCGCGGATCGTGCGCGCCGCCGCCTGGGCCGCCTTACCGTTCAGGTCGGCACCGGACGAGGCCGCGGTCGGCGAGGTGTTGGGCACCTTCGCCGTGCTGGTCGCGGTGATCCGAACCTGGCTCAGCGCCACGCCCAATTCCTCGGCCACGACCTGGGCCACCTTGACGAACAGGCCCTGGCCCATCTCGGTCCCGCCGTGATTCAGCTGGATGCTGCCGTCGGTATAGACATGGACCAGCGCGCCGGCCTGGTTCAGATGCTTCGCGGTGAAGGAGATGCCGAACTTGACCGGCGTCAGCGCCAGGCCCTTCCTCAGCCACGGGCTGGATCGGTTGAAGGCCTCGACCGCCGCGCGCCGGGCGCCATAATCGGATGTCGCCGCCAGCTCCGCGACCAGGGCCGGGATGATGTTGTCCTCGACCACCATGCCGTAGGGCGTGACGTTGCGCTCGGTCGTGCCGTAGAAATTGGCCTTGCGCACGTCGAGCGGGTCGAGCGCCAGATCGCGCGCGATCTCGTCCATGACATATTCGATCGCCATCATGCCCTGCGGGCCGCCGAAGCCGCGGAACGCCGTGTTCGACACCGTGTGGGTCTTGCAGCGGTGCGAGACGATCGTGACATGTTCCAGGAAATAGCAATTGTCGGCATGGAACATGGCGCGGTCGTTGATCGAGGCCGACAGGTCCGGCGACATGCCGCAGCGCGACGCCAGCATGAATTCGACGCCGGCGATCCGGCCCGTCGCATCGAAGCCGACATCGTAGTCGATCAGGAAATCATGCCGCTTGCCGGTCAGGATCATGTCGTCGTCGCGGTCGAGCCGCAGCTTGACCGGCCGGCCGGTCCGCCGCGCCAGCAAGGCGGCGACGCAGGCGACGATCGCCGCCTGGGTCTCCTTGCCGCCGAACCCGCCGCCCATGCGCCGGACCTCGGTCGTGACCGCATGGTCGGCGACGCCCAGCACCTTGGCGACCAGATGCTGCACCTCGGTCGGATGCTGGGTCGAGCTATGGACCAGCATGTCGCCGTCCTCGCCCGGGACCGCCAACGCGACCTGACCCTCCAGATAGAAATGATCCTGGCCGCCGACGTTGAAGCGCCCCTTGAGGCGTCGCGATGCGCCGGCCAGTGCCACTGCCGAATCGCCCCGCCGCAAGGTCTTGGTCGGCAGCACATAGCTCTCGGTCGCCAGCGCCTGCTCGATGGTCAGCACGGCCGGCAGATCCTGATACTCGACTTGGGCCAACAGCACCGCCCGTCGCGCGTCGCCGACGCTTTCGGCCGCGACGGCGAAGACCGACTGGCCGTGATATTCGACCAGCCCGTCGGCGAACACCGGATCGCCTGGCAGGATCGGGCCGATATCGTTGCCGGCAGTCAGATCCCGCGCCGCCAGCACGGCCACGACACCCGCCGCCGCTGCGACGGAATCCAGGTCGAGCGACAGGATGCGGGCATGGGCGCGCGTGCTCCAGCCGATCGCGGCATGCAGCAGGTCGCGCGGCTCCGGCATATCGTCGATATAGAGCGCCGTGCCGCGCACATGCTTGTCCGCACTGTCATGGGCGACAGGGCGATGCACCGTTTCCGGCACGGCGTTCATGGCGCCGTCTCCGCCAGTGCCAGGACGCTTACGTGCCCGCCGCCGCTCGTTTCGATCTGGAATTTGCGCAGCAGGTTGGCCGCGACCCGGGCCCGGTACTCGGCGCTCGCCCGCATGTCCGACAGCGGGGCGAAATCCTGCGCCAGCGCCGGTAGCGCCGACCGAATCGAGGCTTCGGTCCAGGGCCGGCCAATCAGCGCCTGCTCGCAGGCCCAAGCCCGCGCCGGGATGCCGGCCATGCCGCCGAACGCCAGCCGGATGTCGGCGACTTGGCCCCCGCGGATCGTCGCGGCGAAGCCGCCGCACACGGCCGAGATATCCTGATCGAAGCGCTTGGAGATCTTGTAGGTCCGGAACAGCGTATCGGGTGCGGCCAGCGGCACCAGGATGCGCGCGACGAACTCGCCCGGCGCCAGCGCGGTCTTGCGATAGGCCAGGAAATAATCCTCCAGCGGCAACACCCGTTCGACCGCACCCCGCCGCAATACCACGCTGGCACCGAGCGCGATCAGCGCCGGCAGGCTGTCGCCGATCGGCGAGCCGTTGGCGATATTGCCGCCGATCGTGCCGGCATTGCGGATCTGGACCGAGCCCAGCCGGCGCAACAGCCCGTCGATTTCGGGATGGTGCTGCGCCAGCACCGGCATGGCGTCGGTGTAAGGCGCGCCGGCGCCGATCTCGATCCGGCCGCCGGTCACGACGATATCTGCCAGGCCGGCGACCCGGCCCAGGGAGATCACGGTCTCCAGCCGGCGATGCTGCTTGGTCACCCACAGGCCGACATCGGTGCCGCCGGCGAGCAAGGTCGCCTCCGGATACGCCAGCACCAGCTCGGCGAGCGCATTGAGGCTGGTCGGGGCGAAGAAACGGCGGCCGTCCTGCTCGATCGCGAGCGTTTCCGTCGGCCGGATCGCCTGAAGCTGCTCGACCGTCGCCGCCGGCCGGCGCTCGCTGCGATCGTCCCCGGCGCAAGCCTGTCCGGCCGCGGCCACGATCGGGCGATAGCCGGTACAGCGGCACAGATTGCCGGCGAGCGCCTGTTCGATCTCCGGCCGGCCCGGCGCGTCGCCCTGGCGCCACAACGCATAGAGCGACATGACGAAGCCGGGCGTGCAGAAGCCGCATTGCGAGCCATGGCATTCGACCAGGGCCTGCTGCACCGGATGGGCCGGCGCGTCGGGCGCCGTCAGGCTTTCGACCGTGACCAGTTCCTTGCCGTCGAGCGCGCCCAGAAACAGGATGCAGGCATTGACCGCCCGATGGCGCACCGCGCCCTCGATCAATTCGCCCAGGACGACTGTACAGGCGCCGCAATCGCCCTCGGCACAGCCCTCCTTGGTGCCGCAGCGCCGGTCGGTCTCGCGCAGATACTCCAGCACGGTCAGGGTCGGATCGACATTGCCGACCGACCGGACCGCACCGTCGAGCAGGAAGCGGATGCGATCCATCAGTTGCCCCGGTAGGTCGTGTAGCCGTAGCGCGCCAGGATCAGCGGCACATGATAATTCTGGTCTGGATCGCCGACGCGGAAACGGATCGGGATCTGATCGTAGAACAAGTCCGCCGCCGGCACGCCAGTCGTCTGCAGATAGGCGCCAGCCTCGAACAGGATCTCGTAAAGACCCGGCGTCAGATCGGCACCCGCCAGCAGCGGCCCGGCGCCCCGGCCATCCGGTCCGGTCCTGCCGGTCACGAGCTGACCGCCATCGCGGAACAGCGCATAGGCCAGCCCCTCGGCCGGCCGGCCGAGGCTGGTATCCAACACATGGATCGACAGACGGCCGTTCATGGGGTCGGATCCTCCAGCCGGAACCGCGCGATCTTGGCAACCTCGGCCAGGGCCGTTGCCAGCTCGCTCGCCCGGTCATGGCCGGCGCGCGTTTCCAGCGCGTCGAGGATCGCGCGCCGATCACGCTGCGCCTTGACCGCGATGATGAAGGGAAAGCCGAACCGCGCGCGATAGAGCTCGTTCGCCCGGTCGAACCGGGCGATCTCGGCCGCGTCGAGCCGATCCAGGCCGAGACCAGCCTGCTCGCCGGCCGAGGCCGCGGTCAGGCCGCCGGATCGGGCGAGCTTGCCGGCCAGTTCCGGATGGGCCTGCAACAGCGCCAATTGCCGGTCGGGTTCCGCCGCCATGACGATGGCGACCATGGCCGCATGCAGGGCTGCGATCGTGCCGAACGGCCGGGCATCGACCACCGCCTCGGCAACCCAGGGCGAATGCTCGAAGATGCCGCCGAGCATCGCGATGAATTCCTCGCGGGACAGAAGATCCAATTCCATCAGACCGCCGCCCCGACCGGATGCTCGGCGATCCAGTGCCGGGCGATATCGACGCGGCGGCAGACCCAGACGTCGTCATGCGCCCGGACATGCGCCAGGAATCGGCGCAGGCCCTGGACCCGGCCCGGCCGGCCGATCAGGCGGCAGTGCAGGCCGACCGACATCATCCGGCCGCCCTCGGCATAGAGCGCGTCGAACGCGTCGCGGGCGTAGGTGAAGAAATCGTCGCCCTGGTTGAAGCCCTGGGCCGTGCCGAATTTCATGTCGTTGACGTCGAGCGTATAGGGCACGACCAGATGCGGCCTGCCCGCCTCGGTCACCCAATACGGCAGGTCGTCGTTATAGGCGTCGGCGTCGTAGAGAAAGCCGCCATGCTCCGCCACCAGGCGCCGGGTGTTCGGACTGAGCCGCCCGGTGTACCAGCCCAGTGGCGCCGCCCCGGTCAGGCGGGTCAGCACTTCCACCGCACGGCGGATCTGGGCGCGCTCCTCATCCTCGGGCATGTCCTGATGATCGATCCAGCGCCAGCCATGGCTGGCGATCTCGTGGCCGGCGGCCAGCATCGCGGCGCAGGCGTCCGGGTGGCGCTCCAGCGCCATGGCGACCGCGAACACGGTCACCGGCATGTCGAATTCCTGGAACAGCCGCATCAGGCGCCAGAAGCCGGCGCGGCTGCCATATTCATAGATCGATTCGACCTGCAGATTGCGCGCGCCCTGGATCGCCGGCGCGCCGACCACCTCCTGCAGATAGGTTTCGGCATGGGCATCGCCGTGCAGGATGGAGGCTTCGCCGCCCTCCTCGTAATTCAGCACGATCTGCACGGCCAGACGCGCGCCGTCGGGCCAGCGCGGATCGGGCGGGTTGGCGCCATAGCCGACCAGGTCGCGGGGATAATCGTCGCTCATGGCGTGACGTGCCGCATAAAGTCCCATCCACCCACTCTGCCTATCCGATCAGCGTCGGCCCGGAGCCCGCCGGCGGCAAGCACCATTTGGCGAGCGGTCCGAGCGCAGATCGGCATCTATGATTAGGATATCGACATCGAAACGAGATCGAGTGGGATAGATTATCGATCCGTTCTCTTCACATCGAATGGAGCGGATGCCATATTGGGTACTCACGCCATGGGACGGGCGACATGCAAACCATCGACTTTAGCCACCTGTCGCCAGAAGAACGCCTCGAGCTGATCGGCGAGCTTTGGGACAGCATCGAAGCCCAGAACGCCCCGTTGACTCCGGCCCAAGCTGCCGAACTCGACCGACGGCTTGAGACGGCCGACTCGGACCTGGCGGCGAGCGTGCCTTGGGAAACCCTCCGCGCGGAACTCGGCAATCGCTATCGTTAATGTTGCCGGTTGTTTTCACCACGTCGGCCCGTGTTGAAATTCTTGACGCGCGAGCGTGGTACGAAGCCCGGCAGGGTCGCTTGGCAGAGCAGTTCGATACCGACTTGGAAGCCGTCATTGCACGCATTGGCGAAAACCCGCGCCAATTCCGCCTGATCCGCGGCAAGGCGCGCCGGGCGATTTTCCGCCATTTCCCCTACGGCATCTTCTTCCGGATTTTGCCGGATCGGGTGCAAGTTGTCGCCTGCCTCCACACAAGTCGCGATCCGAGACGGTGGTAGCTCCACCCCGCCCACCCACCCTCTCCCGCGACAAGCTCGCCCGCGCGCTCTACGGCCCGGCGCTGTATTATTTCGCCGCCGTGTGCGACAGCCTGTCGATCCGCGCCGCCGCGCGCCGGCTCAATATCGCATCCTCGGCGGTCAATCGGCAGATCCTGCAACTGGAGGAGACGATCGGCGGGCCGCTGTTCGAGCGGCAGGGGCGCACGCTGCGGCTGTTGCCGATGGGCGAGATTCTGGCGCGCCACGCCCGCATGACGCTGGGCGATCTGGATGCGACGGCCGCCGACATGGACGCGGTCCAGGGTTTGCGCCGCGGGCTGGTCCGGGTCGCCTGCGTCGAGAGCATCGCCAGCGACCTGCTGCCGGCGATCGTCGCCGAATTCGCCCGGCGCTTCCCGCTGATCCATGTCGCCGTCACGGTCGAAAGCTCCAGTGCCGTCACCGGCCTGGTCGCGCGCGGCGAGGTCGAGATCGGGCTGACCTTCAATCCGCCGCGCCAGACCCAGTTGAGCGTGACCCTGGCGCGCGATCTGGCCATCGGCGCGGTCGTGGCGCGCGACCACCCGCTGACCGGGCGAGCGGGCGTGACCGTCGCCGATTGCCTGGACTATCCGCTGGTGCTGCCGACCAAGGGCATGTCGATCCGCGACGCGCTCGACAGCGCCTTCGCCGCGACGGGGCTCGCGCCGCGCAGCTTCGTCGAGGCCAATCTGCTGCGCTTCATGGCGACGCTGGCGCTGCAGGGACGGTTCGTGGCGTTTCAGACCCGGCTGGGCATCGCCCGCCAACTGGCCGACGGCAGCCTGGTCTTCGTCCCGCTCGCCGATGCCGGCCTGCCGGTCGATCGCCTGGCCGTGGTGACGCGCACGGACGCGACGCTGCGGCTGGCGCCGGCGATCTTCTTCGATGTCTGCCGCCAGGTGCTGGGCGAGATGCTGCCGCTGGACTAGCTGTCGAGCCCGACCACCTCGAACCGGTCGACATCGATCAGGCCATGGTCGGTGATCTTCAAATGCGGGATGACCGACAGCGGCAGGAAGGCCATCTGGACGAAGGGTTCGGCGAGTTGGCAGCCCATCTCGCGCACAGCGGCGCGCAGGGACCGCAGGCTGGCCTCGACCGCTTCGGCCGGCTGGTCGCTCATCAGCCCGGCGATCGGCAGGGCCAGTTCGCCCAGGATGTTGCCATCGCGGGCGGCGACGAAGCCGCCCTGCAGGGCGATCAGCCGGTTGACCGCGAGTGCCATGTCGGCGTCGTCATGGCCGACCACGATGATGTTATGGGCATCGTGCCCGATGCTCGACGCGATGGCACCGCCGCCGAGGCCGAAGCCCTTGACGAAGCCGCGACCGATATTGCCGTTCTTGCCGTGCCGCTCCAGCACCGCGACCTTGGCGACGTCCTGGGCCGCGTCGGGATGGCGATGGCCATCGCGATAGGGCAGCGTCAGGCGCAGCGCGTCGGTGACGATCTGGTTGTGGCGCAGGCCGATGACCGGGCCGGTCGGGCCGTTGCACGGCACCCGAAAATCACCGGCCGAGACCGGTGCGCGCTTGACCGAGCCATAGCCGACCGGCGCCGGCAGCCGACGATTTTCGAAGGTGGCCGGCGTGACGAGCCTGCCCTGGCGAATCACTTTGGCCACGGCGCAGGTCGCCAGATCGTCGAGCAGCACGATATCGGCCAGCCGGCCCGGCGCGATGATGCCGCGATCGGGCAGGCCGAAATGATTGGCCGCCGACCAGGTCGCGGCGCGATAGACCGCATGGGCCGGCCGGCCCTCGGCGATCGCGGTCCGGATCAGATGATCCAGGTGCCCGTCCTCGACGATATGCAGCGGCGTGCGGTCGTCGGTGCAGAAGCTGAGGAACGGCGAATGGGTGATGTCGATCAGCGGTGCCAGCGCATGGACGTCCTTGGTCACGCTGCCGTCGCGGATCAGCACCTGCATGCCCTTGCGCAGCTTCTCGCCCGCCTCGGCCAGGCCGGTCGATTCATGGCAATTGCGGATGCCGCAGGAAAGATAGGCGTTGAGCGCCCGCCCACCCAACAGGGGGGCATGGCCGTCGATATGGCCGTCCTGGAACGCCACCAGCTTATCCAGCACCTCATCGACCTTGGCCAGCACGCCGGGGAAATTCATGAATTCGGCCAGACCCAGCACCTGGGGATGATCGCGCAGCGCCACCAGCGCCGCCGCGTCCAGCCGGGCGCCGGAGGTTTCGAGCGGCGTCGCAGGCACGCAGGAAGCGAGATTGATCCGGAGATCCATCGCCAGGCCGGCGGCGGCCTCGATGAAATATTTCAGGCCCGGCGTGCCCAGCACGTTCGCGATCTCGTGCGGGTCGGCGATGGCCGTGGTGGTGCCGCGATTGAGCAGCAGCCGGTCGAACTGGTCGGGCAGCACCAGGGTCGATTCCGGATGGACATGGGTATCGATGAAGCCCGGCACGGCAAAGTACCGGCTGCCATCGATTTCTTCGACGCCGCGATAGTCGTTGTCGTAGGTGCCGACGATCAGGTGCCCGCAGATCGCGATATCGGTCCGCACGATCTCGCCGGTCACGATATCGAGCATGCGCACGTGTTTCACGACCAGATCGGCCACCCCGGCCCCCTGGGCCTGGTCGATCCGGCGTTTCAGATCGTCGCGCGTCGCTCTCATCGGAAGGCCGTTTCCGAGAAGCTGCGCAGCTTGCGGCTGTGCAGCCGTTCCAGCCCGCCGTCGCGCAGCATCTCCATGGTCAGCACGCCGATCTTCAGATGCTGGTCGACCCGCTCGCGATAGAACCGGTCGGCCATGCCGGGCAGCTTCAGATTGCCGTGCATCGGCTTGTCGGAGACGCAGAGCAGGGTGCCGTAAGGTACCCGGAACCGATAGCCGTTGGCGGCGATGGTCGCCGATTCCATGTCGAGGGCGATGGCGCGGGACAGGTTGAAGCGGGCGACCAGCTCCTTCTGGTCCTTCAGCTCCCAGTTCCGGTCGTCGGTCGTGGCGACCGTGCCGGTCTGCATCAGCGCCTTCAGCCCGTAGCCGCTGACGCCGGCGACCGTGGCGACGGCCGTCTCCAGCGCCTGCTGCACCTCGGCCAGCGCCGGCAGCGGCACCCAGGTCGGCAGCGCGTCGTCCAGCACATGATCGTCGCGGACATAAGCATGGGCCAGCACGTAATCGCCCAGCTTCTGCGAGCCGCGCAAGCCTGCGCAATGGCCCAGCATCAGCCAGGCATGGGGGCGCAAGACCGCGACATGGTCGGTAATGGTCTTCGCGTTCGACGGGCCGACGCCGATATTGATCAGCGTGATGCCGGCGCCGTCGGCGCGCTTCAGGTGATAGGCCGGCATCTGCGGCAGACGCGGCGGCTTCGCCCCGGTCGAGGCCGCCATCGGGTCGAGCGCCAGGTTGGGCGTCACCAGATTGCCCGGCTCGACGAACGCGACGTAGCCGTGATCCTGACCGTCCTGCATCATGGCGTGGCCGAGGCGGACGAACTCGTCGACATAGAACTGATAGTTGGTGAACAGCACGAACTGCTGGAAATGCTCCGGCCCGGTCGCGGTGTAATGCTTCAGGCGCTGCAGCGACAGATCGACCCGCGCGGCGGTAAACAGCGCCAGCGGCTGACGGTTGGCGGTCGGCAGGAAATAGGTCCCGTTCGGCACGGCATCGTCGACATAGGTCAGTTCGGGCAGATCGAAGAAATCGCCGACCAGATCCAGCCGGTCCGGATCGAGATTGGCCTCCGGATGCAGGTTTTCGCCGAGCGCGAAATGGATCGGAATCGGCCGGTTGGACAGGCCGACCTCGAGCTGGACCTTGTGGTTGGTCAGCAGCAGCTCGAACTGCTTCAGGTAATAATCGCCGAACAGATCGGGCCGGGTCAGCGTCGCGCGATAGGTGCCGGGTGCCAGCACGAAGCCGTAGGACAGCCGGCTGTCGAGCCGGGCATGGGTCGTGGTCGAGATCTCGATATAGGGATAGAAGCCGCGCACCCGCCGGGGCAGATCGGTGCCGCGGACATATTCCATGAACCGGGTCACCAGATAGCGGGTTTGCCCGTCATAGATCGCGCGCACTTCGGCCAGCGCGGCGGCGGCATCCTTGAAACGGGTCGGAACCGGCCGCGGTTCGGACATGTCGATCAGCGACATTCAAACAGACTTTCCACAATCGGCGCATGAGACCGTCATGCCGCGGCATCCTGGCGCTCGAGCAATGACAACTCGTCGCGCACCAGGGCGATAAAGGCATCGAGCGCCACCGGCAGCGCTCGCCCCTCGCGCAAATATACGCCCAATTCGGTGGTCAGCGCGCCGGCGCCGTGCAAGGGGACATGGACCAGCCGTCCAGCGGCCAGTTCCGCCTCCAGCCCGATGCGCGACTGGAACGCGATCGCCCCCAGCCGAAGCGTCAGGTTCTTCATCAGTTCGAGCGAGCTGACCTCGGCCAGCACGTCGAGCTTGCCGCGAAAACGCCGCAGCTGCGGCTCCAGCAGCGTATGGATCGACAGGTCGGCACTGGGCAGGATCAGCGGATAGCGCACGCAATTGGGAAAGGTGACCTGGGCCTCACCCGCCAGCGGATGGTCCGGCCGCATCACGGCGCCCAGCCGGAAGCGGCCGACCGCAACCTGAGTCAAGTCCGGATGATGGGCCAGCGAAAACGCCAGTCCCAGATCCGCGTCGCCGGCGGCGAGGGCCTGGGGGATCGAATTCGAGCCGGCGGTGCGGACCTTGAGCGCGATGCCCGGATATTTCTGCGCCATACGCTCGATCAGGCCGGGCAGGAAGGCGGCATTCAGCGATTCGACCGCGATCATGCTGACCTCGCCCCGCCGCAGGCCTTTCAGCGCGTCGAACTCGCTCGCCGCGCGCTTTTCGTCCTGCAGCACGGCAATGGCGTGGCGCGCGAAGATCTCGCCGGCCGGGGTCAGCTTCATGCCGTCCGACAGCCGCTCGAACAGCGGCAGGCCGACGTCACCCTCGAATCTCAGAATCTGGCGATTGACCGCCGAGGCCGCGACATCGAGCCGGCGCGCCGCCTCTCGGATCGAGCCATAGCGCCGGACGGCGTCGAAATAGCCCATCGAACGGTAGTGGATCGGGCGGCTCATGGCGGCGGGCCGTCCAGATGCAGCAGTTCCAGCTCCTCATAACCCATCAGGCCGGCGCAATGGGCCTCGGCATCTTCGGTGAACAGGGATTTCGCGATGCCGCCGACCAGGCGCTGCACGCCGTATTTCAGCCCGCTGATCGATCCCCCGGTCAGGCCCAGGCTGGGCATGGTCGCGAAGGTGAAGTCATGGATATGGCCGAGGTGCGGGTTCGTCCCCGGCAGCTTGGCGGTAAAGGAACAGTCCGGCGCCAGATAGGGGAATTGGCCCAGTGCCGCATGCGCCTCGCCGGCCGGCGGATCGAAGCGATCGGCCCAGGTCGCGATCTCGGGCGCCAAGGCCGCCAGTTCGGGCCGCAGCGTCAGATCGACCGTGAAGCCGGTGCCGACGATCAGGAAATCGAATTCGAACGCGCGCGTGGGCGTCTCGACCGCAATCGCGTCGCCCGCCATCACGAGGCCGCTCCAGGGACTGGCGACATGCAGCCCAAAATTGGCGAAACGCTGGCAGCGCCACAGCGTGTCCTGCGGCGGTGGCTGGTTCATCTCGAAGATCCGGCGCGTCATGCGCCAGCGCAGCCGGTCCGGCAGGTCGGCGAAATGCCCCAGATAGCCAGCGTTTTCCATCCAGCGATAGGGATTGACCCGCGGCAGCGCCGGCCGCCGGATGCACAGGTCGACCGAGGCGGCGCCGGCCTCCAGCGCGGTCGCCGCATTGTCGAAGGCCGAGGCACCGCCGCCGAGCACACCGATGCGCTTGCCCTTCAAACCCGCGAAATCCACCGCCTGGGAGGTATGGGCATAGCGCTCGGCCGGCACATTGTCCGAGATGATTGCCGGGATCTGCCAACGGCCACCGCCCTCGATGCCCGTCGCCAGGACGACCCGGCGCGCCAGGCGCGTCTCGCCAGTGTCGAGCGTCGCCAGCAGCAGGTCGCCGTCGGGCCGGATCGCCGTTACCCGCACGCCATTCGTCACCGGCAGCTCCAGCACCTGGCGATACCAGCCCAGATAATCCTGCCAATCATGCCGATCGATCTTGTTCAGCGCGTCCCAGGCCCGGGCGCCATGGCGCGCCTCGAACCAGGCGCGCGGCGCCAGGCTGGGCAGGCCCAGATCCGGCCCGGTCACGGTTTTGGGCGTGCGCAGCGTCACCATGCGGGCGAAATCGACCCAGGGCCCTTCCAGCCCGGCCGGCTTCGCGTCCAGCACCTCGATCGCATCGATCCGTTCGCGGCGCAGGCCGAAGCAGGCGGCGAGGCCGGCCTGGCCGCCGCCGACGATCAGCACATCGAGCACGCGGGCGCCATCCCGCAGCCGCGGCGGAACCCAACTGCGCGCGGGATAGCCCAGAATTTCCAATTCCTGCCGCACGCGGCGTTCGAGGGCCTGCAGGCTCATGAGCATCGTCCGGGATCGAAGGCTTGGAAAATCATCGTGCCATTCTGCCCAATCGACCGCTGCCGTCTATGAAAAAGAAGAGCGCTATCCGTTGCCGAAACGGCAACGATGTCTTTTGCGGCAGATCGGACGGGCACGATGCCTGCGTCGGCGCCAAGCGTCCGGATCAAAAGGGTTTACGCGGAGGCGCCGCCGCACTGGCACGCTTCCTGCGAAGCTGCCACGATGCATGCAATGAGCAAAAACCCGCCCCCTCGCCTGGAAGCCCGCGGCATCACCAAGCGGTTCGGCGATCTCGCCGCCAATGCGGCGGTGGATTTCGCGGTGGCGCCCGGCGAGATCCATGCGCTGCTGGGCGAGAACGGCGCCGGAAAATCGACCCTGGTCAAGATCCTGTACGGCCTGCTGCAGGCCGACGAGGGCGAGATCCTATGGGACGGGCGCGAGACCCGCATCGCCTCGCCGCGCGCCGCCCGCGCGCTGGGCATCGGCATGGTGTTCCAGCATTTCTCGCTGTTCGAGGCGATGAGCGTGCTGGAGAACGTGGCGCTCGGCCTGGACCACCCCGAGCGCGGGTTGGCCCAGCGCGTCCGGGACGTCAGCCGTGCCTATAGTCTGCCGCTCGACCCCGACCGGTTGGTCAGCACGCTGTCGATCGGCGAGCGCCAGCGCATCGAGATCGTGCGCTGCCTGCTTCAGTCGCCGCGCCTGCTGATCCTGGACGAGCCGACCTCGGTCCTGACGCCGCAGGAGGCGGACGCGCTGTTCGACACGCTGCGCCTGTTGACGGCCGACGGCTGCGCCATCCTCTATATCAGCCACAAGCTGGAGGAGATCCGCGCGCTGTGCGACCGGGCGACGATCCTGCGCGGCGGCAAGGTGGTCGGCAGCTGCGTGCCCGCCGAAACGCCCGTGCGCCAGATGGCGCAGATGATGATCGGCAGCGGGCTGCGCGATGCGATCACCAAGACGACCCGACCGGCGGGTGCCGTGCGGCTGCGGGTCCAGGACCTGACCCTGCCGGCGGAAACGCTGCATGGCACCTCGCTCAGCGGCATCGGCTTCGCGCTGCGCGCAGGCGAGATCCTGGGCATCGCCGGGGTCGCCGGCAACGGCCAGGGCGAGTTGCAGCAGGCCTTGAGCGGCGAACGCCCGGTCGCTCGCTCCGACGCGATCCTGCTCGACGATCAGCCGGCCGGTGATCGCGACGCCGCTTGGCGCCGGCACCGGGGCCTGTGCTGCGTGCCGGAAGAACGCAATGGCCATGCCGCCATTCCGGATTTCAGCCTGATCGACAATACCGTGCTGACCGCCTACGACCGGGCCGGTCTGGTCGATCGGGGCCTGATCCGCCGCGACCGGGCCGCGGCGCTGACCCGGCGCATCATCGCCGAGGGCGACGTGCGCACCGGCGGTCCGGAGGCCGCGGCCTCGACCCTGTCCGGCGGCAATCTGCAGAAATTCATCCTGGGCCGCGAACTGGCGCAAAACCCGGCCGTGCTGGTCGTGGCGCAACCGACCTGGGGCGTCGATGCCAATGCCGCCGCCGCGATCCACCAGGCGCTGGTGGCGCTGGCCGAAGCCGGCGGCGCCCTGGTCGTGATCTCGCAGGATCTGGACGAGTTGCTGATGCTGAGCGACCGGATGGCGGTGCTGCAGGGTGGGACCCTGTCGGAGCCCATGCCGACCGACGGGCTGTCGATCGAGCATCTGGGCCTGCTGATGGGCGGCGTCAGCGCCGCGGTCGCCTGATGCGGATCCTGGTCGAACCGCGCCGCCAGCCGTCGCGTCGGCTCTGGACCCTGACGCCGATCCTGGCGCTGGTCCTGACCATGGCAATCGCGACCGCGCTGTTCGCGGCATTGGGCTACGATGCCATCGACAGTTTCCTGGCCTTCTTCGTCTCGCCGCTGACCAGCCTCACCGGCCTAACCGAGCTGGCGGTCAAGGGCGCGCCGCTGCTGATGATCGCAGCCGGCCTGGCCATGGCGTTCCGCGCCGGCATCTCGAACATCGGCGCCGAGGGGCAATTGATCATGGGCGCCGTGGCCGGCGGCGGCGTGGCGCTGGCGTTCTGGGATCAGTCCGGCCCGTGGATCCTGCCGCTGATGGCGCTGGCCGGCATTGCCGGCGGTATGGCCTGGGCCGCGATCCCGGCGTTTCTGCGCGTGCGCTTCGCGGTCAGCGAGATCCTGACCAGTTTGATGCTGACCTATGTCGCCGACCTGTTCCTCAATCTGCTGGTCTATGGCCCGTGGCGCGATCCCGACGGCATGAATTTCCCGCAATCGCGCTTATTCAACGACGACGAGACGCTGGGCATCCTGATCGATGGCACGCGGCTGCACAGCGGCACACTGGTGGCGCTGGTCTTGGCGCTGGTGGTCTGGGTGATCATGGGCCGGTCGCTGCTGGGTTTTCGCATCCGCACGGTCGGCGCGTCAGCCGCCGCCGCGCGCTATGCCGGCTTCGGCACCGACCGGGTGATCTGGTTCACCCTGCTGGCGAGCGGCGGTCTCGCGGGATTGGCCGGCCTGTTCGAGGTTGCCGGCCCGATCGGCCAGATCATTCCGCAGATCACGCCCGGCTATGGCTTCACCGCGATCATCGTCGCGTTCCTGGGCCGGCTGCATCCGCTCGGCATCATTCCGGCGGCGCTGGTCGTGGCGCTGTCCTATATCGGCGGCGAGAACGCCCAGGTGCTGGTGGGATTGCCCAAGGCGGTGACCGGCGTGGTCCAGGGGCTGCTGCTGTTCATCCTGCTCGCATCGGATTTTCTGGTGCGCTACCGCCTGTGCCTCGCCCCCCGGGCAGGTGCCCCGGCATGAGCGCGGAGATGCTCGTCTCGCTGCTGCTGACCACCATGACGGCGGCGACGCCGCTGCTGCTGGCCGCGTTGGGCGAGCTGGTGGTCGAGCGCGCCGGCGTGCTCAATCTGGGCGTTGAGGGCATGATGCTGACCGGCGCCGTCTCGGGTTTCGCCGTCATGTCGCTGACCGGCAATCCCATGCTGGCGATCCTGGCCGCAGTCGCCGCCGGCGCGCTGCTGGCCGCGATCTTCGGCGTCCTGGTGCTGAACCTGATGAGCAACCAGGTTGCGACCGGCCTGGCGTTGACCATCTTCGGCACCGGCCTCAGCGCGCTGATCGGCACCGGCTTCACCGGCCACCCGGTACCGGCCTTGGCCAAGCTGCCGCTGCCGGGGCTGAGCGCCCTTCCCCTGGTCGGTCGGCTGTTCGACCAGGATGCGCTGGTCTATCTGGCGCTCGTCGCCGTGGCGGCGATCGCCTGGTTCCTGAAATCGACCCGCAGCGGCCTGATCCTGCGCGCGGTCGGCGAGGCGGATCTGTCGGCCCATTCGATCGGCTATCCGGTATTGCGGATTCGGTTTCTGGCGATCCTGTTCGGCGGCGCCATGGCCGGGCTGGGCGGCGCCTATCTGTCGCTGGCCTATACGCCGATGTGGGTCGAGAACATGACCGCCGGCCGGGGTTGGATCGCCCTCGCCATCGTCGTGTTCGCCGCCTGGCGGCCGTGGCGCGCGGCCGCGGGCGCCTATCTGTTCGGCGGCGTCACCGTGCTGCAGCTCTATCTGCAGGGCAGTGGCCTCTTGCCGATTCCGCCGCAATTGCTTTCCATGTTGCCCTACCTGGGCACGATCCTGGTGCTGACGCTGATCTCGTCGGGACCGTTCCGCCGCCGCTTCAGCCCGCCGGCCTGCCTCGGCAAGCCGTTCCGCCCGCCCGTTTGAGAGGACTTGAGCAATGCTTCACGTCGATCGCCGCAGGCTTCTTCTGGGGGCGGCCGCCCTCGGCACCACAGCGCTAGCCGGCCGGATCCTGCCGGCGCGCGCGGCCGGACCGTTCCAGATCGGCTTCCTCTATGTCGGCCCGGTCGGCGATTTCGGCTGGAGCTATCAGCACGACCTGGCGCGCAAGGCGGTCGAAGCCAAGTTCGGCGACAAGGTCAAGACCAGTTTCGTCGAGAGCGTGGCCGAGGGCCCGGATTCCGAACGGGTCATCCGCCAACTCGCCAGCGGCGGCAGCCAACTGGTGTTCTCGACTTCGTTCGGCTTCATGAATTCGGCGCTGAAGGTCGCCAAGCAGTTCCCGGCGGTGAAGTTCGAACAGGCGACCGGCTACAAGACCGCACCCAACGTCGCCGAATATAACGGCCGGTTCTACGAAGGCCGCGCGGTGTGCGGCAGCATTGCCGGCCATGTCTCGAAATCGGGCATCGTCGGCTATGTCGGCTCGTTCCCGATCCCCGAGGTTGTGATGGGCATCAACGCCTTCACGCTTGCCGCCCAGAAGGTCAATCCGGCGATCAAGGTCAAGGTGATCTGGGTCAACAGCTGGTTCGATCCGGGCAAGGAGGCCGACGCCGCCAAGTCGCTGATCGACCAGGGCGCGGACGTCATCTGCACCCATACCGACAGCTCGGCCATCGTGCAGACCGCCGAGGCGCGCGGCGTCCATGCCTTCGGCCAGGATTCCGACATGAAACAGTTCGGCCCCAACGCCCAACTGACCGCCATCGTCGATAATTGGGCCGACTATTATATCGCCCGCACCCAGGCGGCGATGGACGGCAGCTGGAAGGAACAGAGCATCTGGGACGGGCTGAAGGCCGGCATCGTGCAGATGGCCGCCTATGGGCCGGGCGTGACCGACGCCGCCCGTGCCGCCGCAGAGGCGACCCGGACCGGCATCATCGCCGGCACGCTGCACCCGTTTACCGGTCCGGTGACCGACAACAAGGGCACCGTCCGCATCGCCGCCGGCGTGACGCCCGGCGACGCCGACCTGTTCAAGCAGGATTGGTACGTGGCGGGCGTGCAGGCCTAAGGTCAATACAGTTTAGTTAGGTGGTCTGATTAACGATTTTCTAACCATTGCGTGAATCTATGCTCTTGAACCAGGAGCAGGATCAATGGCTCGAACAGCGGCGAG
>Ga0302314_10004244_pt1 | contig 26382 bp, 21 predicted proteins | sample III_Palsa_N2_3_FD_200533 | JGI IMG/M metagenome (GOLD analysis project Ga0302314, IMG submission 200533) | Peat permafrost microbial communities from Stordalen Mire near Abisko, Sweden - III_Palsa_N2_3 | ecosystem: Environmental > Terrestrial > Soil > Palsa > Peat permafrost | place: Sweden...
CCAGTGCGTCAGCTCGTCATAGCGCCCCATATGAAGCATGGCCAGGCCGAGCGGCGGAAGGACACTGGAAGGCGCCATGCCCCGATCGCGCGCCATGGTCAAGTCGCGCTCGGCCCCCTCGAAATCGCCCAAACGCAACTCTGCCACGCCCAGCGCAAGACGCCGCTCAGGGTTGGCCGGATCGTCCCGCACGCCTTGCCTGAGCTCGCCCAGTTCCGCTCGTTCTTGCGCCAGGGCCGGCGACAGAACGAGCCCGGCGATGAGGGCGAGTGCGCGGACTATCTGCATGAAGCCAAACTTCTATTCACATCGCCACCAGCCGGGGAGGGCCCTTCTGCGATTGCTTTACCGCGAAGTCGGATATTATTGTATCTCGTTGTGCCATTAAAAGTTTTCTTTCCTATTCCCCCCCATACTCCCGCGACGATGTAATGAGCGGACCGAGTTAGCGGAGAAAACATGATTCGCCTTTTTGGCCACTCGATCGACATACCGGCGATCGTACTGGCTGCCGTCGAATTCTTGGTCATATTCGCTCTGGTCGTCAGTCTGCATGGAATCCTGGCGGCAGAGAAATATTCGGTCAGTCGCGAATCGCCCTATCTCTCGGGAATCCTGATCGGCGGGACCGCCGTGGTCGGCATGCTGTCGGTTGGTCTCTATAGCCGGCAGATCTTCGTGCATTGGTCGGACGCCCTGTCCCGCGCTTTGGTCATCCTGCCGCTGGTCACCGTTTCGATGCTGCTGACGATCGAGGTCTACGATCAATGGATCGGCGTTGTCCCGCATCGCGGCAATTATCTTCTCTCCGGCCTGACCATGCTGATCTTCACGCCGATTCTGATGGGCGAACGTCGTTTGTTCGTGCTGATCGTCGACCGCACCGGATTGTTCGTCCGCCGCGTGCTGGTTCTCGGCACGGGCGAGCGCCCCGCCAAGATCGAACGATTGTCCCAGCGCTTCCTCTATCGCAGCCTGGTGGTGGTCGGCTATGTGCGGTTGAACCCGGATCACGACGCTCTCCCCGCCCCGGTTTCCCGCCGGGACACGACGCGCGACGCCCAGTTCGACGTGGCGCCGGCCAACCTGCTACGCCTCTGCCGCAGCCTGCAGATCGACGAATTGGTGGTGGCGACCGACGACCGCGAGCCTCTTCCGTTTCGCGATCTGCTGAACTGCAAGATGGCGGGGGTTGGCGTGACCGACTACACCAGCTTCTGGGAACGCGAGACCGGCGAGATCGACCTCGATGAGATCAATCCGAACTGGATGCTGTTTTCCCGCGGCTTCCGGATGGGACCGTTGCGCACTCTGGTCAAGCGGGGGGTCGATCTGGTGATTGGGCTGGCGCTGCTCGTGCTCGCGTCTCCTATCCTGCTGTTGGCGGCCCTGACGCTGAAGGTGCAAGGCGGCGGCCCGCTGCTTTATCGCCAGGAACGCGTGGGGCTGCACGGCAAGACCTTCACCATCATCAAATTCCGCAGCATGCGGGTCGATGCCGAGAAGGACGGGCCGCGCTGGGCCGCGCTCAATGACAACCGGATCACGCCTGTCGGCAATTTCATCCGCCGCACCCGCATCGACGAACTGCCGCAGATCTTCAACGTGCTGAAGGGAGACATGTCGATCGTCGGCCCCCGCCCCGAGCGGCCGATCTTCGTCGAAACCCTGTCGGAGCGCATTCCCTATTACCGCGAGCGACACCTGGCCAAGCCGGGCATCACCGGGTGGGCGCAGATCAATTACCCCTATGGCGCGACCGAGAAGGACGCGCGCATGAAGCTGGCCTATGACCTGTACTACATCAAGAACCGGAACATCTTTCTCGACGTCGTCATCATTCTTCAGACTCTCGAAGTCCTGCTGTGGAATTCAGGAGCGCGTTAGAGCGGTCGAGAACCCGGCGGGCATTGTCGTCCCAGCTATAGCCGCGCTCGGCGATCGCCGCGGCCGCCGCCGCGCCGAGTCGCCGCCGGAGCGCTTCATCCGCCGCCAACCGGGCGATGGCGTCGCGCAAATTCTCCGGCCGCGATACATCGATCAGCAGCGCGTCGATGCCATCGCTCAGCACCTCGCGAATATTCGGCTGATCGGGCGCGATGATGGCCAGGCCGAGCGCCATATAGTCGAACAGCTTGAGCGGCGAGGCGTAATCCACGACGCGCGGCTGCAGGGCGATGTCGCACGCCGCCAGCAGCGCCCCCACCTCGCCGCGCGGCACCAGGCCGACGCAGGTCACCCGGTCGGCCACGCCGCGGCTTCGCGCCCGGTCCTTCACCGCGTCAAGCCCGGGACCGTCGCCGATCACCAGCAGATGCAGCGCAGTCCGGCCGGCCAGATCGGCGATCGCCTCGACCGCTTCGGGCAAGCCATGCCAGTCCCGCACGAAACCGGCAAAACCGAGCAGCACGCGATCCTCGGCGCCGATCCGACGGCGCAACCCCTCCGCCGGGCGGACGCGCGCGATGGCCTGGCGATCGATGCCGTTATGCACGACCATGATGCGGGACGGATCGACACCGGCCGCGCTCACCCGGCGCGCCAGCACGGCACTGACCGGCAGGACCAGATCGGCGGTCCGCCAAACCGCCCGTTCGCAGCGCAACGCCAGCCCGGGCAACGCCAGCCCGCCATGGGCGGCGCGTTCTTCGACGAGCGGCGCATTGATTTCCAGCAGATGGGGAAGGCCGGTCAGACGGTGCAGCCAGGCCCCGGACAGGGAATAGAGATTGTAGCGTTCATAGAGGAGATCGGGCCGTTCGGTCCGCCAGGCGCGCCAGAGCCTGAGGAAGGCCAGACCGGAATAGCCAAGTTCGAGCACCTCGGACAAAGCGGGCGGCAGGATGCGGCGCAGGCGGGCGACGAAGCCGCCATCGAAGCCGAAATCGCTCGCCGCCGCCATCGGCGGCGCCGAAATCACCACCTCGTGGCCAAGACGACGGAATGCCTCGATCATGCCGCTGATATGCACGTCCTGACCGTCTTTCGAGGCGACACGATGATGATAGAGAATCTTCAAGGCCTGGCCCCTGGCTCAAAACCGCGGCGGACAGCCTCGGCTAGGCCGGCCAACGGACCGGCGCGGCGGGTGCGGATCCAAATCAACCGGTCCTCGCCATCGGCGAGGCTGGTCTTATAGCGGGCCGCGCCGGCCAGCAACCGGTATCGCGCCAGCCCGGCGGCGGCATAATGGCGGATCGCCAGAAGATGCGCCACCAGTCCCGGACGCCACCGTCCCTCCTCCCCATAGGCGAAGCCGCTCTGATAGGCGTGCACGGCAGGGCCCCGGCGCAAACAATAGAGAAACCCGACCGTTGCCCCGCCGGCCGACAGGCGCAGCATGTCGGCGAGCCCCTCTTCGCACCCCTTCGCGATCAGGCTGCGGTGAAACACCTCGAAGGACGGTGCCGCGAACGCGCCGGCTTTACCGCGGCCGCGCCAGTAGGCGGTATGAAACGGCTCCATCTCGGCGAACCAGCGCAGGGCCTGGTCCACATCGGCGGCGAGATCGAGGCGCACCCCGAGGCCGGCGAAGTGGCGCAGCGAGCGCCGCAGCTGCGCACGGGCATTGCGCGACAATCCGGGCGGCATCCCCTCGGCGTCGAGGCGGTCCAGACTGACATAGGGGGCCGGCTGCGGAGCGCGCACAGACCGGCACGCCAATCCGGCTTCTTCACAGAGGGATTGCCAGGATTCCGCGACGCCGGACAGAACGAGACGGGGACCGGCGGCCCGAATCAGGCACCGCGCGGCGTCTTCCAGGTCGCCGGGCGCCGCCAGCACGCCATTATATTCGGTCATCACCGCGTCGATGGCGGGATCGCCGCTTTCATTGAGAAACAGCGCCGATCCCGGCGAGGGCCGCCCGAGCAGAGCCAGTCCGCGCAGCGCCGCCCCCTCCTCGATGCGGGCGAGCCGAATCGGGCCGGTCGCGGTGGCGATAAGGGCCCCGATCCAGGGCCAGGAGAGGAAAACCGAGTCGGTATGTCGCGCCATTCCGCGCCACAGCGGCTCCAGCTCGGCGGCCGGCGGACACTCCTCCAGCCGGCACACCAGTTCCCGCGCGCCCAGTCGCACCCCCCTTGCTCCCACCCTGCCCTGGTTCATGGGTCAGCCCAATGCTATACAGGTTCGACGGTCCCGCGAAGCCTTCATCCGCAAAGCCTGAAGCATGCTGATCTCCACCCTCATCTGGTCGTTCGCCCGGCCCAGCACCTTGCTGCTGGCGCTGTTCACGGTCGGGCTGGTGCTGTCCCTGGCCGGCCGCCACCGGTCCGCGCGTCTGGTGATGGGTGGCACCGCCGCCATCCTGTTGGCGATTGCCGTGCTGCCGGCGGGTGATTGGGCGATGGCCAGCCTCGAAGACAGATATCCCCGCCAGCGCGCGTGGCCAGACCATATCGATGGAATCATCGGGCTGGGCGGCGCCGTCAACCCATCCCTGACGGATATCTGGCACACGCCCGCTCTGACCGACGGCGGCGAGCGGATGACCGAGTTCGTCGCCGCGGCGCGCCACTATCCCGAGGCCCGCCTGGTCTTCACCGGCGGCACCGGCGCGAAGGATCCCGCCGGACTGCGCGAAGCCGATGTCGCAGCCATGCTGTTCGAGCAGCTCGGGCTGCCGAGAGACCGCGTCCTGTACGAACGCGACGCCCTCAACACCCGGGATAACGCGACCCTGACCTGGCAGCTGATCCAGCCCAAGCCAGGCGAGCGCTGGCTGCTGATAACCTCGGCGTTTCACATGCCCCGCGCCGAAGGGGCGTTCGCCCGGGCCGGCTGGCAGGTCATCCCCTGGCCGACCGGATTCAAATCCGGCCGATCGTCCGGCCCACCGGGCATCGATTTGCCGCTCGATCTGACGCTGCTGGATTACGCCTTCCACGAGTGGGCGGGCATGCTAGTGTATCGGGCGCGCGGCTGGATCTGACATCGACGCCGACAAGGAGATCCGGTCACTCATCATGGAAGCGCTGCTGATCTTATTCAATTTCGTCGCTACCGGCGTCATCTTGATATGGGCGGCCGGCGCCGAACGGCGCGGCCAGGAGGGCGGGCACCGCGGACTGCTGGCCTACGGAAACAAGATGTTCGACAAGCTGCCCCGCGAGAAAGTGCAAAAATACCGGCGAAAATGATCCATCATGCGTGACCTGGTCTTTACCGCCCTGTTTTTCGCCATGGCGGTCTATTCCCTGCAATCCTCCTTTCTCGGCCTCGCCTTATGGCTGTGGTCGGCCCTATGGCCGGTCAATGAATATGTCTACGGATTCGCCCGCAACCTGCCCTTCAACAAGATCGCGGTGGCCTGCGCGGTGATCGCCATGGGCTGGGACAGCAAGAAGCGCATCGCCCTGGACGCGTTGCTGATCGTGCTCATCCTCCTGCTCGCGGAGATCAGCCTGTCCTACGCCCTGTCGGACACGCCGCCGGGCTGGGGCGAGATGTATTACCAGAACCTGGTCAAGATCGTGGTCGCCGCGCTGGCGATTCGCTTCATCGCGACCGAGAGGCTGCGTCTTCACGTCTGCATACTGGCGATGGGCGCCGCGGTTGGCGCCGGCGCCGCCGACGAAGCGCTGAAATTCCTGCTGTCGGGCGGCGCGCATCACGTCCTCGGCCCGACTTCCTGGGGCGACGAGAACAGCACGGCCACCATGGTGCTGATGGTGGTGCCCCTGCTGCTCTATCTCTACCAATATGCCATGCACCATTATTTCCGCCTGGTCAGCGGCGGCGCACTGGTGCTGTGCGTCATCGGCGTGGTCGGAACCTATTCGCGCGGCGGATTCATCGGACTGGCTCTGCTGTCGCTGATCGTATTCCTCAAGACCAAGCGCAAATTCCGGTCCGCGCTGGCGCTCAGCTTCATCATCCTGTTAGGCGCCGCGCTGGTTCCCGACAGCTGGACCGCCCGTATCACCACCACCACGCACGCCGAGGAGGACAGCTCCTTCATGTATCGCGTCGTGCAGTGGAAGATCCTCACGCTGATGGCCATCGACAAGCCGCTGCTGGGCAATGGCATTCTGGCCAACATGGTGCCGAACACCTGGAGCAATTATGCCGCGCGGCTCTCCTCGGAACTGACCTTCATCGGCACCCCGCCGCCCGCTTATCCCCAAGCGTCGCACAGCATCTTCTTCCAGATGCTCGGCGAGAACGGCTTTATCGGCCTCGGCCTGTTCTGCCTGCTGCATGCCATCGCCCTGCGCTATGGAACGCAGGTGCAGAAAGCGGCCAAGAACCGGCCGGATCTGCGCTGGGCCGGCGACATGGCCACGGCGCTGCGCGTCAGCCTGATCGTCTATCTCGTGACCGGAGCGGTGCTCCCGATCCCCTATCTCGAATTCCCCTATCTGCTGATCGGCTGCATGTCGGCGCTGCGCGCCACGGTCAAGCGGATCGAGGCTAAACCTCCCGCTACCGCCGGCGAGGGTCAGTCGGACCTGCCGCGCTGGCGCAAAAGCCAACCGACATCCGCCGGGATGGCCTGACTGGCCGGCAGACGGTAGAGGGCGACCGCTCCCTGCGGTCGCTCGATGCGCGCCTCCGGGCGCCAACCGGCGCGCTGCACCGCTTCGGCAACCAGCACATTGTGCGGCCAGGCGCGGGCCGCCTCGGACTCCTCGAGGATCAGCCAGCCGATCTCGTGCTCGGCCAGCCAGTGCCCGACCTCGTCCGCCGATGACAGAAGCAACCGGTAGTCGCCGCCCATGAAACCGCTGGTCGACAGGGCCTGGGACGCGCGGACGAGAGAGTGACGGGGCACGGGCTCATCGGCGGCGAAGGAGGCGATCGCCGCGCCCTCGCCGGTCGGGCTGAGGCACAGCAGCACCAGCGGATTGGGCGCTCCCGAGGTCTCGACCGCGCGGGCCAGCAGCTCGGTTCCGAAAGAGCTGGACCTCGGCAGGCGGGCCACCCCGGCGACTGAAACGAGGGCCGCGCCGACAAGTATCGCGCTGCGCCAACGCGGCAGCCGGGACAATGCCAGGGACAATCCGTCGATGGCGAGCAGGGCGGCCAGCGGCAATAGGGCGATCAGGTAACGCGGCTGCAGGTCGGCTGGCGCGATCATCTGAAAGGCCAAGGTGGCGATCAGCGCCGCGGCGCAGGCACTCAGGGTCGGATCGTCACGGCCGTCGCCAAGCCGGCGCCAGAGCGAGATCAGCACGGCGCCGGCGGCGGGAATGCCGATCATCCGCCAGAAGAAATCGGCATAAGCGGGGACGGCGCGCGACGAATAATCCCAGCCCCCGGCGTAATTGAAGCCGGCGGCGCTCAGATGGTAGGTGAGCAGATACCAAGGCAGCACGACCACCCCGACGGCGGCCGCGGCGGCCAGGGTGGCCGGGCGGACCAGCAGGGTCCAACGGCGGGTGACGGCGCAATGGATCACGGGCAGGAACACCAGGCCCAGCGCATTGCCCTTGGTCATCAGGGCGGCGATGGCGGCGGCCGCCAACAGGCCGGCGCGGCCGCGGCTCGGGCGCTCGGCGTAGTCCGCCCAGGCCAGCGTACAGAGCAGCACCATCAGCCCGGTCAGATTGTCGAGCATGACCGCACCGGTCAGGAACAGGAAGTTCGGCGAAGCCGCGACCAGAAGACCGGCGGCAAAGCCTGCGGCCCATCCCAGCCTGTCCCGGCACAGAGCCGCCGGCACGGCGCAGGCCAGGCCGGCAATCACCGCCTGGAAGATGAGCGCCACCGCGACACTGGGGCCGGTCACGACAAAGATCAGCCCCTGAAACAGGTGGAACAAAGGCGGCCAATGGCCGATGGCCATGCGGGGCAGATGGGCGTAATAGTCGATGGCAAAGGCCACCGGCCGGCTCCACGCCCCGCTGCGCAGGAAGTCGGCGATCATGGCGGAGGAGACGAAATGCGCCGCCTCGTCCGCCGTGAGCCCGCGATCGGCCCAAAATGCCCCGGCGCGCCATTGCGTGAGGATTACCGCCAGGCCGAACAGGAGCGCATAAGCCGCAGTGGCGGCCGCCCGTGCCCCCGGCCGCCTCATCGGCCGGGAAGCGCCGGAAAGGGCTTCAAGCCGGCGGCGGCGCGGTCGGCAAACACGGCGACATCGGCGGCAAAGGTCAGATTGTCGCCCACCCGGCCCGGCGCCACCAGATCGGTGAGCCGGCCGACCAGTTCCTTGCCGCCCCCGACATTGCCACCGACGACGCGCCCGCCCGTCACCGATCCATGCACCAGGCTGCGGGCCACCGTGCCGTCGGGCCGGTCGAGGATGATCTGGCAATCCTCGATCTTGATGCTATTGTCGGCATAACTCATCCCTTCCAGCCCGAAGCCGATCGCTTCGACATTGTCGCTCGCCGGGCCCTTCTCCAGAATGCTGTGGCGAACCACAAAATCTCCGCCATTGGCGACGTCGATCAGTCGGCTGTCCTGGCCGTCCAGGGTGGCGATCACGCTGTTCTCGATCACCAGACGGGCGGCGCGGCTCTTCACGCCGTGCCCCTTGCCCTGTGTTGCCGTGATGCTGGTGCCGCGGATGGTCAGACTGTCGGCCTTGCCGACATAGATCGCATGGGCGCGGCCGCCGGCGCCAAGCTTCTCGAAGCGGCTGTCCTCGATCAGGATGGTGCCGGTGCCGTCATTGGCCAGAAGCCCTTCCTGACTGTCGTGGAAATAGACCTTGCGCAGGGTGAGATTGCGGCCCTCGAGGCGGATGCAGGCGCCGTTCAGGTCGCCCACCTCGATGCGCGAGCAGTCCAATCCCTCGATCACGGTGTCGTCGCCCTTGATCACCAGCGCCGCCTTGCCTTCGACCGCGCCCCCCTCGAGATGCACGCCGGGTTCGGCCTTGAGGGTAACGTGATTGGCGCGCAGGGCCCCGCCTTCATGGTAATAGCCCGGACCGATGACGATGGTCGATCCGCTCGGCGCCGTGCGCAGCGCATCGGTCAGCGTATTCGACGGACAGCCCGACGGGCAGACGCGCAGGGTGGCGCGCTCGCCGGTCTCGACTTTCGGCGCCCCCGCCACCGCCGGCAATTGCGGATAGGCGGGCAAACCCGCGGCGGCGCGATCGGCCGCCCAGCGCAAGCGGCTGTCGACGGCGCGGTCGCCGCCGGTCACCGACACCTCGGTGTAGCTATCCTCGGTATGGCCGTTCAGCAGGGTTCCGCCCTTGCGGTCGATGATCACCCGCACCTTGTCGAGCCGCACGGCATTGGTGGGATATTTGATCCCTTCCAGGCCGAAACCGATCACCTCCGAGGTCGTGCTGTTCAAACCCTTTTCCAGCACCGAATCGCGCACCGTCAGAACGCCACCATTGGGGACGTCGATGGTGCGGCTGTCGAGCCCGTCGAGCGAGGCGATGACGCTGTTCTCGATCGTCGTGGCGGCGGCACGGCTCTTCACCTCATGTCCCTCGCCCTTCGACGAGAGGATGGCGCTGCGCCGGATCACCAGTGCCTCCATCGCGCCGGCATAGATCCCGTGGGCCAGGCCGCCGGCGCCGAGGCGCTCCAGCACGCTGTCCTCGATGGTCAGGGTACCGGTGTCCGGCCCGGTCAAAACCCCTTCCTCGGCATCGTGGAAATGAACATGGCGCAAAGTCAGGTTGTGGCCTTCGAGGCGGACGCAGGCGCCATTATGGTCGGGTACGCTGATCTCTGAACAATCGAGGCCATCGATCACCACGTCGCTGCCCTTGACCACGATCGCCGCCTTGCCTTCGACCGCGACGCCCTTGACCTCGGCGCCGGGTGCTGCGATCAGCTTGACCCGGTCGGCGGCGATCACGCCGGCCTCGGCATAGGTCCCGGCACCGATCGAGACGGTGTCACCCGGACCTGCGGCGGACAGAGCCTGGGCCAGGCTGGCATAGGGACAGCCATGCGGGCAGACGGCGAGATTGCGCGGACCGCTGTGGGCCGATTGCGCGGCGGGCACGGAGGTGGGCGCGGGAGCAGCAACGCCGGCGGGCGGCGGCGGTTCCCCATCGGGAGCGGCCTCGGCCGGCGCCGGCGCCGGCGGGGGTTGCGAGGTATCGACATAGAGCTTGCCGTCCGGCCCCCGGCGCAACGTGCCCTTGAGGTCGGTTTGCTGAGCCAACGTCACGGTCTGGGCAGCGATCAGTGCCACCGCCAGATAGAACGAAAATCGAGCCAATCCGCGCACTTGTCCCCTCCTCGTGTCGCGATTCTCTTACAGTAGTTCGTCAAGCCCCGCCAGTCTGGCCGGCCAATTATAATCGGCCAGGATCCGTCGCCGCGCCGCCGCGCCGACCATCTCGGCCCGGGACGGATCGGCAAGCAGACCCTCGCAGGCGGCGGCAAGCGCCGCGGCATCGGCGCCGACCAGCAATTCCTCGCCCGGACGGGCAGCCAGCCCCTCATAGCCGGACGGTGTGGCGACCACCGCCCTGGCCATGGCCATGCCTTCGAGAACCTTGTTCTGGATGCCCCGCGCAATTCGCATCGGCGCCACCACCAGCGCCGCGTGGCGCAGATAGGGTCGGACATCGTCGACGCCGCCGGTCACGACAACGCCGTCAGTCTCAAGCGCGCGAACGCGGGGAGGCGGGTTGCGCCCGACCACATAAAAGCACGCGTCCGGAAAACGGGCGCGGATCCGCGGCAGCACGTCGGCCTGGAAGAATTCGGCGGCGTCGATATTCGGCCAGTAATCCATCGCCCCGGTCAGAACGATCGCTCGGCACCCGGCGGGAAAAGGGTCGGCGTGGGGAAGGTCCGGATCGAAAAAAGCGTGGTCGATGCCGTTGCCGACCACTCGGACTTTGTCGACGCAGTCGGGCGCGCGCTGCCGGAACAGAGCGGCCTCGGGTTCGGAAACGAACAGAGTGGCGTCGGAAGCCTGGGCGAGGCGGCGCTCCAGCCGCAACACCGCGCGGGCCTCGCGCCGATAGATCCAGGCTGCCGGCCCGCGACGGCGTTCGGCATATTGCCGCCACTTCTCCGAATCGACATCGACGAGATCCGTCACCAGGCGGGCGCCGCCCGTCCGCCCCAGCACATATTGCCCCATGACCCCGGAATAGACGAAGATCGCCGCCGGCCCGCGGCTCAACTCGCCATCGACCCAGCGCGCCATCGAGCGCGCATGAAAAAAGCGCTCGCTCAACGACGTTCCCAGCAGCAGCCCGGCGGCGCTGGCGACAGTCGCCACGCGGCGCCGCAGATCGACCGCGTGCAGGCTGGCGCACAGGGGTCGCAAGGCATCGAGATGGGCATGGTCGGCCGGATCGTCGATGAAGCAGCCCAAATGAATTGTCCACCGGCGGGCCAAATGACGCAGAATGGCGTAGGATCGCAGCTTGTCGCCCTTGTCGGGGGGATAGGGGATACGCTGGGTCAGGAAGAGCAGTGACGCCATGTTATTCCGACTTAAGCCGCCAATATATTTCTAAAAATATTGGAACAATGCCATCTATCATGTTGAGATAATTATGGCAAGATATCCTGCCATGACCGCAATACACCGTACATTTGTAATCATTTTTATGATCGCAATAGTCTTCCCGATCGCTTATTGGGAGTCGATAGCGCAGGCTGTACGCATCTGGGCAGGCTCGGGCACTTACAATTACTGTTTCGCGATTCTACCGCTTTCGCTTTACATGCTTTGGCGCAATCGCACGACTTTCGTCGAAACACCCCCGGCCTTCGACCTGCGCGGCGTCATCATCGCCTTCGGCGCCAGCCTCGGCTGGGGCGCGGCCGCGCTATCGGGCGTGGCGGAACTTGCCCAGTTCGGGGCCGTCGCCGTCCTGCAGGGCTGCGTCATCGCCACCCTCGGCTGGCCACTCTATCGCCGCAACGCCACCGCCTTCCTCTACTGGTTCCTGATGGTGCCGACGGGCGCGGCCCTGCTTGCGCCCCTGCAGAGTCTGACCGCCAAGATCGGAACCGCCGGTCTCTCGCTGGTGTCGATCCCCGTGTTCCGGGACGGATTGCGGCTCGAATCGCCAAGTGGCGACTTCCTCGTCGCGCCCGGCTGCGCGGGTCTCAATTTCCTGCTGGCCGGGCTGGCTGTCGCCATTGCCGTCGGCGAACTGTATCAGGAAAGCGTCCGCCGCCGGCTGGCACTGGTTTTGGCCATGGCCGGGGTGGGCATCCTTGGCAATGGGCTACGGGTCTCGCTGATCATCGCCATCGCACAATGGACCGGCTCGTCATCCGTCATCGACGACCATCTGCTGCTCGGCTGGGTGCTGTTCTCGCTGCTGATGCTGACAGTGCTGGCCATCGACGCCCGTATTCCCGGGCCGGCGAGACCGGCGCCCCGGCCCCTGCCGGCACTCGCGGCTCCGGCGCACTCACGCGCGGCAACCCTGGCCCTGCCGCTGGCGGTGGCCGCGATACCCGCGCTGCTCTGGCTGGCGCCGTCGCCTGCGGCGATTCCTCTCGCGGCGCCGGCCCTCACGTGCGGCCCGCTCGCGTCTCTACCCGCAAGAGACGCCGCGAAACTGGCGGCGGCAGCCGACGGCGACGCGGCCATCGCCTGCGACAGCGCCGCCGGTCCGCTGCAAATCGAGATCGCGCTGCTCGACCGGCCGGTGCGCCAGACCAAGCTGATCGGATTCGAACGCCACTGGGCCGACAAGGGCTGGGAGCGGCTCAGCGTTACACAGCTCGAGGTCGGCGGACCGGATGGTCCGCTGCCAGTCCGCGCGGAACAATGGGAAAATGGCGGCGCGGCGGTCACCGTCTGGTCGCTGTTCTGGGCCGACCGGCATTGGCGGGCAGGCGGGTGGCAGGCGGCGGCGGCGGATCTGCGCAGCGACCTGTTCGGAGAGCGGCGCTCGGCGCTGTTCCAGTTGCGCCTCGCCGGTTCCGGCCCGGCCGCGGACAGCGTACTCGGCGCCTATCTGGCCGCCCAGCCTTTGCCGGAGATACGCTGATGTGCGGTCTAGCCGGTCTGTTCGACAGCCGCGCGGGCAGTCCGATCGACCCCGCGCTGCTGAGCCGCATGACCGACAGCCTGGCCCATCGCGGACCCGACGGATCGGGCCTCCATATCGGAGCGGGAATCGGGCTCGGCCATCGCCGGCTCTCGATCATCGATTTGGCGGGCGGCAGCCAGCCGATGGCCAACGAGACCGGCCGGGTCATCGTCGTCTTCAACGGAGAGATCTATAATTTCCGCGAGCTGGCCGCCGAATTGACCGAAGCCGGGCATCGCTTCCAGTCGCACAGCGACACCGAAGTGATCGTCCATGGCTGGGAGGAGTGGGGTCCCGACTGCGTGCGCCGATTCGACGGCATGTTCGCCATCGCGCTGTGGGACGAGGACCGCCAGACCCTGTTCCTGGCGCGCGACCATCTCGGCAAGAAGCCTCTATACTGGACCGTGCGCGAGGACGGGCTGATGGCCTTCGCCTCGGAACTGAAGGGGCTTTACTGCTGCCCGGGAGTGTCGCAAGCGATCGATCCGCAGGCGGTCGAGGACTTCTTCGCCTATGGCTATGTGCCCGACCCGCGCAGCATTTTCGCCGACATCGGCAAATTGCCGCCCGCGCACAGCCTGGTCTGGCGGCGCGGCGATGCGGCGCCGACGCTGGAGCGCTATTGGGACGTCGACTTGGCAGCTCCCTCGGTCGGCGAGGCCGCAAACCGCGCGGCGGACCTCCGCAGCCGGCTGCTGGAGGCGACCCGCGCCCGGCTGGTGGCCGATGTTCCGCTCGGCGCGTTCCTGTCCGGCGGCCTCGATTCGAGCGCCATCGTCGCGCTGATGGCGCAATGCCTGGATCAGCCCGTCAACACCTTCTCGATCGGGTTCGACGATCCGGCTTTCGACGAATCGCCCTATGCGCAGCGGGTGGCCGAGCGCTACCGGACCGACCATCATCTGCGCATCGCCGACCCCGACGATGTGGCGCTGGTCGACCGCCTGGCCGGCATCTATGACGAGCCGTTCGGCGACAGTTCGGCCATACCGACCTATCTGCTGTGTCGCGCCGCGCGCGAGCGGGTCACCGTGGCGCTGAGCGGCGATGGCGGCGACGAGGTCTTTGCCGGCTATCGCCGCCAGGCGATGCATCTGCGCACCGAGGCGGTTCGCGGCAGACTGGCCGAATCCCTGCGGCGCCCCCTGTTCGGGGCGCTCGCCGCCGTCTATCCCAAGGCCGACTGGGCGCCGCGCTGGCTGCGCGCGAAAACCACCTTCCAGGAATTGGCGAGCGATTCCGCCGAAGCCTATTTCCGGGCGGTCTCGGCTCTCAGTGACGAGACCCGCGACCGCCTGTTCAGCTCGGCATTCAAGCGCCGCCTGGGCGGATACCGGGCCCAGGATCTGCTGCGCGCCCATATGGAGCAGGTGCGTGGCGAAGATCCGCTGCGCCAGATCCAATATGCCGATCTCAAGACCTGGTTACCCGGCGGTATTCTGGTCAAGGTCGACCGTGCCAGCATGGCCAATTCGCTTGAGGTGCGCTCGCCGCTGCTCGATCACCGCCTGGTCGCCTACGGTCTCGCTCTGCCGAGCGAGGACAAGGTGAGAAACGGGCGCGGCAAGATGATCCTCAAGGAGGCGATGCGCGAGGATATCGACATCGACCTCATCGAACGGCGCAAGCAGGGCTTTTCGGTCCCGCTGGCCCGCTGGTTCCGCGGTCCGCTGCGCGCCACCATCGAACGGCTGGCAACCAGCGAACGCCTGGCCGACAGTGGAATATTCGCGATGGAGGAGGTCCAGCGCATGGTGTCGCGCCACCTCGCCGGCCTGTCCGATTTTGCCACGCCCTTGTGGCTGCTGCTGATGTTCGACGCCTTCCTGGGCACGCGGCCGCAGGTGGCCCCGCGGTGACGGAAGCGCCGCCCGGCCTCGGTCAGGCAATGCGGGGCGCGGCCTGGATGGTCGCCATGCGCTGGGTGATCAGGCTCATCGGGCTGGTCAATACCGCCATCATAGCCCGGCTGCTGGCGCCCGAAAGCTTCGGCCGAATGGCGGTGGCAATGATCTTCATCGACCTGGGCTGCGCGCTGTTCGACGGCGATGTGGAGTTGGCGCTGGTGCGGGCGAAGCGGCTTGACGACGATCTGCTGGCCGCCGGCTGGACGGTCAAGATCCTGGCCGGAAGCATCGTCTTCCTGCTCCTGTGGGCGCTGGCGCCGCTCGCCGCGCGCCAATTCGCCGATCCCGAACTCGACCTGCTGATCAGGGTCGCGGCACTCCGCCCCCTCCTGCAGGGATTCGAGAATATCGCGGTGGTGGAATTTCGCCGCGCTCTCGATTTCCGACGCGAATTCCTCTATCTCGTCGCGCAACGCCTGCTCACCTTCGCCATCGGCCTGGTCCTGGTCTTCTCGCTGCGCTCGACCCTGGCCCTGGCCCTGGCCGGCCCGACGACGGCGGTCAGCGTCATCGTCCTCAGCTACGCCATGGCGCCCGCCCGACCGCGCCTGGGGATCAAGGGCTGGCGCCAATTATGGGCATTCTCGCGCTGGCAGATCCTGTTCAATGCCAGTCGCCTGCTGTCCGAACGCGCCGATCCGTTCATCATCGCCCGCTGGGTCGGCGCGACCGCCACCGGCCTCTACGCCGTCGGCTTCGATCTGGCCCTGTCCCCCTGTCGCGAGATCATGCTGCCCGCTGGACGGGCCCTGATGCCGAGCTATGCCAGGCTGGCCGGCGACCGCGCCGCGCTGCGCCACACTTTCGAGGAGTCCGTAGCCGTCGCCCTCGCGGTCGGCTGCGCCGCCGGGCTGGGGCTTGCCTGTGTCGCCGGACCGGCCGTCGCCTGCCTGCTCGGTCCGCAATGGCAGGACAGCGCGGCCCTCGTCGCCTGGCTGGGCGGTTATGGCACGCTGGAGGGGCTCTGGCTGATGCTCGACCCGCTGCTGATCGCGTCGGGCCGCGAACGCCGCTTAGCACTCGGAAATACCGCCCTGGCGCTGGCGATGGCCGCCGGCGTGGCGCTCACCATCGGCCATTACGGCCTGACCTGGGTGCCGCTCTGTCGCATCGTCATTCTCGCGACGGTCCTGGTCTGCGCCTTTCTGCCGCTGGTGGCAGAGGGTCTGGTCAGCATCCGCGGGCTGGCCGCCGCGGCATGGCGCCCGCTGCTGGCATCGGCCGCTATGGCCGCCGCCATCGCCGCCGCCGATCAGAGCGGAACGATCGCGCCGTTCCTGGCGCTGCTGCGCGGCGTCGGCGCCGGCGGCGCCGCTTATGTGGCAGTCCTGCTGGCCACCTGGCGGCTGGCCGGCTCGCCACCCGGTGCCGAACGGACTTTGCTGGCGCTTGTCCGTCCTGCGCGCCAGACAGCGCAGCCATGAGCCGGCCGAGTCGAATTCCGCTTTCTCGGCCGCGGTTTTCCGCTACTATGCCAAGTTGCACTCCGGTCAATCGCCCGAAGTGTCTCTAGGGGTGTGCCCGATCGGCGGCCGTTGAAGGGGAATGCGATGAAGAAAACCATCATTGCGGCCTGCGGGCTGCTCGGCGCGTTTGCCGGCAGCACGGCGTCGGCGAGCACGACCTACGGGCTGCTGTCCAATTTCAGCGGCGGCTACGGCAATTACGGCATCACGACCGGCGTCGACGGCTCGATCAACAGCACAGCCTATACCAGCCCGGGCTATTCGAACGGCGCCTCCGAATATATCAGCACCTACACGCAGAACACCGGGAACTCTCATGGTGATACAGGCGCGCTGCCCTCCAGCGCGACGAGCATCCCGGATCCGACCAACGGATCGTCCGTGCAGACCAGTGTGCTGAGCCTGTCGCAGGGTCAATCGATCTCCTTCAATTTCGATTACCTCACCACCGATACCGGCTACAGCAACACCTATTTTCCCGATTACAGCTGGGCCGCGTTGTACCAGGAAGTCGGCAGTACCGCCTCGCTCGTCGGCTATCTGTTCACCGCTGAATCCTGGACCGGCGGGGCACGGGTCGATGCCGGCGTCGTCAACTCGACGATCGGCACGGTGAACCAACCGACCGCCAGCGTGGTGACCAATAACCCGACCTTCAGCCAGCTCGGCCCTGAGAGCGGACAATGCTGGTCGTTGGGCGGAGGCACCGCAGGCTGCGGCTATACCGGCTGGAGCAGCGTCAGCTATTCGGTCGCGTCGACCGGCAATTATTTTGTCACTTTCGGCGTCACCAATGTCGGCGATCAGCTGTATGATTCCGCCCTGGCGATCGCCAATCTGGTCGTGTCCGGTACGCAAAGCGGCGGCCAGAGTGGCGGCACGGTGCCCGAACCCTGGACACTCGCTCTGGTCCTGAGCGGCCTGATGGCCGCCACGATGGTGCGGAAGCGGACGGCTCTCTGAGCCGTTCCACCGCGCCGCGCCCCTTGGTCAGAGCCTGACGGCCAATGGGCGACCGTCGCGATATATTATTCATTTCCAGTAATTTTCCACCGGTCATCGGCGGGTCGATGGTGGTGTACGACCAGATCTGCCGCGCCGTGGCGGATCGGGTCGTCGCCCTCGCACCGGCGCGGGACTATCGCACCGGAGCACCTTGGCCGCGTCTGGACGACAACCGGCCCTACATCACGCACCGCATTCCCTATGTCCGCCCGCCTCTGCCGCGCGGTCACCCGACTATCCCGCTTGCCGCCATCCTGACGGATCTGGGCGTCATGGCGCGCCTCCTCGTCACCGTGGTGCGGCTTTGGGGACGCCATCGCTTCAAAACCGTCTGCCTCGGCGAGCTGGTCCAGAGCGGTTGGCTGGTTTTTCCCCTGCGCTATCTGTTCGGTTTGCGGGTCATCTTCTATACCCACGGGGAGGAGGTCTCGCAGGCGCCCGAATCCCTGCTCGAACGGCTGCGCCCGCTGTTCCTCCGACACGCCCACCGCATCATCGCCGTCAGCCAGTTCTGCAAGGGCGAGATCGTTTCACAGCACGGTATCGCCCCTGATCATATCGACCTGGTAACCAATGGCGTCGATCTGACGCGCTTCAGTCCGGGGCCGCCCGAACCGGAAGCCCTGCCCGACGGCTTGCAGGGCCGCCGGCTGCTCTTGTCGGTCTCGCGCCTGGTGCCGCGCAAGGGTCATGCCGACCTGATCCGTGCCCTGCCCGCCATCATCGCCCGCCATCCTGACATCCACTGCCTGATCGTCGGCGACGGGCCGGAGGCCGGCCCTCTCAAAGACATGATCGCCTCGATCGGGCTGGAGGCTCATTGCTCGCTCCTGGGCCCGGTCCCGTTCGCCAGGCTGATCGCTCTCTATCGCAGCGCCGAACTATTCGTGTTGCCCTGCCAGACCCAGGCGAATGGCGATACCGAAGGATTCGGACTGGTCTTCGTGGAAGCCAATGCCTGCGGCCTGCCGGTGGTCGGCGGAGCCGCGGGCGGTACGATCGAAGCGCTGATCGACGGCGAGACCGGCCTGCTGGTCGACGGCGCCGATCCCGCCGACATCGCCGGCGCGGTCAATCGCCTGCTCGAAGACCCGGTTCTGGCGGGCCGGCTGGCCGACGGCGGGCGGCGGCGGGCCGCCCGAATGGGCTGGCCGCAAGTCGCTGAGCGTTTTCTCGATGCCTGTCTGGCCCCCGCCCGCCACGAGCCGCCCGCCTATCCGCAGGCACTGGCGAGCAGCGCGGATTTCGGCAACGACCGAAAATTTCCTCCCCCGCTCCTGGTCACTGTCGATGTCGAGGAAGAATTCGCCTGGCACAGATTCTCGCGCTCCGGCTACACCGTGCCCGACGTGGCCGGGCTGCGGCTGTTTCATCGCGATATGCACGCGCTCGGAATCAGGCCTGTCTATCTTTTGACCTATCCGCTGCTGCGCGATGCCGCCCATCGCGATTTCTGTCGCGAGGTCCTCGCGCAGGGAACGGGCGAGGTCGGCATCCATCTCCATTCCTGGGTGACGCCTCCTTTTTGGGAGCAGCCCAACAGATTCACGTCGTTCCAGTGCAATCTTCCCGACCATGTCGAGCGGCGGAAACTGGAAGCTCTGTGCACCGCCTATGAAGAAGCCTTCGCGTGCAGGCCGCGGATCCATCGCGCCGGACGCTGGGGCGGCAATGCCCGCACCGCCGATCTGCTGGAGGAGCTTGGCCTGACCATCGATCTCAGTGCCAGCGCCGGCTTTGCCGATACGGACGAGGGCGCCCCCGACTTCTCCGCCCTCGACGGACGCCCGTTCTGGAGCGGCCGGGGCGGAAAAGTCCTCGCCATACCGGCGTCCAGCCTGCGGCTATGGCGGGGACCGCACTGGCTGACCATCGCGCTATCGAACCTGGCCCATGACGGCCCGCTTGCCAATTTAGGCAAGCCGGTCCGTCTCTCCCCCGAAGAAGACAGCCAGCGGCTGCTGACCGATATGCTGCGCACCTTGGCACGGCGGCGCCAGGGCTCGGTGGTCACCTTGCATTCCTCGTCGCTATCCGATGGCGGCAATCCCTATGTGCTTCAGCCCGGTGGCGCCGCGGCGGTACGGCAGCGTTCCGTCCAGGCGCTGGGACAGGCGGTCGCCGCCGGTTGGTTCACACCGTCGAGCTGCGCCGAGATCGAGCGCCACGCCCGGCTTGCTCGGATCGACGCTTCGGGAACCGCGCCGTGACTCCCGCCACGCCCAGGATCAGCGTCATCATTCCCGCCTATAACCGCGCTGACCTGATTGACGCCACACTTCACGCAATCGCCCGCCAGAGCGCGCCCGTCCTCGAGGTCATTGTCTGCGATGACGGCTCGACGGACGGGACCGCCGAAGTGGCGGAACGCGTCGGCGGCTGCCGGGTTCTCCGCGGCACCAATCTCGGCGCGGCCGGCGCCCGTCACCGGGGCGCGCAGGCGGCCGGCGGCGATTGGCTGGCCTTTTGCGACAGTGACGATCTGTGGCGCGAGGATCATCTATCGAACCTGATCGAGACGGCCGCGCGGGATCGTTCGGCGCGCCTGCTGTTCAGCAATTTCGTGCTGCTGCGCGACGGCCAGTGGGAGACGCGCGACAAGTTCGCCGATGCGCCGCCGGATTTCTGGCGCGGCTGGACGGAGGCGGGCGAGCACGCCTTGCTGCATTCGGCGCCGCTCTATCCCGATCTTCTGGGCTTTCAGCCGATCTTTCCGTCCTGCCTGATGATCAAGGCTGAGTTCTACGGGCAAATCGGCGGCTATCACGCCGAATTCGGGCGGTTGGGCGCCGAGGATTTCGAATTCGTCCTGCGCTGCGCGGCCCGATCCGGCGCCGCCGCCGACCGCCGCCCCAGTGTCGGCATTCGCCGGCATGCCGGAAATTTCTCGGGTGACCAGCTCAAGGTGCTCGCCGGCGAGATCGCCATCCTGCGCCATAGTCTGGACGGTCATGGGCTGGATCCAGCCTGGCGGGCGGGCGTGCTGCGGCAGATCGAGGAGCGATCAGGCCAGGCCTTCGATCTGGCCTTCTCGGCATCGGATTGGTCCGCCCTGGCCGCGGCCCGCCGGGGCTGCCCCCCTTCTTTGCCGGGCAAGCGCCGGCTCAAGGCGGCCATCGCCGCCCTGCCGGCGCCGCTGCGTGCCCTCGCCTGGCGCCTTACACAGGGCTAGCCCTAGCCGATGCGCCCGAACCGCCCGAGCACAAAGTCCCGGGCGCCGTGCCTGACCGCGGCGGCGAAGGGATCGGCCGAGACCAACCATCCCACCAACGTCCGATCGGGCGCCACCTCGCGGCGCAGCCCGTCGACCTGCCAGAACAGCCGCTTGAGGAACAGGGTCGACAGTCCGGTGCCGGCCCGGCCCTGTTTGAGCGCCAGCAACAACATGTTGCGCACGGCGTAATGGGTCTTGAGCGGCGTGCGCCGCCCGCCGAAGGAGGCCGATTCCTTGTGCAGGACCCGCACCGCCGTCTCGCAATAGGAGACGTGACCCAGCGGCGCGGCCCGGTAATAGAAGTCCGTCTCCTCGAGCTGCAGGAAATAGCGCTCGTCGAACAATCCCAGCTGGCGAAACAAGGCGGCACCCACCATCAGGCAGGCGCCATAGGCGTAATCGAGCCGCCATAAAGTATCGGTTCCCGGCAGCGGTCCTTGGCCATGGCCGGTCGCGGCAGGATCGAGCTGGGGCTGCGAGGGCTGGTCGAAATAATACAGCGCCGGCGTCAACAGGCAGTCGCCGACGCGCCGATAGGTCTCGGCCAGAACCCGCAGCGCCGTCGGCGGCAGAACCAGGTCGTTGTTGAGCAGACAGATCAGATCGTAGTCCCGCTCCAACCCCCAGCGGATTCCGACATTATTGCCGCCGGCCCAGCCTAAATTCTCGTCGAGGGCAATCAGCTCGATCTCAGGATAGGCCCGTCGGATCGCGGCGACCGAATCGTCGCGCGACGCATTATCGACCACCAGGACCCGCAGTGACGGGCAATCCTGCCCGGCAAGGCTGTCGAGGCAAGCCAAGGTGTCGGCGCGGCCATTATAGCTCAGAACCACCGCGAGCACGCCGCTCATAGACGGGCCCGCACGCTCTGCGCCAGGCGGACCAGCTCGGGGGCCAAAGGATGGCGCAGCAGGAACAGGGCGGCCAGCCAGGCCGCTGCGGCCGGCAGCGCCAATTCGGCGATCAGGATGGGCGTCGCCTGCAATCTCGCCCCGATCAGCACCGTCGGGATCATCGTCAGCCCGGTTACCAGCAGGCCAGAGCCAAGCGGCCGCAACAGGACGACCAGCCGAACCCTGAGGATCGTGCAGGCGTGATGCAGACTGAGGACAGCCAGCATACAGCTCCAGGCGGCGACTCCCCAGGCAGCACCCGCAAGGCCGAGGCGAGACCCGAGGACCAGCGCACCCACCAGGACCGTGACGCTGAGCGCCTGCTGGGCGAGAAAGCGCCTGGCCGCGCCGCTGGCCACCATCAAGGAAATGGAGGCCGTGTTCAGCACGACGAATCCCGCCGATCCGCACAGGATTTGCGCCACGGGCACCGCCGGCAGCCACACCGAGCCAAAGGCCAGCAGAATGATCGGCGCCGCCAGATAGCTCATCATGGCCAGGCAGGGCCAGGCCACCACCGTCAGATAGCGCAGGGTCACGACGAAATCATTGGTGATATCGCCCCCCTGGCGCCGCCGCTCGGCCAGGGCGCTCTCGGCCACCGGGATGATGCCCCGCATGACCGCCTGCTCGAACAGGCTTACCAGGCCGTTGCCGCGGCTGAACAGCCCGGCCATTTCCAAGCCGAGCAGCCGGCCGACGACGATGTCGGGCAGGCGGACGGACATGGCGGCGAGGAGGTTGCCCGGACAGGCATAGGCGCCAAATCGCAGCGGCGCCTGCCAACCGTTCAGGGAGGGACGAATCCAGAAGGACCGGCCGAGGCACTGCGCACAGGCGGCCATGGTCGCGAGGCTGGAGGCAAGAGCCGCCCAAGCCATGCCCAGCGCGCCATAGCCGCAGGCGGCAAGAGCGATCGAAACCGCGGTATGAACGACGTTCTGGACCAGCGAGATGCGAAGCAGGGCGTCGAATCGCATCGCACGCTGCAGCTGAGCGGTGCTGACGCTGGTGACGCCGACCAACAGAAAATTCACCGACAGCAGGCGAACGATCAGGATCAGGCGCGGCTCGCCGAAATAGCCGGCGATCGCGGTCGACAGGACGAGAAACACCAGGCAGAGCGAGAACCCCAGCCCCAGCGAGAGGCTCATGACTCCCCCCAGCTTTGCCGGGGTCAACTCGGATTCCTGGATGATATAGGGTCCGGTGCCGAACTCCCGGAACACCTGGAGAATATTGATGATGGCGGCGGCGATGGAATAGAGACCCGTCTCGGCCGGCGACAGGAGCCGGGCAAGAACCACGGTCGCAAGGATGCTGAGCCCCAGACCGGCGTAATTTTGCAGGAAACTATAAAGAAGGGACCACTTGACCCGAGACATCCGCAGCGTTTCCAACGGCGCGGCCGCAGGTCCGCCCCTTGTCGTCACCTAGCCAAAGATTGAGCGCGCGCGCAAGGGAAACGAGGTCAGCGCGTCCCGCCTGAGCCGCCGAGGTCATATTTTGCCTTCAGATACGACACCAGCGGATAGAGGGCGGCGAACAGAGCGATCAGAAAACCATGCCCGCCTTCGCGCCAGCCGCGGCGGCTGACATAGCAGCGGAAAAAGCGCGAGAAGATGCGCCGCACATTGTGCAGGCCGCTGCCGATATCGCCTTTTTCGACCAGATCCTTCGCCCGCGCCGTCGTGTACCAGTCGAAGCGGCGGATCATGTCGGAGATGTCACGGTCGACATAATGCTGCAGGCGGTTGGACAGGGTCGGTCCCTTGCGCCCGGACAAAGTCAGAGCCGGATGGACACGCTGGTTGCCCCAGATCTTGATGCCCTTCCTGAACAGGCCCGGATAGGCCGGCTTGCCGAACGAGGCACCCCAGCCCCACCGCACCAGATGCGCGCCGATCCAATTGTCGACCGGGATGTCGTGATAGGCGAAGGCCGAGTTTTTCGCGACGTCGCGCAATTCGGCGGCCAGCTCGGGCGTCACATGCTCGTCGGCGTCGATTTCGACGATCCACTCGCCACGGCAGGCCTCAATTCCGGCATTGCGTCGCGGGCCTTCCAGCTCCCAGGAGCCTTCGACCAATCGGTCGGTGAATTGGCGAGCGATGGATTTGCTGGCATCGGTGCATTTGTCGAGCACGACGACGATCTCGTCGGCGAAACCCAGCCGCTCGAGGCAAGCTGCCAGACGCAGCTCCTCATTATGGGCCACCACCAAAGCGGAGAGCACATAGCGATCAAATTCATTGCTCATTTTTTGCCTCGATCCAGGCGACCGCGCCCGCCAGATCATCGACCACGGCATCCGGCATGCTATCACCCGCCTTCTCGGCATCGGCGCCCCAGCCGGTGCGCACCAGGATGGTCTTGGCGCCGATCGCCTGCCCAACGCCGATGTCAGCGGCCTTGTCGCCGATCATCACCGCCTGCTTGGGATCGAAGCCGAATTGCGCCATCGCCTGCTGCGCCAGACCCGGCAGCGGCTTGCGGCAATCGCAGGCCTCGTCGGGACCGTGCGGGCAGATATAGATGGCGTCGACCGAGGCGCCCTCGGCGGCCAGCATCTCGCCCAGGCGCTCATGCACCTTCTCCACCGCGTCGAGGCCGAAATAGCCGCGCCCGATGCCGGACTGGTTGGTCAGCACGACCAGCCCGTAACCGAGCTCGCGCAGCCGCCTGAGAGCGGCGCCGGTGCCGGGATAGAGCTCCAGCTGGTCGGGATCGGACAGATAGTGCTTTTCGACATTCAAGGTGCCGTCGCGGTCGAGAAGAATGAAAGGACGGGGAGACTTCATCGGGACCCTTCAGGCGATTCGGTACAGACGAGCGGCGAAAAACCCATCCATGCCGCCGATCTCGGCCAGGTGGCAGGGCAGGCTGCGCATATCCCCGTCTGCGCTCACCAACTCGTTGAGGCCTCCCACTTCCGACGCCGCGATAGGCTCTCGCCGAAAGCGCGCATCCGAGCGCAGGAAACGGTCTATGCGCGCGGATCCCTCTTCCGGCTGCAAAGAACAGGTGCAGAAGATCAGCGTGCCGCCGGGCTTGACCATCAGCGCCGCCGCCGTCAGCAGCCGATCCTGCGCGGCCGCCAGTTTCCCGACATCTTCCGGCTGCTTGGTCCAGGCGACGTCGGGATGACGCCGCAAGGTACCGGTGGCCGAACAAGGCGCATCGAGCAACACCTTGTCGAACAGATGGGGTGGCTGCCACGCCGAAGCGTCGGCCGCCACCAGTTCGGCCGACAGAGTGAGGCGATCGAGATTTTCTTGCAAGCGCGACAGGCGCCGGGCCGACCGGTCGAGCGCAGTGACCACTGCACCCGCGGCGGCCAGCTGCGCCGTCTTGCCGCCGGGGGCGGCGCAAAGATCGGCGACATGCTCGCCGGGACGCGGGGCCAACAGTCGCACCGGCAGGGTGGCAGCGGCGTCCTGCACCCACCAGCCGCCTTCGTCGAAACCGGGCAGCGCCGTGATCGAGCCGCCGGCCTGGCGGCGCAAACTGCCGGTGAACAGCACTTCCGCTTCGAGACGCTGCGCCCACATCTCGGTCTGGCCGGCCGGGGTCAGGTCGAGCGGCGGCTCGATCAGATGCGCGGCGGCGATGTCGCGCGCGATCTTTTCGCCATAGGCCGCGACCCAGGAGCGCCACAGCCAGTCGGGCGCATTGAGCGGGCCGGGATCCTGCGCGGCGATCCAAGCCGGGCCCTCGGTGGCGAGGCGACGCAGCACGGCATTGACCAGCTTGGCAAAGGGCGCGAAGCCCAGGGTCTTGGCCAGTTCGACGGCGCTGTCGACCACCGCGTGCGGCTTGACCTCGAGGAACAGCAATTGTGCCACGGCGAGCCGCAGCAGATCCTCGATCGGCGCGGGCGGGACCTTCTCCAGGCAGCGGCGCAGCAGATCGTCGATCTGGCCTTTGCGACGAAGCGTGGTCGCCACCATCTGGCGCGCGAAGCCGCGGTCGCGGACATCGGCGATGCCATCGAGTTTCAGCGCATCGTCGAGGGCCAGTCGGCGGCGCAAGATCTGGCTCAGCGCCTCGTGGGCGACGGCGCGGGCGTCGGAAGTGTCAGCGGACATTCCCGTTATGTAGCCGGATGACGCGTCCTTGGCCAGGGGGAAGGGCTCAAATGCGCCGATAAGTGCCGACAAACTCATCAAACCGTTCCAAAGCCATCGATCGCTCCTATAGTGAGGATAAGACTCGATTGGAGACCATAGTGAGCGACCAGAACCCGCCCAAGCCCGAACAGACGAAGAGCCCGGAACAGCCGACGAAGACCCCTCCCGCTCAGCCGCGCGAGATCGGCGGGCCCAAGGGACCCGAGCCGACCCGCTATAACGATTGGGAAAAAGGCGGCCGGTGCGTCGATTTTTGAGGGTCACTCGGGCTTTTTGACGCCCAGCCGCTCGCGCACGATGTAGAGCGGCCGGCCTTTGACCTCATTGAACACCCGGCCGAGATAATGGCCGATGATGCCCAGCGTGATCAGCTGCACGCCGCCCAGGAACAAAATGGTGACGATGATCGATTCGTAGCCGGGCACGTCGATGCCATAAACCAGCGTGCGCACCAGCCGGACCACGATATAGAGGAAGGCGAAACCCGACACGACGGCGCCGATCACCGTCCACATGCGCAACGGCATGTCGGAGAAGGCGACCAGCCCATCGAAGGCGAAGCGCAGCAGCCGTACCAGATTGAAGCTGCTCTCGCCATGGATGCGCTCCTCCTGGGTGTAGGGGATGCCGACCTGGCGGAAGCCGACCCAGGCGAAGATGCCCTTCATGAAACGGGTGCGCTCGGGCATGGCGTTGATGGCGTCGACCACTTTGCGGTCGAGCAGGCGGAAATCACCGACCTCGCGCGGCATCTTGACGTCCGACAGCTTCTCGAACAGCCAGTAGAACGCATGCGCCTGCAGGCGCGACAGCAGGCTCTGGCC
>Ga0302314_10004245_pt1 | contig 26380 bp, 12 predicted proteins | sample III_Palsa_N2_3_FD_200533 | JGI IMG/M metagenome (GOLD analysis project Ga0302314, IMG submission 200533) | Peat permafrost microbial communities from Stordalen Mire near Abisko, Sweden - III_Palsa_N2_3 | ecosystem: Environmental > Terrestrial > Soil > Palsa > Peat permafrost | place: Sweden...
CAGACATCCGATGCTTCAAGTTTTGAAGAAAGAGCAATGCCGGCCGATTTCGGTGGGCCGGAAGTACTGCAGTAGTCAGTCGATTTCGTGTTTCTCGAGAGAAAACATCTTTATTTGGCGCGACAGCTCAACCAAAGAGGATTCAAACATGAAGCGTACGATGAACCATGGACAAGCGCTGGCCCGGCCTGGCGCTTTCCACCGCAACAAGGTGATGTCACTTTTCCTGGTATCAGTGATAGGTCTGGCAGCAACAGCGCCTGCGGCCGCGCAGACCGGGTATGTCGGCATATTCGGCGGCGGACCGCTGTACAAGCATGTGGCCAGCAACATCACCGAAATACAGAACTCGGGTTTTACCGAAGTCATTGTGTGGAGCGTCGAGGTGAACGCCGCCGGCGACTTGAATTTGAACGGCGAGTTTCCGCTCACCTCGAACGGGGTCTATGTAGGCAACAACACGTGGCCGTCGTTCGCGGCCGATCTGGCTGCGATGAAGCAGGGCACCCCGAAGCGGATCACCTTGAGCATCGGTTCCTCGAACGTCGGCGATTGGCAGGACATCAAGGCACTGGTCAACAGCACCGCATCTGGCGGCGGCACCGGATCGAGCGGCATTCTCTACAAGGATTTCCAGGCCCTGAAGGCCGCGCTGCCCTCCGTGGACGCGATCGATTTCGACGACGAGAACAGCCAGGACAGTGCATCGACGACCAAGTTCGCGACCATGCTGGGCGGGCTCGGCTATCACGTGGTGCTGGACCCCTACAGCAATTCGTCGTACTGGACCTCGTTGGCTTCGGCGATCAATACCGCCAGTCCGGGCACGGTGGACGCGGTTCACTTGCAGGCCTATGCCGGCGGCACCGGCAACAGTCCCTGCTCGGGCTGGAACTTTGGAAGCATCCCGGTCTATCCGGGCGTGGAGGACAGCACGCTCAGCGACGGCGGCAACGTCACGCCTCCGCAGGCACAGAGCGCCTTCAGCAGCTGGCACAGCCAGTGCAGCATCACCGGCGGCTTCCTGTGGCTTTACGACGACATCGCTGGCAAGACCTACAACGGAACCGATGAGCCCGCGGCCTATGCCAGCGCGATCAGCGCGGGTCTCGCCGGTTCCAGCAACAACGGCATCTACGGCATCTATACCGATGGAGCGTCCTTCACTACCGGCGGCCTGGACGGCAACGGTTATGCGTACTCCTCGAATCTGCTGGGTTCGTCCGTTGTCTGGAACGGCAACACGTTCACCTTGCAGCCCGCCAACAGCGTCGACGCGTGGAGCAATACCACCATCACGCTGCCCTCGGGCCAATACAGCACGCTGAATCTGCTTGCGACGGGCTTGAACGGAAGCCAGGCATCGCAGTCGTTCACCGTGAACTACACCGACGGCACCAGTTCCATCGTCACGCAGAGCTTGAGCGACTGGTTCAGTCCGCAGAATTATGCCGGCGAGTCGAAAGCGGTGACGATGGCGTACCGGAACAGCAGCAGCGGCAGCAAGGACAACCGGACGTTCTACCTCTACGGTTACGCGCTGCCCATCAACAGCGCCAAGACGGTCAAGAACGTCCTGCTGCCCAGCAGTCGCAATGTCGTCGTGCTGGCCTACGCATTGAGCAACACCTCGACCACGTCCGCCGCCTCAGCCATGCCGGTGGATTTGACTTCGTCGTTCAACCGGACCGGAATCTACACCGATGGAACGAGCTTCTCTTCCACGGGAGGCCTGGATACCGTGGGCGATGCCTATTCGTCGCAACTTCTCGGCGGTACGGTGACCTTCAACAAGGTCACCTTCAATCTCGGCAGCGCCAATGCTGCAAACGATGTAGCCACCGCCGGGCAGACAGTCACATTGCCCGCAGGCAGCTACTCTTCGCTGCAGATGCTGGCAGCGGCTATCAACGGGAACCAGACGTCACAGACATTCACCGTCACCTACACGGACGGAACCACCTCCGCGTTCACGCAGAGCCTGAGCGACTGGTTCACGCCGCAGAGTTACGGCGGAGAACTGCAGGCCGCGAAGATGACTTACCGGGATACCAGCAGCGGCAGCGAAGATAGCCGAACGTTCTATTTGTACAATTACACGTTCGCGCTCAGTAAGGGCAAAACCGCGCAAAGCATCCGGCTGCCCAACAACTCCAGCGTCCAAGTGCTCGCCCTTACCCTGGTGCCATAGCTTCGAAATGAAAAATCATCAGCCACGCTGCAAATCGTCTACGTCGCACGGCCTGTCGAAAGCCTTGCAGTACATGTTCATCGTCGCCCTTGCCTGGACGGCGAGCGGCGACGGCAAAGCGGCGGCGTCATCGCGATCATTGCAGGAGGGCTGGCAGGTCCGTATCCAGCCGGGAACGGCCGCGGCGAAGACGCATGCCGCGGCCGCCACGTGGTTGCCGGCGCATGTTCCCGGTAGCGTGCAGACCGACCTGCTCGCGGCAAAGCTGATTCCCGATCCCTACTACCGCGACAACGAGTCGAAGCTGCAATGGATCGGCCTGGCCGACTGGCAGTACCGGCTCGACCTGCACGTCGATGCCAGCACATTGCAGGAGCGACATGTAGAGCTGGTGTTCGACGGGCTGGATACATTCGCCGACGTGACGCTCAACGGCAAGCCGTTGCTCACCGCCGACAATATGTTCCGCAGCTGGCGGGTGCCAGCGAAGTTGCTGTTGCACGCGGGCGACAATGAATTACAGGTGACGTTGCATTCGCCGGTTACGCGCATCCAGTCCTGGTTGGCAAAACAAGCGCACGCATTGCCGGGCGAATTCGAGTCGCCCTTCGGTGACGAGGCTCCCGGCAAGCAGAGCGTTGCCTATGTGCGCAAGGCGAACTACCACTTCGGCTGGGACTGGGGCCCGCGCTATATCACGCTCGGCATCTGGCAGCCGGTGCGACTGGAAAGCTGGAGCGGTGTGCGGCTGGCGGATTTCCACGTGGCGCAGCCGCATGTCGATGCCGATGTCGCGCAATTGCAGGCGACGTACGCCATCCAGGCCGACCACGCCGGCAAGGCAACGCTGCGCGTGGAATGGACCGCGCCGGACGGCACCAGCCAATCGGCGACACAGGACGTAACCCTGCATGCCGGGGACAACGCACTGGCGATTCCGCTGCGCATCGAGCATCCGCAACGCTGGTGGCCGGTCGGCTATGGCGAGCCGAATCTCTATCGATTCCGCGCCAGCGTGAGCATGGGCGGTCAGCTGCTTGCGTCCGCCGAACGCGACACGGGCCTGCGCAGCGTCGAGTTGCGGCGCGATCGCGATCGATGGGGGCGCGGCTTCGCCTTCGTGGTCAACGGCGTGCCGATTTTCGCCAAGGGCGCGAACTTCGTGCCGATGGATGAATTCCCGGAGCGAGTAACACCGGCGCGGATCGAACAGCTGTTGCGTTCCGCGCGCGACGCCAACATGAACATGTTGCGTGTCTGGGGTGGTGGCTATTATCAGGACGATGCCTTCTACGCGAGCGCGGACCGGCTCGGCCTGATGATCTGGCAGGAGTTCATGTTCGGCGGCCCGGTGCCGCCGCACGATCGCGCGTTCCAGGAAAACGTACGGATTGAGGCCGAACAGCAGGTACGGCGCCTGCGCGACCATCCGAGCATCGTGTTCTGGAGCGGCAACAACGAGGTGCAGACTGGCTGGGAGTCCTGGCCAGATCGCAAGGAATTCGCCAAGGCCATCGGCCCGGCCGAACGCACGAAGGTGGAGCAGGGCATGCGCACGCTGTTCGGCGGCATCTTGCGCCAGGCAGTGCAGGACAACATGCCGGAAGTGCCGTATTGGGCCAGCTCGCCCAGCACCGATTTCGAAGGTCCGGCGAACCAGCTGACCGACGGCGACTACCATTCCTGGAACGTCTGGTCCGGCTCCAAGCCGATCGAGCAGTATCTCGACGAGACGCCGCGCTTCCAGTCGGAATACGGCCTGCAGTCGTTCCCGGTGCTGGCCACCATCGACGCCTTCACTGAGCCGGGCGATCGTTCGCCCGAATCGCCGGTGATGCGTGCGCACCAGAAATTCGACAAGGGCAACGGCAACCAGCGCCTGCTGCTGTATATCCGCAAATATTACGGCGAGCCCAAAGATTTCCCATCCTTCGTCTATCTCAGTCAGCTGATGCAGGCGGAAGGCATCGAACTGGCCGCCGAGCACCTGCGCAGCGCGCGTCCGCAGAGCATGGGCTCGCTGTACTGGCAGCTCAACGACGTATGGCCGGGCGCGTCGTGGTCGAGCGTGGATTACTTCGGCCGCTGGAAGGCGCTGCAATTCCACGCGGCGCGTTTCTACGCGCCGGTACGAGTGGCGCCGATCCGCCAGCAGGGCCGCACCGCGGTCTATGCGATTTCCGATCGCACCGCGCAGTTCGACGCGCAACTGCGCACGCGCGTGATCGACATGGACGGCCGCGTGCTGAGCGAGCATACCCAGGCCGTGCACGTGGCGGCGCTCGCCAGCACGACGGTCGATCAAGCGGACGACGCCACATTGCTGCATGGCGCCGACCCCAAGCACACCCTCGTCAGCTATGAGCTGATTGAAGGCAACCAGACACTCTCGCGGCACCTGCTGTATTTCGCGCCGGCAAAAGAACTGAAACTGCCCGCGCCGGGCCTGCATGCGACGGTAAGCGAACGCGACGGCCAGCGCGTGGTGGAAGTGTCGGCGGACAAATTGGCGCGCGGGGTCTGGCTCGACTTCGGCGCACTCGACGCGCGGCCATCGGACAACGCGTTCGATCTGCTGCCCGGCGAACATGTCGTGCTGCCCATACAGGGCGCGGCGACCCTCGATGAACTGCGCAAGGTGCTGACGGTGCGCAGCCTGGCCGACGCTGTGACGGGCAGCGCGCCGTGAAAAGATGGGTCGCGCTCGCTTGCGGTCTGCTCGTTTCGCTGCAGGCTGTTGCCGCGACGGACGATGCCGACGCGCGCGCCCGAGCACTGGTCGCGCGGATGACGCCGGCGGAGAAAGTCGCGCAATTGCAGAGCGACGCGCCGGCCATCCCGCGCCTGGGCGTGCCGGCGTACAACTGGTGGAACGAGGGCCTGCACGGCTTTGCGCGTGACGGTTACGCCACCGTGTTCCCGCAGGCGATCGGACTGGCCGCGAGTTGGAATCCGGCGTTGCTGCAGCAGATCGGCGAAGCAGTTTCCACCGAGGCGCGCGCCAAGTACAACGCAGTCCATGATGGGCACGGGCTGTTCCAGGGCCTGACGATCTGGTCGCCGAACATCAACATCTTCCGCGATCCGCGCTGGGGCAGGGGCCAGGAAACCTACGGCGAGGATCCCTATCTCACCGGCCGCTTCGCCGTCGCCTACATCCACGGCGTGCAGGGCGATGACCCCGCACACCCGCGCGCGATCGCCACACCCAAGCACTTCGCCGTGCACAGTGGGCCGGAACGCGGCCGACATGGTTTCGATGCGGAGCCATCGGCGCACGATCTCGAAGACACCTACCTGCCTGCGTTCCGCGCTGCAATCACGGAAGGTCACGTCGGTTCGGTGATGTGCGCCTACAACGCGCTGCGCGGAACGCCGGCATGCGCGAACGACTGGCTGCTGGCGCAGCGGCTGCGCAAGGACTGGGGCTTCCAGGGTTATGTGGTTTCCGATTGCGACGCGATCGACGACATGACCCAGTTCCATCACTACAAGGCCGACAACGCACACTCGTCCGCCGCCGCCATTAAAGCCGGCACGGACCTCGACTGCGGCAACGCGTATGCCGCACTGGCGGATGCGCTGCGGCATGGCGACGTCAAGCCGGCGACGATCGATACCGCACTCACCCGGCTGTTCGCCGCGCGCTACCGCCTGGGCATGCTGGGCGACGCGGGCGACGACCGCTACGCACAGATCGAGGCGGCGCAAATCGATAGCCCGGCGCATCGCGAACTGGCACTCGAAGCGGCGCGGCAGTCGATCGTGCTGCTGAAGAACGCGCATGGACTGCTGCCGCTGCGCGACGGCGCCAAGCTCGCGGTGGTCGGCGCGAACGCCGACACGCTCGAAACCCTGGAAGCCAATTACCACGGCACCGCGCCTGCACCGATCACGCCGCTGCTAGGACTGCGCGAGCGCTTCGGCGCGAATCGAGTGAGCTACGCGCAGGGCGCGCCGGTGGTCGCCGGTGTACCGGTGTCGATTCCGGAAAACGCCTTGCGTGCCGATGGCCATGCCGGCTTGCGCAGCGAGTATTTCGCCGGCACAGGCTTCGCTGCCGCGCCACGCAGCGTCCGCTTCGATCGCACGATCGATTTCGACTGGGACCGTGTAGCACCCGTCGAGGGGCTCGATGCCGCCGCCTACGCGGTGCGTTGGAGCGGCGAGCTGATCCCGCCTGCCGCTGGTGACTACACGCTGGCCGTGCAGATCGACCGCTGCTTCTATTGCAAAGCACGCGATCCGGTACGGCTGTATGTGGACGGCAAGCCGGTCATCGACGACAACGGCAGCGAGCGCGACAGCCTGCAGGTGCGCCTGCATTTCGACGATGCCTTACCGCATTCGATTCGCCTGGAATTGCCGCGGGGCGGGCAGGACCAGGGCATCCGGCTGCAGTGGCTCGCACCACCACAGGCGCAGCTGGCCGAGGCTGCCGCGAGCGTCCGCGCTGCCGACGTAGTCGTGGCCTTCGTCGGACTTTCGCCGGACGTGGAAGGCGAGGAACTGCAGATCGAGGTGCCGGGTTTCGACCATGGCGACCGTACCGATCTCGCGCTGCAGGCCGCGCAACGCGCGCTACTCGAACGCGTGCATGCCAGCGGCAAGCCGCTGGTAGTCGTACTGATGTCCGGCGGTGCCGTCGCACTCGACTGGGCCAAGCAGCATGCCGATGCGATCGTGGCGGCGTGGTATCCGGGCGAGGCCGGTGGCCGCGCCATCGCGCAGGTGCTGGCCGGCGATTACGATCCGGCCGGGCGCTTGCCGGTGACATTCTATGCGGCGACGTCCGACCTGCCGCCTTTCACCGACTACAGCATGCACGGGCGCACCTATCGCTATTTCGCCGGCACGCCGCTGTATCCGTTCGGCTACGGCTTGAGCTATACGCGGTTCGGTTATGCGCGGCTCGAATTGTCTACCAACGAGTTGCAGGCCGGTGCGCCGCTGAAGCTTAACGCCGTGGTGCGCAACGAAGGCGATCGCGCCGGCGACGAAGTGGTGCAGGTATATCTCGATGCACCGGATGCGCCGCTGGCGCCACGCCACGCGCTGGTCGGCTTTCGTCGCGTGCATCTCGCGCCTGGCGAAAGCCAGCGGGTCGAATTCGAACTGTCGCCGCGGTCAATGAGCCTGGTCGATGCCGCCGGCGCGCGCGCGATCAGCGCGGGTCATTACCGGATCTTCGTTGGTGGCGGCCAACCCGGCTATGCCGAAGGCGTAGCCGCAGTCTTCACGATCAACGGCCATGCCGCCCTTTCGCCATGATTGTCCATCGAGCCCAGCCATGTCCGATCGCCGCACTTTCCTGAAATTGCTCGGAGCCGCCGCCGCCACCGGCGCGTTCGCCCGCACGCTGCCCGCGTTCGCCCGCACGCTGCCCGCGTTCGCGGCCGACACTGCGCAAGGCTTCGTCGGCCAGCGTCCGCCGCCGGCGCAACGCAAGTTCGTCAGCGCCGCGGTCGAGGCGGAGATCGCGCGGGTCAAGGCGAAGATCGGCGATCCCGAATTGGCGTGGCTGTTCGAGAACTGCTACCCGAATACGCTCGACACCACCGTCACGCTGGGCACGCTGCGCGGCAAGCCCGACACCTTCATTGTCACCGGCGACATCGACGCGATGTGGTTGCGCGATTCTTCCGCGCAGGTGTGGCCCTACGTCTCACTGGCCAAGCACGACGAACCGCTGCGCCGACTGTATCGCGGCCTGATCCACCGGCATGCGCTGTGCATCGCGATCGATCCGTATGCGAATGCCTTCATGCCCGATCCGCGCGAGAAGACCAAGCTCGACTGGTCGCAGCACGACCTCACCGAGATGCGTCCCGGCGTCGCCGAGCGTAAATGGGAAATCGATTCGCTGTGCTATCCGATCCGGCTCGCGCATGCCTACTGGCGCGCGACCGGCGATCGCGTGCCGTTCGACGACGACTGGCGCGCGGCGATGCACGCGGTGCTGGCGACGTTCCGCGAGCAGCAACGCAAGCACGGTCCCGGCAGCTATCGTTTCCAGCGCAGCTCGGTCAATCCGACCGAAACGCAGGCGCTGGAAGGTTATGGCGTACCGGCGCGGCCGGTGGGCCTGATCCATGCCGGCTTTCGTCCTTCCGACGACGCCTGTACCTATCCGTTCTTCGTGCCCGGTAATCTGTTCGCGGTGAACGCATTGCGCTGGCTTGCCGAGCTTGCCATGGCGCTGCATCACGACCAGGCCTTCGCCGACGAATGCAACGCGTTGGCCGACGAGGTGATGCAGGCGCTGCAGAAGTATGCGGTGATGCGCGATGCACAAGGCGCCGAGGTCTGGGCTTATGAAGTGGATGGCTACGGCAACCAGTTGTTCATGGACGACGCCAATGCACCCAGCCTATCCAGTCTCGCCTACCTCGGCTGCTGCAGACGCGATGACGCGCGCTACCAGCGCACCCGTGCGCGGGCGTGGAGCACGGACAATCCGTACTTCTTCAGCGGCACTGCCGCACAGGGTATCGGCGGCCCGCACGAAGGGCTGCGCATGATCTGGCCGATGTCGATCATCATGCGCGCGCTGACCAGCGGCGACACCGCCGAGATCGGCCAGTGTCTGCGCTGGCTGAAGAGCACGCATGCCGGCAGCGGCTTCATGCACGAAGCCTTCGATCAGGACGATCCCAAGAAATTCACCCGCAGCTGGTTCGCCTGGGCCAACAGCCTGTTCGGCGAACTGATCGTGCAGGTGGCGGCACAACATCCCGAACTGCTGCGTCGCGCATGAGCAGCCGTCAACGCATCCACGCCAAGTGGTTTCGCGACGTGTCGCGGAGTTACGGCCGTGGAGTTTCCAAAGGGGAGCGGCGCAGCGTTCCCCACCGCCGTGACCGGGGTGATTGCCTCGGCCATGAAATACAGTTCAATCCGGAGAGCGCATCATGGTGACACGTCGTCGTTTTCTTCAGGGCGCAGCCGCGCTGGCTTTGCTCGGACAGGGCATCGATCCGCTGGCGGCGATGTCGGCGGGACGCGCCGGCGGCAAGGCATCGGCCGCGAACAGTGCCGGCAAGGCGGCCGATGCCGCTGGCGGCCTGGCCCGGCACGTCGACGTGTTCATCGGTACGGGCGGCCACGGCCACGTTTACCCAGGCGCGACGCTGCCGTTTGGCATGGTGCAGCTGAGCCCGGATACCCACGATTCCGGCTGGGACGGCTGCTCCGGCTACCACCAGGGTGACGGCTCGATCATGGGCTTCTCGCACACCCACCTCAGCGGCACCGGCGCCAGCGACATGCTGGACGTGCTGCTCATGCCAGCGCAGGGCGAGGTGCTGCTGCAGCCGGGTGCTAGCGGCCTGCCGAATCACAACTATCACTCCAAGTACGACGGCGCGGCGCGCGGGCCGCAGCTGACCGGGCACGAGAATCCCACGCCCGGCCGCGGCTACCGCTCGCGCTATGATCAGGAGCAGGCGCAGCCCGGCTATTACCGCGTGCGCCTCGCCAAGCACGACATCCTCGCCGAGCTCACCGCCACCGCGCGTGCCGGCCTGCATCGCTACACCTTCAACAAGCCCGGCGCCGGCCACCTGCTGCTCGATTTCGCGCACGCTTACCACGATCCGGAAAATGCGCCGACCAAGGCCCACGGCGCCGAACTCCGGCTGGTCGGCAACGACACCTTGGTCGGCGGCCGCCAAGTGGATTTCTGGATCGACAACCGGCCGATCTATTTCGCGCTGAAGGTATCGCGGCCGTTCGACCGCGCCGTGCTGTACAACGAGGACGCCACGCTGGCGGACGGCAGCAAGGCGGTGCAGGGCAAGCACCTGAAGGCCGCCCTGCATTTCAGCGAGGTGGGCGCGCAGCCGCTGCTGGTCAAGGTCGGCATTTCCGCCGTCGACATCGACGGCGCGTTGCGCAACCTCGACAGCGAAATCCCTGGCTGGGATTTCGAGCAGGTCCGCACCGCCGCGCACGACGCGTGGGAGAGCGAGCTGGGCCGCATCCGCATCGACACGAATTCGGAGAAGCACCGGCGCATCTTCTACACCTCGCTCTACCACAGCATGCTGGCGCCGACCCTGTACAGCGACGTGGACGGCCGCAGCCGTGGCATGGACCGGCAGGTGCATCATCTGCCGGAGGGCACGCATGGCTACAGCACCTATTCACTGTGGGACACCTACCGCGCCTGGCATCCGCTGCTCACGCTGTACCAGCCGGAGCGCGTGCCGGACATCGTCGGCGCACTGGTACGGATGAGCAACGAGAGCCCGGACGGCCCGCCGGTATGGCCGCTGCAATGCGGCGAGACCGGTTGCATGATCGGCTACCACTCCGCCTCGGTGATCGCCGAGGCCTCCGTCAAGGGCTTCAAGGGCATCGACTACGCCAAGGCCTGGCCGGTGTACCGCAAGCGCGCGTTCGACGACGATTACCGCGGCCTGCCGTACTACCGCAAGCTCGGCTACATCCCCAGCGACAAGGAAGGCGAGGCGGTCAGCAAGACGCTGGAATACGCCTACGACGACTGGGCGCTGGCGCGCCTGGCCGAGTCGCTTGGCGAGAAGGCCGATGCCGACGCGCTGCGCAAGCGCTCGCAGAACTATGCCCACGTGTTCGACCGCAAGCTTGCCTTCGTGCGCCCACGCGGCAGCGACGGCGAATGGCTGCAGCCGTTCGACCCGCGCGGCATGGGCCATTCGGACAAGTGGCGCGACTTCACCGAATCCAACGCCTGGGAAGCCAGCTTCCTCAACCAGCACGACCTGTACAACTACATGCAGCTGTTCGGTGGCGAGCAGGCGTTCGAGCGCAAGCTCGACGAGCTGTTCCACACCGATTCGAAACTGCTCGGCGACGCGCCGCCGGACATCGCCGGCATGGTCGGCCAGTACGCGCACGGCAACGAGCCCAGCCACCACGTGGCCTACCTGTATGCCTATACCGGTTCGCACTACAAGACCCAGGCGCGCGTGCGCAGCCTGCTCGAAACCATGTACGACGACCAGCCTGACGGCCTCGCCGGCAACGAGGACTGCGGCCAGATGAGCGCCTGGTATGTGCTCAGCGCGTTGGGCCTGTATGCGGTGGATCCGGTCAGCGCCAACTACGTGTTCGGCAGCCCGCTGCTCGATCGCGCCGAAATCCAGCTGGCCACTGGCCGCAAGCTGGTGATCGAGGCGCACGGCAACGCGGCGGACCGTCCCTACATCCAGTCGGTAAGTTGGAACGGCCAGCCGTGGAGCAAAAGCTGGATCAGCCACGCCGAACTGGCCGCGGGCGGCACGCTCGCATTCGAGATGGGCGCCACGCCGAACAAGCAGTTCGGCGCGAGCCCGGCCGATCGCCCGCCGTCGTTCGGCGAAAACGCCAGCTGAGTAGCGAACGGCGGCGGCGCTCGAAAATCGCCGTCGCCGTTCCTCGGTCTGATCGGGGCAGTTGCGAGATTTAGTCGCGTGCTCGTATCGCTGCGTTTGCCGCAACTGCTGAGGTGCGATTGCCAGCGTCAGTGCATGGCCGCGTGCTTGCTATGATCGCCTAGGGCCTATGCGGGGAGTCGGTGATGCAGATCGATCTGGCGGCACACGACTTGCGGAAGATCCGCCTGATGGTCGGCACGCCAATGTACGGCGGCATGGCGCACGGCCTGTTCGTGCGTTCGATGTGCGAACTGACCCTGCTGTGCGAGCGGCATGGCGTGGCGCTGGATACCTGCTTCGTGCTCAACGAATCGCTGGTGCCGCGCGCGCGGGTCGAAATTGCCGCGCGCTTTCTGCGCTCGGATTGCACGCATCTGATGTTCATCGACGCCGATATCGGCTTCACCGCGCAGGACGTGCTGGCGCTAGTGGCCTTGTCCGGCGGCGAGCGGATCGACGTGATTGCCGGCGCGTATCCACGCAAGCAGATCGCCTGGGACCAACTGGCCCGTGCGGTCGCGGGCGGCATCACCGATGGCGCCCGCCTAGACCTGCTGGCCTCGCCGCTGGTGTTCAATCCGCTGGATACCGCGGCTGGTCGGGTGCCACTCGGCGAGCCGCTCGAAGTGGCCGAAGTGGCGACGGGTTTCATGCTGATCCGCCGCGCCACGTTCGAGTTGTTCGATCGGCAGTATCCGGAACTGCGCTACCGCTCGGACGATCCGACGGTGCCGCCGGGCGAGTGCGAGCGCACGTTGTATTTCGAAGTCGGCATCGAACCGCAGACGCGGCGTTACCTGTCAGAAGACTATGCGTTCTGCCACCGCGTGCGCGCCGGCGGCGGGCATATCTGGTTATGCCCCTGGATCAGTCTGGCCCATGTGGGCAGCCATACCTATCGGGCCGATCCGGCCGCGCTGGCGCGCATTGGTGTGCCGTTGGCTGGTACGCGCTGAGGGCTTATTCAATATTTTTGATAGACGAGATGGTGCTTGGCAACGTGGCTCGCCTGCGGCGGGGTTTCGGTCGCCTGGTGGCGCCCGGATCACTTCTCCAAGCCACATTGCTGCGCGACATGGCTCGCTTGCAGCGGGCTTTCGGACTGCTGCCGCAGCCCGAGTCACTTTTCTTTGCTGGCCCAAAGAAAAGTAACCCAAAGAAATGGCCTGGCGAGCCCGCCGGGACTAAGAGCGTGTGCGGTTACGCCTTGCCGAAATGGCTCGATGCTCACAGAGGAGCTGCCGCCGCTATGCCGCGACCGCTCGGGAGCCAGGGCAAGGGAGATCAAATCGCAACTTGAAGTTGCGGTTGCACACGCGACTCTCTTGGGGGCCTCAGCCTGACGATGCGTAACGAGCCACGCTTTCCTAGCATCGGCCAACGAGCGTTCGCGGCATAGCGGCGGCAACGACTCTTGAGTAGGGGCTTAGCAGGCAAAGCAAGGTCGTGCCTGCTTGTATTCCCATCGAGTTGCGTCAGGCCATTTCTCTTGGTTACTTCTCTTTGGGCCAGCAAAGAGAAGTGACTCGGGCGCCGGCAGGCGTCCGAAAGCCCGCGGCAGGCGAGCCAGGTCGCCAAGCACTGTCGCTTGAAGGAGTGACTCGGGCGCCGGCAGGCGTCCGAAAGCCCGCCGCAGGCGAGCCAGATCGCCAAGCACCATCAATTGGAAGAGTGAGTCAGACGCTGACAGGCGTCCTAAACCACTCCCTCAACGTGCCTGATTGCGCGACACCCATTCCCGCCACCAAAAGATATTGAGTAGGCTCCAAGCCTGTGTGTGTAGCGATCAGAAATCGCCGCAGCTGTTTTTCTGCTTGGTCGAGACGCAGTTGGCCAGGTTCGGCCGCGAGCGCACGCGCGACCACTCACGCGCCAGCGTGTCGCCGTCCTTGTCGCGGCTGTCCGAGGTCAGGTCAGTTGCCGGGCACAGTCCGACGATGCCGAAGTTGCGGTCGTACACATAGGTCACCGGCGTGTCGCGCACCACGTCCAGCGTGTACACCGACGGCGGCGGCGTGATGGTCAGCGCCGTCGCGTTGCCGGGTCCCTGCACAAACACGTAGTTGTTCGCCTGCAGGCCGCCGCCATTGATCGCATAGATGCCGGTGGGCGTATTGACGCCCGCCGTGGTCTGGAAGGCCAGGATGCCGGTGGTTGCCGAGCCCAGCGTGTCGCCATTACGCAGGCCGACCACGTCGCCACCCAAAGTGCCGTTCGGTACGCCGACCATGCGCCGGTAGGGATCGGCGACATAGGTGAGTGTGGCCGGCGTGATGCTCAGCGCGGTGGCGTTGCCTGGCGCCTGCACGAACACATAGTCGCCGGCCTGCAGACCGCCGCCATCGATCGCGTACTTGCCCACGTTGGACCCCGGCGTGGCGGTGCTGGTGAAGGCCAGCGTTCCGATCGTCGACGAGCCCAGCGTATCGCCGTTGCGGAAGCCGCTCACATCGCCGCCCAGCGTGCCATTCGGATCACCGTATAGACGGCTGAACGGATTGGCCGTATAGGTGAGCGTGGCCGGAGTGATCGCCAGCGTGCCGGCCACCAGATTCACCGCGTAGCCTGCGGGCGAACTGAAGTCGCCGGTGATCGCGTAGTTGCCGACGTGGCTGGCCTGGGTGGCTGCCGTTGCGGTGGTGCCGGCGATCGCGTTGCCTACCTGGTCACCGAGGATCATGCCGTTGACGGCATAGCCGAAGTTGCCATCGGGCAGGCCGTATTCGCGGCTCGCGCTGCCGACGTCGATGGTGACCATCGGCCGTTGGGTATAAATGAAGTGATCGTCGGTGGTCGGCACGCCGATCCCGCTGGTGCAGGCGGCACCGAAACTGCAGCCGTAGAGATTCGGCAGGTTGCCGCTGCCGGCGAGGCCGCCGCGGGTTTCGCCCAGCCAGGTGTCGCCCCACACGCGCCAGTTGTCTGCGGCGGTGATCGTGCTGCCATCGGTATTGTCGAAGATGCCGCTGCTGACCAGGTCGACGTTGCTGCCGCTGACATTGGCGCCGAGCAGCATGTCGCCTTTCATCGCACGCACCAGCACGTTGCCGCCGCTGACAATGCCATTGCCGGTGAGTGTGGCCGATGTGTTGCTTGCGGCGGTGAAGCCGATCGCGCTGACATTGCCGATGCCGACGGTACCGGCATTGATGAAGCTGAAGTCGCCGCTGGCCGAGCCGGCCACGGTGGCGGATGAGACGTTGTTGGCGACGTTGTCCAGCGTCACCGCGCCGCCGCTGGATTGCGCCAGCAGCGAGCCGGCGGTCACCGCGCCGGCCTGGCCGATATCGCCGGTGGCGATCAGTGCCAGCGTGTTGGCGCCCACGTCGAGCGTGCCGCCGTTCAATTGCACACTGCCGCCACCGTTCGCCTGCAACGTAAGATTGCCGGCATAGGTGATGTTGCCGGCCAGCGGCGAGATCGTGACGTTGCCCGACTGCGCGTCGCTGCCGAGCACCAGGGTGCCGGCCTGGAGTTGCGCCAGATTGGCCACCGAAAGATTGATGCCGCCGGCATAGTCATTGCCTGCGCCGATCACGATTTGATCGGTCGGGTTTTCCACCAGGTTGCCATTGGCATCGACGCTGCCGGGACGGATGTCGATGGTGCCGCTGGTCTGCACGCTTAGCGTGTCGCCGATCTGCAAGGGATTGACCAAGGCGGCCTGGTCGTTGTGCGCGCGCAGCACCACCGAGCCGTTGCCGGCATCGATCAGGGTGGCGCGGTTTGCATAGGCGGCAAGGCCGCCGATCAGGTCGATGCCTGCGCCGGAACCCTGCGACGATCCGCTGAGCAGAATGCTGCCGCTGTTGCTGGCGAGCTGCGTACCGGCACCGAGGTTGATGCCATCATGAGTGAGGATCGTGCCGTTGCCCAGGTTGCTGTCGGCCAGGCCATAGCCGCGTAGATCGATTGTGCCAGTGTCGGTCTGCAGACTGATGCCGCCGGTATAGCCGATGCTGCTGGAAATGCCATTGCCGTTGCCGCTGCCCGCAAACGGCGTGGCATAGGTGCTGCCGAAGCCGGTGAGCGCGATGTGGCCGCTGCTGGTGATCAACTGCAGCGGGCCGACATTGCTGGTCGCCAACGCGATGCCGTCACCGCCGTTGTCGCCCACGCCCACCACATCGATATTGCCGGTGCCGGTGGTGATCACCATGCCCGGTGTGCCGTAGTCGTTGTTGCCCAATGACACACCGGTGGCACCGGTGCCGGTGTAGCCGCCGCCATGGCCGCGCAGCAGCACGTTGCCCGCGGCGGCGGTATCGCTGCCGTTGACGCGTGTATCGATCAGCATGCCCACGCCGCCCAGGTTGATGCCGCCGGAATAGCCCGTCGCGGCATTACGTTGCCCGTACATGTCGACATTGCCGCCATTGCTGCGCAAGGTGGCGGACGTGAGTGTGATGCCGCCGTTGCCGAAGCCGAGCAGCTGATCCGCATCGCTGTCGAACAACATGTTCAGCGGACCGGTGCCCGGATCGGCGACGATCGAGAAACCATTGCCGGTGATCTTGGAATGTGCGTCCAGCTCGAACGTCAGCGGAGCGGTGCCAGTGTTGCGTTCGATCGCGACGCCCGCGTTGAAATTGATGTTGCCGGCATCGGTGCCGGTCGCCGCGTTGCCGGTGGTGATGGTGACGCTGCTGCCGCCGTCGAGCGCCTTGTTGATGTCGCCATCCTGGATCGTGGTGGTGGCGATCGGCACGAATGGATTGGTCGCCAACGTGCCGGCGGCCGTGCCGTGGGTGATGGTCACGTTGTAGGGATCGATCAGCCACGCGCCCGCTGTACCGCCGGTGCTGCCCGCATCGACGTTTAGGCCGCGCAGGTCGAGTCCGCTGCCGGAGGTTTCGATCTGGCCGCCATCGCCGCCGGCGGTGCCGCCGCGCGCGGACAACGAGCCATAGGCATATAGGCCCTGACTGCCGTCGAGCGTGATCGTCCCGCCCTTGCCGCTGGCGCTCCCGGCATCCGCATACACGCTCGCGCTGGCATCCATCGCCAACACGCCGCTGGCCTGCATGTCGACGTTACCGCCACCACTGCTGCCGCTGCTGTCGAGCGTGGTATTGGCGCCGAGCAGGATATTGGTCGCGTTGAACCCGATGCTGCCGCCCATGCCGCTGGGGGATTGCGTGCTCAGCGCGCTGTTGTCCAGATACACGTCGCCGGTGCCGCTCACGCGGATCGTTCCGGCCGGCGCGGTGAGCGTGCTCGGAATGGCGGGTAGATCGTTGCCTGGATTGTTTGCATCGACGTAGGCGGCTATTTCGGTGATGTGCACCGCCGCAACCGGTGGGGGCGGCACGCCGTTACCATCCAGGCCGGCGCCTGCCGAACCGACGGTGCCGGTCAGCGTGAGTGTTCTGCCGGTGCCGGCCTGCAGGGCGGCACCGACCACTTCGATGCCGTCGCTCGGATCCTGGTAACCGCCGTTGGCGGTAACGGCATTGCGCGAGGGTGTCAGGTTGCCGCCCGTGCCGGTGATGACGAGGTCGCCGCCCGCGAGTACCCGCGAACCGCCGAGGATAGAGACGCCGTTGCCGGCCCCCTGGACGATGGGCGACGGAGTTCCGACCGGCGGTATGGCCTGGTCGCCGCTCACGCCATTGATCGTGATCGAACCCTGCTGCGATTGCAGCAGCGAAGGCGTGCCGCGACCGTGGAAGAATTCGATATTGTCTCTGACCGTATAGGCCGTGATGTATACGCCGTAGCCGCCGGTGCCGCCCCGGCCGTCCAGGCTGATGGCGCCGGCGCCGGTGGTCAGCGTGCTGCCGGCCAGGCCAATCCCCAGGCCACCGTCCACGTCACCCGTCGACAGCTGGTCCGTACCCTGGCCGCGCAGGCTGATCGCGCCGGCGCCGCCGCATGCGCCGGTGCCGGCGCAGGTATTGATGGTCGACTGCCCCAGTTCGATACCCGAGGTATTAATATTGGCCGCGTTATCTGGATCACCGGGCTGGTAGTTCGCCGAGTACGTGGTGCTGCCGGTCGCGCGCCCGTTGTTTGGGTCGCTCTGTCCGTAGAAACGCACCGAGCCGCCGTTGCTCGCGATCGATGCGCCGTCCATTTCGATCTGGCCGCCGCTTTCGACGTTCCCGTTGCCGTAGTTCTGCTGGACGCCGGTGGCATCGGCATTGAAGTCCACGTTCAGCGCGCCGCTGCTGGAGCCGATGCTGGTACCGCTGGTGGTGATGTTGTTGGCTGCCTGCAGGCGGATGTCGCGGTTCGCGTTGAAGGTCAGTCGGGCATCGCCGCCGCCGGTCTTGCTGATCGCCGCGTCGGGAAAATAAATTTCCTGGTTGTTCCCGTTCTGCGTATTGCTGTCGGCGCCGGCCATCATCCAGATGGTGCCGTCGTGGACGCCCGAGACATCGTTGCTGGCGGGATTACCCAAAGCGTTCACGTTGACATTGGTGTTGTGGCTCAGCGCGTTGCCGAGCGCACTGTCCAGCAGCAGGGAGTAGCCCGACAAGGTTGTGTCGTTGCTCTCCGTGGCCAGCGTGTCCTTGCCGGCGATCAGCACGCTGGCCAACGAGTTGATGGTCAGCGAACCGTTGGCGCCGCCGCTGCCGCCGCCGGCGTTGAAGGCAGCGCCACCGCTCACCAGTAGATGATCCGCACTGGCCGTGATGCTGCCGCCGGCGACACCGGCATCGCTGGCGCTGGCGTCATTGCTGCCGCTGATATCGAGTTCGTTGCTGCCGGCATCCAGCACGATCACGCCGCCGCGGCTGCTTAGCGAATGCGCCTGCACGATGTTGCCCTGGTTTACTACGCCCATGCCATCGCCAACGTCTGCGCGCAGCACGACCTGGCCGCCATCGGCTTGCAGAGTGCCGCTGTTCACGATGCTGGCTCTCCCCTGGCCGCGACCATTTGGGCCGATCACCAGATTGGTCAGGCCATCGCCGCCGACATCCAGCACGAGCGAACGTCCCCAGCCCAGCGCCACAGTGCCTCCCGGAGCATTGAGGGTGCTGCTGTTCGAAACCGTGTCGGCGCTCAGCAGCGCGATCGTGCCGCCGGCGCTGGTGATGATGCTGCCCGCGTTGCTGATGCCGTCGCCGCCGACATTCCCGGCGAACGCAAAGCTGCCGCTATTCACGCCGCTGATGAAGTTGGCATCGCTGATGTCTAGCGTCGAGGCAACCAGGCCACCGACATTGATCTGCGCGGAGCTGCCGAACATCACGCCGCTGGGGTTCACCACGAACACCCGGCCGGGTGCGCTGAGCAAGCCGTTGATCTGCGAGGCGCCGCCGTTACCGGTGACCCGGTTCAGCGTGACGCTGTCGCTGCCCGGTTGCGCGAACGCGACGTGGTAGCCCTGGCCGATGTTGAAGCTGTCCCACTGGATCACCGCGCCCTTGCTGGTCTGGGTGATCGTCATCGTGCGGCCGGTCGGGTCCATCGTCGGCGCGCCGACGTTGCCGTACAGGCCGGTGTGATCGAATCCACTCGGCAGGGGCGACGCGGCTAGCGCGCCCTGGGTCAACGCGGCCAGCGCCAGCGCGACGGCGAGCGTCAGCGGGCGGCGGGCATGGCGGGAAAAAGAAGTGCGAACGCTCATGGGTTTTTCCTCGCGGCGCCGGCGCAGCCATCGCGCTGGTGCCGCCGATGGGTCAGAAGAATTTCTGCAACTGGAAGAACACGCGCGGCTTCTTGTCGCCGCCGCTGGTCACCGCCGGATCGGTGGTGCGCCAGGCGACGCTGAGGTCGAGCGAGAAATTGCTGGGCTTTGCCCAGCTCAGGCCCAGGCCGGGGCCGCGCAGGCTGCGTACCGGCCGGTCGCCCGGTGTCGCCGCCGGCGGCGTGTTGAGCCAGCCGCGCGAGGCGTCGTAGAACACGTAGGTGGTGACGTCGTTGTTGAGCGCGTAGCGGTATTCGATGTTGCCGATGATGCCGCGATCGGCCAGCACCTCGCCCTGCGGGTAGGCGCGTACCGCGTCGTGTCCGCCCAGCGAGAGCTGCTCGGACGCATCGAGATTGCGATTGCTCCACTGCCCGCCAAGGCCGACGAACAGCGTCTGCTTCGGCCATAGCGCTTGCAGGCGCGAGAACTGGAAGGTGAGCTTGGTAAAGTCACCGGCGGTATCCGCGCCGTACGGGCTCTGGTCGTACAGCGCGTTCGGTTGGTCGAGTAGCTTCAGCCGACCGCGATAGAGCACGCCATTGCTGCTGAAGTAGCCGCCGCCGCCGAAGTTGTCGCGACGCTCCCACGCCCAGCCGAGGCCGACGCCGTTGATGCGCTTGTGCGAGTCGTAGTCGACCGTGCGCAGTTCGTCGGTGAGTTCCTTGTGGTCGATCAGCAAGCGCAGGAACAGATTCTGGTTGCGCTGGCGGATCACCGGCAGGGTCAGCGAGGCATCGTAGATGCGCGACAGGCCGACCGCATCCAGCGGCTCGAACGCACCACCCAGGCTGTATTCCACCTGCGAGGCGCCAATGCCGGCACGCAGGCCGTCGTAGCCGATCGGCGCCTCGTAGGATAGCCGTCCAAACGTGGTGCCACCGCGTTCCGACACCAGCGCGCGTGCGTCCAGGTTGTCGCCGTAGCCGAGCGGGCTGTTCCAGCGTAACGATCCACCGCCGCGCAGGGTTCCGGCTTCGCGTGTGCCGTAGTCGTCCAGACCTAGCGAGACATTCACCGGCGCCGCGCGCGAGATCTTCACCACCAGGTCGGTGCTGCCCGCCTCGGCACCGGACGACAGCGCCGACTGCGCCTTGATGCCGGGCAGGTCGGACAGCAGCAGCATGGCGCGTTCGTAAACCTTGCCGTTGAGCGGCTGACCCGGCACCAGCGGTGCCAGCATCGCGCGGATGCGCTCTTCCTTGATCGGTGCAGCGGGGTCCATCTCGATCTTCAGCTGGCCGAGCCGGCCTTCGATGATGCTGATCTCCACGCTACCGTCGCGCACCTGCTGCACCGGTACCAGGGCGGTGGCGAAGATGAAGCCGCGTTGGCGATACAGCGCGGTGACCTGCTGCGCCAGTTTGTCCAGATCGTCCAGCGTCACCGGCTGACCGATGCGTGGGGTCGCCAGCGCATCGAGCTGGGTGGCGGTAAAGACACTGGCGCCGTTGAAGGTCACCTTGCGCAAGACGAAGCTGGTTTGCGGTTCGGTAGTCGCCGGTGCGACCGCGTTTTGTGGTTGCGGCAGCGGAGGCCGCTCCTGCGCATCCTGCGCCCGCGGCACTAGTCCATCCGTGGACGTCGCGGCTTGCGGTGCGTCGGCGGGAAGCTGCGGCGTCGCCTGCGATTGCACGCCCTGGCTGGTTGATTGGGTGAATGCCGGCAGCGCGAACAGGCTCAACGCGATTGCCAGGGTCAACCGGCGCGAAGTGAATCGATCCTTGATCATGGCTTTGCTCCTACGGTGAGGCGCCAGTCACCGATCACGTCGAACGGCGCCCAGAAAAACGGATGGTCCATGCCCTTGGTGTGCAGCACGGCGAGTTGCGCGCGCTGCATCGCCAGCTGCACGTCGCTGCCCTTGGCCAGCTCGCCGTACAGCGTGGACATCAGCAACTTGGTGGCGTCATCGGAGACCGGCCACAGCGATACGATCAGCCCGGAACTGCCGGCGCTGAGGAAGGAGCGCGTGAAGCCGAGCACCTCGTCGCCATCGGCCACACGGCCGAGGCCGGATTCGCAGGCCGACAGCGTCACCAGCGAAACCTTGTCGAGATTCAGGCCGAGCACTTCGTGCGCCTCGAGAAAATTCACCTTACCGTTCTCGTTGGCGAGCAGGATGCGCGAGTACAGCGGGTCGATCGTGTCGGCCTGCGCATGCGCGGCGATATGGATCAGCGAGGTCTTGCCGGCATTGCCTTCGAAGCGCGACTTGGTCGCCTGGTCGTGCAGAAAGAGCTGCGTGCCGGGAAACGCCGCCGCCAGCGCTTTCACTTCCGCCTCGGAACCGGGCAGCGCGTATTGCGGCGCGACGTCGGGATTGCCGAATGCGGTGAGCGAGCCGCTCATCACCGTGCCGCGCGCGATCAGTTGCATGGCAATGCTGATCGATGGCGTCACCGACAGCGGATGCTGCTCGATCACGTAATGCCCGTCCACGCGCAGCGCCTGGAACGGCAGGTAATGCAACGGGCCGTGCGGCACTACGATCAGCCGCATGTCGGCCGGCAGGTTCAGCGGCTTGATCAGCAGGTCGCCCAGCTGCTCCGCCGCACCGACCGCGCTGCGCTTGCCGGCAATGATCGAATTGCGGAACGCATCGACCAGGCGCACCAGATCCTTGCGCGGAATCGGATAACTCTGCGCATGCAGTTCGTTGGGGCCGACCACCCATACCAGCAGCCGATCGGGCAGGGCATGGAACTCGATCACGCGCTCGTCGGCATGCAGCTGCTTCTGCAGTTGCGCCAGCGGCACCGTGGTGGCGACGCCTGGCGCGAGCTTGGCGCGGTCGCGCACCTCGTCCAGCAGTGCGCGCGCGCGACTGCGCTCGGACAGGTCGAAGGCCGCTGCGTTGTCGCCCATCTGCGCGTACAGATCGATCGCTTGCTCGAACACGGTCTGCACGTCGGAGAACAGGCCGATCTTGAATTCTTCGCTGCGGAACTGCGCGCGTACCTGGTCGAGGCCGCCCAGCGCCTGCGACCAGGTGGCGGCGGCCTGCGCCTTGTCGCCCAGCGCGAGCTGGCTGCGCGCGCTGCCGTCCTCGGCCCAGAAGCGCTGGTAGCCCGCATCGCTGCCAGCGGCGGATTGTTCCAGCTTGCGGTACAGCGCCAGCGCATCGGCCGGCTTGTGCTCGGCCAGCAGCAGTTTCGCTTCGGTGCGCTGCAGCTGCAGGCCCAGGGTGGGATCGGTCGCCACGCTCTTCAGCGCGTCGAGCTGCGCGCGGGCGCCGGCGGTGTCGCCCTGGCCGATCAGCGCATTCGCCAGCGACAGCTGCACCAGCGGCCGATAACGATCCGAGCTGCCGGCGAGCGCGAGCTGGTATTCGGCCACCGCCGCGTTGTAATCACTCTGCCGCGCGGCGGCGTCGCCGAGCACCTTGTGCGCGGGGCCAGCGATCTGCGTGGGATCTTTCACCGGATGCTTCAGCGCGGCGTTGGCGAACGCCGCCGCCTTCTCGTAGTCGCCGCCATAGCCGTAGACGATCGCAAGGTCGCGATACGCGCGCGCCAGCAACTCCTCGTCCTTGCTCTGTTGCGCCAGATACAACGCCTGACTGGCGGCGCGCACACTCTGCCGTAGCTCGCCCTTTTCCGACAGCGCCACCGCCTGGCTGCAATATTGGTAGCCATCCATCTTCAACGGACTAGCGCCGTACAGCAGCGCGCCATCGGCGCTCAGCGACAGCGCGGTGTCGGCATCGTCCATGCGTGCCTGTGCATTGAGCGCGGTCGACGTGTCGATCGCGGTGGCGTCATGTGCGCGCAGCGCCGGCAGATCCTGCGCGACGACGCCGGCTGCGTAGGTGGTGGCCAGTGCGGCGGCGAGCCGTAGAAAAATGATCCGTGGACGCACGTGGCGTTCCTCCCGAGCTATCGGCCGCGCAACGCGGTCGCTTTCGAAGCCTCGGCAGTCTAGGCAGCGGGAGAGGTTCGGCCTATTTGCAGTAGGGCATAGCCCGTTTGGATGAAGGGCCTGGCGGCTGGCCTAGGCAAGGTATTCCGTCTGTCGGCGAGCGACGTCGAGAAATTCGCAGGGCCATGTCGATTTCCGAAGATCCCGTTCGTCGCTCCCATACAAGGCTGATAGGCGATCGAACCGTTCGGGGCCGACCTGGTCGCGATGCTTGAAGGCGAATTGTCCAAACCCATTGATCCGGCCCATCCTTGGGTCGAACTAACACGAGGAGATAGCAATGAGAAAGTTGATCCTGGCCATGTCCATGTCGCTCGACGGCTTTGTGAGCGACCTCGCGGGCGACAACAAATGGATGTTCAGCGGTGACCAGGAGGCCGTGGCCTGGAAGGTAGAGAACTTGTGGAACGCCGGCCTGATCATCATGGGCAGCCGCTCCTTTCAGGACATGGCTCCCTTTTGGCTCACATCCACCATGGTGTTCGCGCCGCCGATGAACCAGATCCCCAAGGCGGTCTTTTCAAAACAAGGGCCAGCGGTCCTGCAGGCGACCATCAAAGGAGTCAAGGACGCCCAGGCCACCGGGCAGCTTCAACCCGGCGCGGAAAGCTGGGCGGAGGCCTATGTAGCCAGCGGCGACCTGGCCGACGAAGTCAACCAGCTGAAAGCTCAGGACGGCAAGTCGATCATTGCCCTCGGAGGTGCCGCTTTTGCGCGTGGCCTCATCGCGCAGAACCTGGTCGATGAATACGCCCTGATGGTCCATCCGATTGCGTTGGGCAAGGGTGTGCCGATCTTTGCCGACCTGCCCGAGTCGAGGCCGCTCAAGCTGATCAGCTCGAAGGCCTTTCCGCTCGGCGCGGTGGCGCAGATTTATCGACCGGCCTGACCGCATCAAGGCGTGTGCTCAGTAGGCGTAGCAGCGTTCCGGCCATGGCGAGCACAACAGCGTCGTAGCCCAACTCCAACGAATGCCTCTTATTGCTCAAGATGGCCGATAAAAATAGGATCATCTGCGATGTCTGCTTCCAACCCGAAGCAGACCCTTCTAGGCGAACAATGTAGCTAGTTGGTTGGAAAATATTTCAAGAGATGAGCATATGGCTTGGTACGGCATCCGCACCATCTACCAGTGGGGTGAAAAAAGTGACAGGGCTGCGGTCTTCGAAGAGAGGATCGTTGTCTTCGAGGCAACTTCTGCTGACGACGCTCACGCGAAAGCGAGCACTGAAGCAGAAATCTATTCGCAAGGAACGGCCTGGATCGTACACCCCAACCAAGTCAGCTATGAGCATTCGGACGGGGAACGCCTTATAGATGGATATGAGGTTTGGTCGCAGCTCTTCGAGGCACGTTGTTCGTTGGAAGAGTTCTATGCGCAACGATATTCCCACTTCGAATATCACCCTGAATAGCGTCCGCTTTCGACTGCGACTTCAGCCGGTCGTCGCAACACATAGCGGACATTCGCGATTTAGAGGCGGAGAGCGCAACGATGCCTGCCTAGCAAGCGCAGCCTTTTGGCATGAATTGACCGCAATTTGTCCCTGCTGCAATAGGGGGCGTCATGCTCCATCAAACGTAAGCTACATTTGTGGTATTCAGACCACTTCGGGAGGTGTATGGCCGTACGTCCCTTTCTTCGGGTGCTACTGTGGTTGAACGACAAGTTCGGCGCGGAGAACCCCAACAGTACCTTGACTGAGCGCCGAGCCGCGGAAGCGAATAGTGCGCTGAGCATGCGTACGTTGACGCGTCGCCCGCGTGCCAATCTTGTGACGATCAAAGACTATCCTGTTCCCGTAGAAAACGGTCAGATCAAGATAAGACTTTACCGTTCACGCGGTGATGCATCACTGCCGGTACATGTATTTATTCATGGCGGATCGTTCTGGAAAGGCAGCGTAGACGAGTATGACCCGCTGTGTCGTTGGTATGCCGCTTCAGTCGGCTGTGCAGTAGCATCGGTGGAGTATCGGCTACCGCCCGAATACCCCTATCCCACTTCACCAGAAGACTGTTACGCAGCTCTTTGCTGGGTGGCACAAAATGCCAGCATGCTTGGCATCGATGCCTCACGCATTTCTGTGGGAGGAGTTTCCGCCGGTGGCGCGCTTGCTGCCGCGGTCGCCATGATGGCGCGTGATCGTGCTGGTCCATTGCTTGTTTTTCAGTTGCTTGAGATTCCTGTGACCGATACGACATTGAGTCAACCATCGGTGGGGACCTTTGCGACCGGTTATCTGCTCACGCGTGCAGAGCTAGCCGAAGGCTACGGTTTCTATCTGAGCGACCCCGCTCAGGCACGGGAAGCTTACGCTTCACCCTTACTCGCAGAAGATCTTTCGGGCCTGCCGCCCGCTTTTATCATGACCGCCGAATATGATCCGCTACGAGATGAGGGCGAGGCTTATGCGCGCCGGCTGAAGGAGGCTGGCGTACCTGTCCAGCTTCATCGTTATGCGGGTCACTTGCATGGCAGCATCTACATAACTCGATGGATGCCAAGCGCACGCAAGGCCAACGCGGACGCATGCGCTGCTTTACGTGAGGCATACAACAGGGCCTCAAATTAAGTTGCGACGCGACAGATTACTAGCGCCTGCTTTCGATCCGAAGCAAGCTTTCGACCTGTAGGCGACATTAGCTACGCAGGGTTATGAGGGTGTGGAATGGCGCGCATCCTGTCGTCTCAACATACCCATAACTGTGCACAAGGAGCGGCGCGCATCGTTAGTGCAGAATAGAGTGGTGAACCTAGAGGCTCCAACGAGGATGGCTAACAAGCGATTTAAATTGCTGCGTTGTCGAAGAAGTGGCATCGAAGCGGTGGAAGCGGATACGACACTCGTCTTCGGCCGGCATACCCACGAGCAGTTCGGTGTTGGCATGATCGAGCGGGGTGCGCAGAAATCGGCGAGTGGGCGTGGTGTCGTCGAGGCCGGGGCTGGCGACATCATCACCGTCAATCCTGGTGAAGTGCATGACGGCGCCCCGATCGGCGATGGCGGGCGCGCATGGCGAATGCTCTACATTGACCCCGCCATCATTGTCGAATGGGCCTCCGACATTGACGAAGAGCGGACATCCGTCTCCCTCGAGTTCAACCTGCCAGCGATCAGTGACCAGCGAATGGCAAGCCTTTTCAGGAAGCTCTTCCATGCAATGACCTGCAGCGATGCAGAGCCGAATGGACTCAAAGCGGACGAGGCACTTTGGCTTCTTCTAGGC
>Ga0302314_10004247_pt1 | contig 26374 bp, 16 predicted proteins | sample III_Palsa_N2_3_FD_200533 | JGI IMG/M metagenome (GOLD analysis project Ga0302314, IMG submission 200533) | Peat permafrost microbial communities from Stordalen Mire near Abisko, Sweden - III_Palsa_N2_3 | ecosystem: Environmental > Terrestrial > Soil > Palsa > Peat permafrost | place: Sweden...
CCCCGGCGTCGATTTCAATTTCTCGCAGAACATCGAGGACAATGTCGAGGAAGCGGCCTCGGGCGTGAAGGGCGAGAACTCCATTAAGCTCTACGGCAACAGTCTGGAAACGCTGGAAAAGACCGCCGACCAGATCAAGGACGTGATGAGCAAGATCCCCGGCATCGAGGATCTGGCCGTGCTCACCTCGCTGGGCCAGCCGACCGTCAAGATCGATATCGACCGCGCGCGCGCCGCCCGCTACGGCCTGGCGCCCGGCGACATCAATGCCACGATCCAGGCCGCGATCGGCGGCCAGGCGGCCGGCAATCTCTACGAGGACGGCAGCGACCGCAATTTCCCGATGATGGTGCGGCTGGCGCCGGAGTTCCGCCAGAGCCTGGATGCGATCCAGCGCATCACCATTGGTGCCCCCAACCCCGACGGCACCGGCATCGTGCCGATCCCGCTGACCGATGTCGCCAGCGTCAAGCTCGTCTCGGGCGCCGCCTTCATCTATCGCGAGCAGCAGGAGCGCTATATCCCGATCAAGTTCAGCGTGCGTGGCCGCGATCTCGGCGGCGCCGTGCTGGAGGCGCAGCAGAAGATTGCGGAAAAGGTGCAGATCCCGAGCGGCTACCGGCTCGAATGGGTCGGCGAATTTGGTCAGTTGCAGGAAGCGATCGAACGGCTGGAAGTGGTCGTGCCGATCAGCCTGGCGCTGATCTGCGTGCTGCTCTATGTGAATTTCTCCTCGCTCACCGACATGCTGCTGGCGGCGAGCGTCATGCCCATGGCGCTGGTCGGCGGCATCCTGGCGCTGTGCCTGACCGGCACGCCGTTCAGCGTTTCGGCGGCAATCGGCTTCATCGCGCTGTTCGGCATCGCCGCGATGGACGGCATCATCGTGCTCTCCTACTACAACAAGCTGATCGTCGACGGCTATGACCGCGCCACCGCGATCCTGCAGGCCTGCGAGGTGCAGATGCGGCCGGTGGCGATGACCTGCATCGCGGCCTGTGTCGGGCTGCTGCCGGCTGCCGTCGCGACCGGCATCGGCTCCCAGGTGCAAAAGCCACTGGCTCTGGTCGTGGTCGGCGGCATCACGCTGGCGCCGGTGCTGATCCTCATCGTCTTCCCGGTGCTGATCGATATCTTCTCGCGCCGCGGCCGCGAAGCCGAACAGTACGAAGCCCAACCCGAACTGGCCGAGTAGGCGATCATGATGAAGCTTGACCGGCGCTTTGTCCGGGTTCTGCCGATGATCTCCTCCTCCCCTCGCGGGAGGAGGAGTTTGCGAGTCGTCTGTTTCGGATCCGTGGCCGTGGCCGCCTTGCTGTCCGGCTGCGCCGTCGGTCCCGATTTCGAGCGGCCGAAACCACCCGAAATCGCCGGCTACACCGCCGAGCCGCTCGCGCCCGAGACCGCCTCGGCCGAGACCAAGGGCGGCGACGCCCAGCGTTTCGTCACGGATATGGACATCCCCGGCCAATGGTGGACGCTGTTCCATTCCGCGGCACTGAACAGCCTGATCGAGCAGTCGCTGAAGGCCAATCCCGATCTCAAGGCGGCCCAGGCCGCGCTGCGCGGGGCGATGGAGAATCTCCATGCCCAGCAAGGGGCATTCTTCCCGCAGGTCCAGGCCGGGTTCACGCCACAGCGCTACAAGGATGCGTCCCAGCTCTCGCCGACGCTGAGCACGCCGGCCACCTATTTCAATCTCTACTCGGCCCAGGTCAGCGTCTCCTATCCGCTCGACATCTGGGGCGGCACGAGGCGCGCCGTCGAGTCGGCGCGCGCCCAGGCCGAGGCCCAGCGCTATCAGCTGGAAGCGACCTATCTGACGCTCACCTCGAATGTCGTCGCCGCGGCCCTACAGGAGGCCTCGCTCAAGGCCCAGATCGCCGCGACCGAGGCGATCATCAAACTCGAGACCGAATCCCTGGTCCTGTCGAAAAAGCAATTGGTGCTGGGCCAGACCTCCGGCGGCGATGTCGCGGCCCAGGAAGCCGCCCTCGCCCAGGCCCAGACCACCCTGCCGCCGCTGCAGAAGCAGCTGGCCCAGCAGCGCGACCTGATCGCAGCATTGGCCGGCCGCTTTCCCAGCGACCAGCCGCCCCAGACCTTCGACCTGGCCATGCTCGACCTGCCGAAGGACGTGCCGGTAACATTGCCGGCCAAGCTGATCGAGCACCGCCCGGATATCCGGGCCGCCGAGGAGAATTTGCATTCCGCCTCGGCTGAGGTCGGTGTCGCCATCGCCAATATGCTGCCCAACCTGACCCTGTCGGCGACCAGCGGCACGAGTGCCACCCAGCTCAGCCAGCTGTTCCAGTCCGGCAACGGCTTCTGGACGATCGGCTCCAGCCTGACCCAGACGGTATTCGACGGCGGCACCCTGCTGGCCAAGAAGCGCGCCGCCGATGCCGGGCTCGACCAGGCCATGGCGCAATATGAAAGTACCACGGTGACGGCGTTCCAGAACGTCGCCGATGCGCTGCGGGCCTTGCAGGCCGATGCCGATGCCGTCAAGGCCGGCCTCGCCGCCGAGCGCGCCGCCGACAAGAGCCTGCAGATCGCCCGCCGGCAGCAGCAACTGGGCTCGATCAGCTACCTGGCCATGCTCAATGCCGAGCAGACCTACCAGCAGGCGCTGATCACCCTGGTCCAGGCCCAGGCCGGCCGTTACGCCGACACCGCCGCCCTGTTCCAGGCCCTGGGCGGCGGCTGGTGGAATCGCGCGGACGTGGCCGAGGCGGAGTAGCAGACGCTCGTCAATGCACCACTTCGGTCTGCTCCGCGACGCCCGGCCAGGCCGTCTCGGCCTTCTGGAGATAGCCCGGAATATCCTGCCTCCAGGTGCTTTGGACCTTGGCATTGTAATTCAGGTAGAGCTTGCCCTCGACGATGGTGAAGGCGGCCGGGTCGATATCGGCCTTGTGCCCGGCCGCGACGCCATAGGCGCAGAAGCCGTCGAATTGCGGCAGGTATTTCTCCGGCGCCGCCGCAAACAGCTTCCGATGTGCCGCCGAGGCGAATTCATAGGTGGCGCCGCCATAGGCGAATTCGTGGCGGGTCGAGCCCTTGACCGGCTTGTGCTCGGTGAAATAGGCGACGGGATCATAGCCCTTGAGGGCGATGCCCTGGTCCTGGTTGACCGGGCCTGCCATTGCGGCGCCGGCGAAAGCCAGCAGGACGAGGATGGTGGCGGCGATACGGGTGATGTGTCTGGTCATGGCTGATCCTCAGAAGCTTCGGGAAGGCAAACGGGCTCAAATTGGAAATTTCATCCGCGGCTTGGCGTGGCCGCGGGCAATCTGCTGAGGAAGGCCTCGACCGCCGTCCAGATCTCGGCCGCTCCCGCCGGGTTTGCGTCGGTGCGCAGGGCCGAGGCGCCATGGGTGGCATGACGGGCGATGAAGTGAACATTGCCGGTCCCGGGCACGGCATCGACCAGGCGCTGCGCCGCCGCGACTTCATCGGCGCTGGAGGCGGAGGTCACGAAGACCGGGCAGCGGAGTTTCGCTGCCTGGTCGCGCACCGAGACACCCGGGAGATATTCGCCCGGCGAGAAGCTCAGCACCGCGGTGACCACGTCGGGGTGGCGCGCTGCCAGGAGGAACACCAGCGAGGCCGAGTAGCTGCTGCCCCAGAGGATCACCGGTGCGCCGGGCCAGGTCCGGGTCGCATAGGTCAGGGTACCTTCGAGATCGGGGAGCGCGTCGAGATAGCCGGCTGCGGACCCGCGCGCCGCCGCCGTCTGGTTGGTGTGCCCCCACATGCTGCCGCCGGCACGCTGGTCGATCGCCAGGACATTATAGCCGAGCGCCGCCAGCCGGGGCGCGATCTCGGTGTATTCGCCGCGATTGGAGCCGGCCTGATGGAACAGCAGGATCGTCGCCTTGGCGGCCCCCGGCGCCGGCGTGACATCGCCATAGACGCTGCCGCCATCGCCCGCCGGAAACGAGACCGGTTCCGCCGCCTGGGCCGCGCCCAGGGCGAAGACCATCGATAATGCCGCTGCAATGATCCGTTTCATGGCTGGTGCGATCCTCCTGGCAACGCTGTTCGCTGCCGGGCGGCGGCGGGTTACGCAGCGACATCAGGGCGCCGAACGATTGCGGCGGGGGGCCGATCGACGCCGACGATTTCAGGGCGCGCCGGTCTTCCGCACCAGCCCCGCCGCCGCGATCAAGGGCACGGCGATATCCATGACCATGCCGACCGTATCGGCCGTGCCCGGATCGCAACCCAGGCTGCGTGCCGCCGCCGCGGCCGCCTGCGCCGTGAGCGTGGTCTGTTGCTGGCCGGTCCAGAGCTGCACCGCACCGGTGCCGGTGTTGTCGACGCCGTTGGCCCCCAGCACGACGCCGCCGGCCTTGGTCACCATGGTCGGCTCGGGCGCCAGGAACAGGGCCGCCGACCCAACCAGCTCGAAGGCGCCGCCGACCATCTGCAACCCGCCGAAGACCCGGTTCATCAAGCGCCCGGTCGCGGTCTCGGGCGGGCTCAGCGAACCGCCCTGCAGCACCGCGGCGAGTTGGACCGGCGACAGGACGATGCTGAGTCCGTCTTCACGGGCATCGGGTTGCGCACCCATCGGCATCTCCCGTCATCGCGGTGTCAACCGGCACCTGTCGGTTGAAAGAGATCGCCTTTTAGATCTGGCGGTACTATTGCGCAATCGCCCAGACCAGTGCCGCAGGGCGATGACACGAGGGCCGGACAAGGTGCCCCGGAGGGAACGGCCGTTCGAGGCGGTTGACAAGCCCGGCGGCATCTGCGCGATAGCAGGCCGACCCGGCCCGCTGGAACCCATCGCCCCGCCATGAACACCCATGATCGCGCCCTCGCCATCCGCAGCATCGTCAGCCTCTACCGCGAATTCGAGCAGGTGGCGCGCCGGGCCGATATCAGCCTCGGCCAGTATCGCACCTTGCTCTATCTGCGCGCCGGGCCGAAGAATGCCGGCGCCATCGCCGCCGCCGGCGAGATCAAGAAGCCGACCGTCTCGGCCCTGCTCAACGGCTTGCGCGAGAAGGGCTGGATCGCGACCGCCAACGACCCGAACGACGCCCGCGTGACCCAGGTCGTGCTGACCCCTGCCGGCAAGGCGCGCATGGACGCCTTCGAGCTGGAACTGGCCGATCGCATCGATCCGCTGATGGTCGGGCTGGATCATGAGAGCTTCTACGGCGCGCTCAGCGCCGCCGCGACGGCGCTCACGCTCAGCACCGAAGAGCGGCGGCGGGAGGTCGAGCGGCAGTATCTGGAGTAGGGGGAAAGTCGAATACCTAATACGGGGACACAGTACATAACTCCCAACGTCCGATCAAACGGCGAGAAGTTATGTACTGTGTCCCCGTATTAGGCCGCCCGGCGACGGGCTTGACAGGTCTCTCTGTTCGCCCTATTAGTTAGTTCTATCGAACTAACTGAAAGGAAACGCCATGACCGGGACCCACGATCTGGTGGTGCGCGGCGGGACCGTTGCGGATGGCACGGGCGGTGAACTCCGCGCGGCGGATGTCGCGATCGATGGCGGGCGGATTTCGGCGGTCGGCCGGGTTGCCGGGGCCGGCCGGGCGGAGATCGAGGCCAAGGGTCTGCTGGTCACCCCCGGCTTCGTCGATATCCATACCCATTACGACGGCCAGGCGACCTGGGACTCCTATCTGGCGCCGACCAGTTGGCATGGCGTCACCACCGCGGTCATGGGCAATTGCGGCGTCGGTTTCGCGCCGGTGCGCCCGGCCGATCACGAGCGGCTGATCGAGCTCATGGAAGGCGTCGAGGATATTCCGGGGGCGGCCCTGCATGAGGGTCTGGCCTGGAACTGGGAAGGGTTTCCGGAGTATCTCGACGCGCTGGAATCGCGGCCGCGCGACATCGATCTGTGCGCCCAGCTGCCGCATGGGGCCTTGCGCGTCTTCGTCATGGGCGAGCGCGGCGCCAGGCTGGAGCCGGCCAATGCCGCCGATATCGCCGAGATGCGGCGCCTGACCGAGGCGGCGATGCGCGCCGGCGCCATCGGTTTTTCGACCTCGCGCACGCTCAACCATCGCACCGTCAAGGGCGAGCCGACGCCGTCGCTGCGCGCCGAAGAGGCCGAGCTCATGGGCATCGCTCTCGGCATGCGCGACGCCGGCCAGGGCGTCATCGAGATGATCTCGGATTTCGACCAGCCCGACCAGGCCACCGAATTCGCCATGATCCGGCGCCTGGCGGAGGCCTCGGGCCGGCCGCTGTCGCTGTCGCTGGCCCAGGCACATCGGGCGCCCGATGGCTGGCGCGGGCTGCTGCAGCGGATCGACAATGCGGCGGCCGACGGCCTGGCGATCCGGGCCCAGGTGGCGCCGCGGGCAATCGGGCTGCTGCTCGGGCTGCAGGCCAGCGTCAACCCGTTCTCCAGCCTGGCCAGCTCCAAGGCGATCGCCGGCGAGAGCTTCGAGGCCAGGCTGGCGCTGTTCCGCGATGCCGGCTTCCGCGACCGGCTCTTGAGCGAGGCTGCCGAGGCCAACGCGGCCGATCCGCGCCACCGGCTGCTGAACTTCAAGATGATGTTCCCGCTCGGCGACCCGGTGAATTACGAGCCGGCCGAGACGGAGTCGCTGGTCAATCTGGCGGCCGCGCGCGATATGGCGCCGGCGGCACTTGCCTATGAGAAGCTGCTCGAGGATGGCGGACGGCAATTCCTCTATGCGCCCTTCGCCAATTACGCCCGCTACAATCTCGATGCCTGCGGCGACATGATCGGTGCGGCCAATACCGTCATGGGGCTGGGCGATGGCGGCGCTCATGTCGGGATCATCGCCGATGCGAGCTTTCCGACCTACCTGCTGACCCATTGGGGCCGCGACCGCGCCCATGGCCGCTTCGATATCGCGACCCTGGTCAAACGCCAGACTGCCGATACCGCCCGCGCGGTCGGCCTCCTGGATCGCGGCGTGATCGCGCCGGGCCTGAAGGCCGACCTCAATATCATCGATTTCGACAAGCTGGCCCTGGAGCGGCCGATCATGGAATTCGACCTGCCGGCCGGCGGCAAGCGGTTGCTGCAGAAGGCGCGCGGCTATCGCCACACCATCGTATCCGGCATCGAAACCTATCGCGACGGGACCGCAACCGGGGCCCTACCCGGCCGGCTGGTCCGCGGCGCCCAGACCCGTTGAGGAGAGTGAAATGACCCAACCCCGGAAACTCGACACCCAGGTCGATTGGCACGCCGAGGATGTCGCCGATCCCGCAAGCTGGACCGTCGCCCTGACCGAACAGGACCACAAGGAGCTGGACCACGCCTTGCGCGCGGCCAAAGCCGTGTCGGATAATCTGCTCGATATCGACCGCTCGAGCTTCCCGCTCGACGGGTTGGCCGAGAAGATCGGGCGCATGGAAAGCGAGCTGATCGACGGGCGCGGCTTCGTGCGCATTGCCGCCCTCGATACCACCCGCTACGGCGATGATGATCTGACGATGCTCTATTGGGGCATCGGCGTGCATCTGGGCGATCCCTGGCCGCAGAACAAGCACGGCCATGTCATGGGCGACGTCACCGACCAGGGCAAGAAATCCGGCGATCCGGAGGCGCGCGGCAATGAGCTCGGCCTGATCCGGCTCGACTACCATACCGACGGCTCGGATCTGGTCGGGCTGATGTGCCTGCGCCCGGCCAAATCCGGCGGCTTGTCCTGCGTCGCCAATGTCGTCGCCATCTACAATGATTTGCTCGACGAGCGGCCCGATCTGATCGAAGCGCTGTACGACGAGCTGCCCTGGGATCTGCGCGGCGAGCAGCCGCCCGGCAGCAAACCCTTCTATACCCGCAGCGTCTTTACCGAGCATGAGGGCCGGCTGTTCGTCCGCTTCATCCCGCAATACATCAAGGCGTCGCAGCGCCATCCCGAAGCGCCACGCCTGACCGCGATCCAGATCGAGGCGCTCGACCAAGTTTCGGCCATGGCCAATGATCCGCGCTACAATGTCTATATGGATCTCAGGCCGGGCGAGATGCAGTTCATCAACAACTACCACGTCCTGCACGGCCGCACCGCCTATGAGGACGACGTCCCTTCCGGCATCAAGCGGCATCTGAAGCGGCTGTGGCTCGCGACCAGAATCCTGCATTCCCGCCCACCCGGCCTCGGTGCCCGGATCCACGACCATTGGGGCAAGAACCGCTCGGTCAGCCGGGTGGCGCCACCGCCACGCGTGCCGGCGGCGTAAACCCCGCCGGCCGCCTCGTCTCAGCTATTGGCCCAGGAGAGCGTAATCTGCACCGCGCTGGAGTAGTCCTTGGTGATGTCCCCGGTCGGGTTGTTCGGTGTCGAGAACGAGTAGCCCGTCGCGGTCCATGGCCCCGCGACGGTCGCCGGCTGGGAGTGGGCGCCCCCCAACCGTCCATGTTCACCGTGAAGCCCGCGATATTCTCGCCCTCCAGGATCGAGATGGTGGCAACGAACGACAGCGAGCCGTCGGCCGAGGGCGGAATCGCCACGACGGCGGTCGATCCGGCGGGTCCGATCTTGTTGTAGCCGAAGAGCTGGGTCGTCCCGCCGGTATTCTTCGTGTTGAGCTGAACCCAGATGACGAAAGGCGTCTGGTTCGACAGGACCAGCGAGGCGCCGGCGCGGCCGCCGGCTTCATCGAGGCGATGGACGACGCCGCCTTGATAGCTATCGCCTAGACAGGCGACCGGGAAGCTCCAGCCATTCTGCGACATGAAGAAATCCGACGGCTTCACGCCGTTGTTCCAGATATATTGCTGCATCATGCCGGCATCGGGGTAGGTCGTCCAATCCTGCTGGCTGGCGATCTTGAATTTTCCCCATTTGCCGTTGTCGATCGGCGTGACCCATTGGCACGCAGCCGGCACGTCATCCCACTGGGCGCCGTCAGTGCCGATCTCGTAGAAGATCTCGTAGGTCGAAGGCAGCAGCGCCTGCAGGATCGAGATCTGCAGGCTCGACCGCGCCTGGTTCACCAGATTCCCGGTCTGCCCGGCCGGCCAGCTGAGGCAATCGGCACCCCGCGCCTGGACGGCGGCATAGAAGGCGGCCATCCTGCCCGGGTCGCTCAGGATCACGGTCTGCATTGTGCCGCTGGCTTCCAGCGTCGCCACGAAGTTCTGGTCGACCATCTGCTGGAACTCGGAGAAGGCGACCGCGTAGGGCGAGGGCGAGATGCTCGTCGTCACATTCGCCGAATTGGTCCCGACATTGACCGCCATCTCCATGACATTGCCGACGATCGAGGCGAGCGAGACGGCTTCGGCACCGCCCGGCACCGCCTCCAGCGCGGCATAGGCGATGCCCTCGAAGATCGACAGGACCACGCCGCCGACGCTGGTGCTGCTGCCCTGCTGGAGATTGGCCATGGCGCCCAGCGAGCCGAGCTGGCCGTCGAAATAGGTCTGCAGGTCGGTCTGGTAATCATTGTACTGGGCGAAATAGGCGCCGACCGTCTGGGCGTTGCGCAGCTCGGTCGTGAGCTGATCGACGACGGCGTACCAATCCTCCTGATAGCCCAGGAACAGCGGCGGGATCCGCGCGGCCGCGATCGTCGTCTGATAGCTCGCCAGCGGCGACGTCAGCAGCGGATATTCCAGCCGGAGATCGGCAGTGCCCAGCCTGCTCATGAGATGGGCATAGATCTCCGCCTGGAGGCCTTCGAACAGGATGAAGGGCGTCGGCGGCTGCGCCACGATGCCGGCGAGCGGGTTGCCCGGGGCGAGCTGCCACAGGAAGCTCGCCGGCGGTGTGCCGTCCGGCAGCTCGGCCACGACGGCCTGCGGCGCATCATAGGGCGAGAGCGAATTCGGCTGGCCATCGATGGTGAGATAGCCGCCGGCCTTGTTGGCGATCAGGCCGGCGCCCGAGAACGTCCAGTTCTGGCTGTCGTTGATGCTGATCGACCATTGCGTCTCAAGCGGATAGACGCCGTTGACCAGCGCCGCCAGCCCTATCGTCAGGCCCGAGCTCGTGCCGCTGACCAGCTTTCCGTCCGGCGTGACCTGCCAGAGCTGGGCCGGCGACGACCCGGTCATCGGCTGCAGCAGGATGGCCTCGCCGTCGCTGTCGCCGGTCGGGTCCTGGGAGGTCAGCACATAGGTGTCTTTGTTGCTGTCGGTCAGCGCGCTGGCGACATAGCGCCAGGCTGTGAATTGCGGCACGACCTGCAGGATGTTCGGCGCAGCCCACCAGGATTGCGGGCCCGGTATCGCGTCGGTCAGCGCGGCCGGCGCCAGGGTGACTTGGGTCCCCTCGAGCGGCTGGCTCGGATCGACCGTGATGACCGTGCCGTCGGACGCGGTGATCGCGCCGACGCTGCCGGGGACGCCGATCGTCCAGTAGTATTTGTCCGAGGACAGGACGACGGCATTGGTGTCCGGGTCGACGCCCAGATAGATGGGATTGCCGTCTCGGCCGATCATCGCGCTCGCCACCGAGCCGTCGCCCTGGATGGCCCACAGCTCGTTGCCGGCGCCGCCGGCCCATGGCCAGGTAATGATCGGCGTGCCGTCCAGCTTGACGGCGCCTTGCACATTGAGCCCATAGCTGACGCCGTCGCCGTCCACCATGGTCATCAGGAACACATAAGTCTGCATGGCACTTTCCTCCGCAAGCGGGCCGCGGTCCAGGTCAGTAATTCGACGCGTAGGTGAACACGCAAGCCGAGGTCAGGCCGGATGGCGGGCCGTCGGCGGGTGTCACGACCACCTGCACTGTCGTCTGGAAGATGCTGCCGGAGGGCGGCGCATAGACCTGGATCGTGCCATCCGACCAGCCGTTCTGCAGGACCGTGGCGACGGTGCCGTTGAATGTCACCGTGCCCTGTGTCTCGCCGAATCCGGATCCGGAGATGGTAATGGAGTCCGTGGTGCGGGTGCCGGGCGCGATGCAGCAGGGCTGGAGCGCGGTCAGCAGCGGCGCGCCGTAGTGATAGGCGGAATGGCCGGAAATTGCCGATTGCTGGTCGGCCGGATTGATCACCTTGACCTGCACCGTCGCCGGCTCGGAGACGGGGGGCACTTCGGCGATCATCTGGGTCGGCGACACATAGGTCACGGAGGGCGACCGGACTTCGCCGAATTTGACGTGGCTGCCGGTGAGGAAGCCCGACCCGGTGATGGTGATCTTAAGGGGCGGATTGGTGTTCCCGACCGGACCGCCATTCGGCAGCAGCCCCGTCTCGAGAAACGGTCCGACGCCGAACACGGCCAGCGGCGGCGGCGTGTCGCCCGGCAGCCAGGCAAACTGGTCGGCTGCGGTGACCGCGGAAGTGCCGAAGATCGTGGTGACGCGAATATCTGCGACACCGATGCCCGGCGGCACGGTGACCTTGAGCTCCCTGTCCGACTCCCAGAAGACCTGGGCCCGCATCACGCCGATATCGACTTCGGTCTTATCCAGCACGCTGTTGTTCCGGAAATTCCTGCCACGGACGTGCAGCGTCGTGCCGGAGCCGGACGGCCCGCTGTTTTGGCTGAGCCCGGTGACGATCGGCGTGAGCGCCGGCAGATGGATGTGGCTGTGGAGCGCCTGCAGATACGTGCTGTTGGCATGCTGGTAGGCGATCTGGGCCAGGAAATCGCCGACCGTCTCGCAGGTGGCCTGCGCGTCGTAATGCGTGTAATGCGGATTGAGCCGGATGGCGGTCTCGGTGCTGCGCTGGTTGGTCTGGACATAGGGGTTGGCGTTCGTCGACTGCGCGAACTGGTTGATCAGCCCCTTCGCCACATCATTGGCGGCCGGGCCCGGCGGGGTCGGAAAGAAACCCTCGGCCTCGGCCAGGCTCGCCCAAGCATTCGGCACGATGTCGTAGCCGTTATGGACCCGCCAGGCCGCGTTGCCCGATCCCGTCGTCACATACTGGTCGTAGCAATCGGCGAAAGCCTGCAGCCCGGCGGTCGGCGCCGCGAAGGTGTAGGCGACGATGCTCGGCGACCAGCTGAGCAATCCACCGGTCGCGAGCGTCAGCGCGACCATGCTGGCGATGCAGCCGCCCAGGCTATGGCCCGTGACATAGACGGTCGGCACCTGGTAGGTCGCGAGCGCCCCGATCAGGTTGGTCTTCGCGACGGACGAGATCATGCTGACCGTCTCGTTGAAGGCCACCATCGCGCCCTGCGAGACCAGGATCGGCGCCGGGAACAGGTTCGGCGGCACCGGCGTGAACGGCACCAGCGCGCCGACCTGCAGATCCTCGAGCAGATCGATTGGCGTGAAGATGGTGCCGCGGATCACGACGGCGACCGCGTTGGCCCCCTGGTTGTAGGCGAGATAGGCGAAGTTCGCGCCGTCATTGCTGAGCGCGCCCCAAACCCCCTGCCAGTCGGGCATCATCTCGCCCAGCAGCACATTGATGCCGGCCAGGATCCGCTCCTCGTGCTGCGCCGTGGTCTCGCCGGATGGCCGTGCGTCGGGCGCGTTCGCGGCCAGCGCCGCGAGCGTCATCATCGGAATCGGAGTGTAGGTCGCAGTCATGAACTCCTCCCTGGAGTGAAGCCGTCGAATGAGATCCGCCATAGGTCGAGCACCGCCCGAACGCCGCAGCCCGGGCTTCCGACCAATGCCGACGCCCCGAACTTCGCGCTAAGATAATCCTCGTGCCGTCCAGAACACGTCACGGATGCAACACCGATTGTCGGGAACCGGAAATTATTTTCGACCGCGTCGTCCGGCGCAGCTGGCACCCGCCCAAGCATTGGCGTCAGCTCCCCGCCGCCCCGTGCCGCGCAGACGATTGCACTCTCGGCGAGAATTACCGATCATCGCCACCTGCTCCCGGGACGTCGGAGCGATGGAGAGGAAGTACCGTGAGATCCTCCAGTGCCGTTGACCGGAACGACCTCGATCTGCCGAGCCTGCCGCCGCAGGTCGAGGGCCTGGTCGCGCGGCATCGCCTGTTCGATCTTCTGGACTCGGCACCGGCGCAAGCGCTGCTCTGGGTCGCGGCCGGGCCGGGCGCCGGCAAATCCGCGCTGGCGGCGACCTGGGCGCAGCATCTCGCGGCTCGGCCGGCCGAGATCGAGATCCTGTGGTACCGGATGGCGGAGCCGGATGCCGATCCGCTCCGTTTCTGCGCCACGCTCGCCCGGTTCCTTGGCCTGCCGCACGGCTTCGGGCCCGATCTGCCGGCGCGTCCCGACCCCGCCGCCTTCGCGGCAATCGGCGACGCGGCCCGGCAATGGCTGCTGGCGCGGCAGCCGGTGCGCGCGCACCGCCCGCGGCTGCTGGTCTTCGACGATGTCCATCACGTCCCGCCCGACTCCCTGACCCTGGCCTTGCTGCCGGCTCTGGCCGCGGCCTTGGCGCCGGCGGACCGGGTCCTGTGCCTGTCGCGCCGCGAGCCGCCGGAATCGGTCGCATCGCCGGCATCGGTGCCGGTCGTGCTGCTGATCACCGATCTGCGCGTCGACGCCGCCGAGTTCGCCGACTTCGCGCGGGATCTGCCCGGCGGCCGGGCGCTGACGCATGACCTCTTCCTCACCGTGTTGCGACAATCCGGCGGCTGGATCGACGACATCGCGCGCTTCGCCCGGCAGCACATCCTGTCCGGTGAAACCGCGCGCGCGGCCGGGGTCGCCCGCGCCGAGCGGCAGGCCTTGCTGGCCACGGCATTTCTGCAGGAAGGCGCGGATACCGACTGGGCAAGGCTGGGTGGTGCTGCGGCCGCGACGGTGCTGAACCGCCTCGCCGAGGAAGCCGGCGGCCTGGTCTTCCGGCGGCCGCAGGGCAGCATCCGCAAGCACGACGCCTTTCAGGCGCTGCTCATCCGCGACGCCGAGGTGGAGCTGGCACCCGAGGCGCTCGTTGCCGCGCGGCGTGGCGCCGCCCAACTGCTCGCCGCCCGGCATCGGGTGCTGGAGGCCGCTCGCCTGCTGGTCGCATCCGGCGCCGAGGACGAGGCGTTGCGCCTGGTGCTCGACAATGCGGCGTCGATGTCCCTGTCCGGCCACAGCAAGGAGATCGAACAGGCCATCGCCCTGTTCCCGCCCGAGGTCGCGGCCCGGACGCTGCCGCAGATCTGCCTCGCCTATGCCCGCATTCCTTATGCGCCGCGCGACGCCCAGCGCCGGTTGCGCGAGATCCGCCTGGCGCTGCGCCCGGAAGATTGCCCGCTCGAATACGCCCGCGCCATCAATGGCGAGGCGCGCGCCCTGCTGTCGGATCTGTCCGATTTCCGCGAAGTGCCGCCGCTGGTGGAGGATATCGACCGTGCCCTGCCACTGCTCCAGGCGCAGCCCCCAGCGCTGCTGCAAGGCTTGCGCCTGAGCCGCTGCATGGCCGTGCTGATCGGCTGGCCCAGCCACCCTCGCGTGGCCGAGGCGCGACGGGAAATCGAGGCGGCACTGCCCTTTCTGCCGAGCAATGCCAGGCTGATGATGGGCAGCGTGCTGATCAACTACCTGATCTGGTGGCGCGGCGAGCTGGCCGCGGCGCGGCCGTTCCTGAGCAATCTGGAGGAAACCGCCCGGGACCCGGACATGGCGCCGCTGGCCGTCATGACCTGGTATTATGGCGCCCTGTCCTGCGCCTGCCTCGACGGCAATGACGACCGGCTGCGCCAGCTGACCGACGAGGTCGTGGCCTTCGCCGGACAGCGCGGCGTGTCGCATCGCCTGACCAACGCCTTCTGGGTGATCACCCAGGCCTATGCCGGCGCCGGCGACGCCAGGACCGCCGCCGCGATGCTGGAGCGCTATGCCGCCAACGCCCGGCGCCAATGGCGCGAGGCCGACTTCATCGGCCTACATCATCTGCGCGCCATCCTCGCCCTGTCGGCCGGCGACACGGGGGCGGCGATCGCCGAGGCGGAACAGGCGCTCGACTATGCCCGGCGCTATGGCGGGCCGCACCAGATCGCCAATCAGTGCCAGCTGCTCGCCGCCGGTTTCGCGATGACCGGCGATGACGCGGCTGAGCCGCATATCGCGACGCTGCGCGACGTCGCTGCCCAGACCGGCAATGCGTCCTTCCTGCTTCATGCCGATCTCGCCGAAGCCTCCCTGGCGCTCGCACGGGGCGGCAACGTGGTGACACCCTGGATCCGCGTAGCCGATGCCGCGCTGCGCCGCGGCTTCCGCTGGATCGCCGGGATGAACCGTCGGCACCTCGCGACCCTGGCCAATCGCGGGTTGGAACAGGGGGCCGACCCGGCACTGACGCGCCGGGTCGTCACCCTCTGGCGCCTGCCGCCGCCCGACGGCATCGTGCATGGGCACTGGCCCTTTGCCGTCGAGATCCGCGCACTCGGCGGTTTCGCGGTCGAACTCGACGGCACCCGCATCAGCATGGGCACCGGCAAGGCCCAGCGCAAGCCGATGGAGCTGCTGTGGAGCCTGGTGGCGGGCCCGGCCGGCGGGATGGCCCAGGAGATCCTGGCCGATCAGCTCTGGCCCGAGGCCGATGGCGACCGCGCCATCCACAGCCTGCGCACCACCATCTATCGGCTGCGCAAGCTGCTCGGCACCGGCGCTGTCCGGCACGAGGACGACCATGTCGCCCTCGCCGCCGGCCCTGTCCGCGCCGACGTCGCCGAGCTGCGGGCGATGCTCGCGATCACGAGAAATCGGACCGAAGCGGCGGCGCTCCGGCTCGCGGCGTTCGACTACGCCCTGCGCCTCTATCGAGGGCAGCTGCTGCCGGGCGTGCGCCTGCCATCGGTCGAGGCGGCACGCGAGCGGATCGAGGCCGAGCTGGCGATGGATGGCATCGCCCTCCTGCTGGCGCAGGATCCGCGCGACCCAACGACCGCGCTCCGCGCCGGCCGGTTGCGCGCCGCCGTGCCGGGGATCAGCCTGCCGCCATCGCTGGCCGGCCTGCTCGCCCTCTAAGCGCTCCTTCTCCAGCCGCAGGCGCATTGCTGCAACCGTCATGAAACTTCCGGCGAAATCCGATATAGAGGCATGAACACCCTCGCCGAAAGTTTCGCACATGGAACTGCTCGCCCTCGCCGTCACGCGTCGCTATGCGGCCTATACCGCGGCGCTCGCGGCCACAATCGTGTTCCTGCTGCTGTCGCTGATCCAGCCGGGTTTCGTCTGGCCCTTCGTCATCGCGGCAGCCTTGGCGCTGCTCGGCACCTATGATCTGGTCCAGACCCGGCACAGCATCAGCCGCAACTATCCGATCGCGGCCCATATCCGCTTCCTGCTCGAAGAGATCCGGCCGGAGATCCGGCAATATTTCCTCGAAAGCGACCTCGACGGCATGCCGTTCAATCGCACCGAGCGCTCGCTGGTCTATCAGCGCGCCAAGGGTCAGCTCGACAAGCGCCCTTTCGGCACCGAACTCGACGTCAATGCCCAGGAATTCGAATGGCTGAACCATTCGATCGCGCCCAAGGAACCGGCGCGCGAGCCCTTTCGCATCGTGATCGGCGGCGCCGAGTGCCGGCAGCCCTATTCGGCCTCGATCTTCAACATCTCGGCGATGAGCTTCGGCGCCTTGAGCGCCAATGCCATAAGGGCGCTCAACAAGGGCGCCCGCCTCGGCAATTTCGCCCATGACACCGGCGAGGGCGGCTACAGCCCCTATCACCGCGAAAATGGCGGCGACATCATCTGGGAGATCGGCAGCGGCTATTTCGGCTGCCGCCATCCCGATGGCAGTTTCTGGCCCGAGCGCTTCGCCGAGCAGGCCGCCAATGACCAGATCAAGATGCTCGAGATCAAGCTCAGCCAGGGCGCCAAGCCGGGCCATGGCGGCGTGCTGCCCGGCGCCAAGGTCTCGCCCGAGATCGCCGCCACGCGCGGCGTGGCGGTCGGCGTCGATTGCGTTTCGCCGGCCCGGCACTCGGCGTTTTCGACGCCGCTGGAGCTGACGCACTTCATCGCCGAGCTGCGCGAGCTCGGCCAGGGCAAGCCGGTCGGCTTCAAGCTGTGCATCGGCCATCCCTGGGAATTCCTCGGCATCTGCAAGGCCATGCTGGCGAGCGACATTTATCCGGATTTCATCGTCATCGACGGCGCCGAGGGCGGCACCGGGGCGGCCCCGCTGGAATTCACCGATCATGTCGGCATGCCGCTCCGGGACGGGCTGCTCTTTGCCCATAACGCGCTGGTCGGCCTGAACATCCGCGACCGCATCAAGCTCGGCGCCAGCGGCAAGGTCACGACCGCCTTCGACATCGTCCGGCTGATGGCGCTCGGCGCCGATTGGTGCAATGCGGCACGCGGATTCATGTTTGCACTCGGCTGCCTGCAATCGCAGAGCTGCCACACCGATCGCTGCCCGACCGGGGTCGCGACCCAGGACCAGGCCCGGCAGCGCGCCCTGGTGGTACCCGACAAGGCCGAGCGCGTCTTCCATTTCCACCGCTCGACCCTGACGGCACTGGCCGAGCTGATCGCCGCGTCCGGGCTGGAGCATCCGCAGGATATCCGGCCGCTGCACATCGCCAAGCGCCTCAACGCCGGCGAGGTCTCGAACTATGCCGAGCTCTACCGCTTCCTCAAGCCGGGCGAGCTGCTGGCCGGCACCGATGATCCGCGCTTCCAGCAGGCCTGGGCGCTGGCCCGCGCCGACAGCTTCGCACCGGTGGGCTGAATGTCGCTGCACAAGCCGCATTTCCGCCAGAAGGACGAGGCGATGCCGATGCGGGTCGGCGCCTTCGAATTCACCAAGACCGGCGCCTCGCGCTTCGATTTCCGCGACCCGTACCATTTGGCCGTGACGCTGCGCTGGCCGGAATTCTTCGCCCTGCTGTTCCTGGTCGACCTCACGATCAACCTGGTCTTCGCGACCCTCTATTGGGCCGAACCGGGCAGCATCAGCAATGCCGGACCGAGCTTTGCCGAGGCCTTCTTCTTCAGCATCGAGACCCTGGCCACGGTCGGCTATGGGGTCATGGCGCCGGATACGCTCTACGGCCATATCGTGTCCTCGGTCGAGATCCTGTGCGGACTGACCTTCACCGCCCTCGTCACCGGCCTCATCTTCGTCCGCTTCTCCAAGCCACGGGCCAAGTTCCGCTTCGCCGAGGTCGCTGTGGTGACGACCTATAACGGCAAGCCGACCTTGATGATCCGGGTCGGCAATGGAAGGCTGACCATGCTGACCGACGCCCAGGCCCGCATCACCAGCGTCATGCGCGAGGAATCAGCGGAAGGCCATGTCATGCGCCGGGCCATGGAATTGACCCTGGTCCGGCCCAAGCAAGCGGTCTTCGCGCTGACCTGGAACCTGATGCATGAGATCGACGAGACGAGTCCGCTGTTCGGCGTCACCGCCGAGACCGTGCTGGCAAGCGACCTGCGCCTGCTCGTCTTCCTCGAGGCGCGCGACCACGCGCTCGGCGCCACCGTCCACGACATGCGCGACTACACGCCCCAGCAGGTCCTCTATGGCATGCGCTACCAGGATGCGATCACCATCGATGCGCAGGGTCGGACCAATGTCGACTTGAACCGCATCAGCCTGGTCGAGATCGATCGGCCCGACGGCCACACCCCGAACATCCTCAACTGATACCAACCGTCGGAATAAACGACACGGCGCGCGAGAGTCCTTCTCCTGCATTGAGCCTGTGAAGAAATTGCCGGAGCCTGAGATCCCTTAGTGGGGCGGTATTTTCACGGGCTCAATGCGCGCGAGGGGCTTTCCCGGTCACGCCGCCCGAACCGGATAGACCCGGGCGGCCGGCAGCAGCAGCGTGGCAATGGTGCCTTCGCCGGGTGTGCTGGCCAAGGCGAGCCTTCCGCCATGGAGCTCGGTCAGGGCCTGGGCGATCGGCAGGCCCAGCCCCATGCCCTCATAGCGCCGCGCCAGCCCATCATCGAGCTGCAGGAAGGGCTGCAGGGCCCGGCCGATATCGGCGACGCTCATGCCGATGCCGTTATCGGTCACGCTGATCTCGACGCCGCCTTCGGCAGCGGGACCGGCCGCCAGCGCGATCCTTCCGCCCGGTGCTGTGAATTTGACGGCATTGGACAGAAGTTTCATCACCGCCAGCCGCAGCAGGCGCGGATCGGCGTTGAGCACCGGGCTTTCCTCCGGCAGATCGAGGCGGAGATGCAGCGCCTTGGCCGCGACACTGTCCGCGGTCGCGGCCGCACAGGCGGTGAGGAAGCGGTTGAGCGGAACGATATCGTCCTGCCGCGCGGTCCGTCCGGCCTCGACCTCGGCCAGGGCCAGCACGTCATTGACCATGCTGAGCAGCCGGGCGCCGCTGTCGTGGATATCGGCGGCATAGCTGGCGTAGCCCGCCGGCACAGCACCCAGCGCACCATCGCGGATCAGCTGGGCAAAGCCCAGTATCGCATTGAGCGGCGTGCGCAGCTCGTGGCTCATATGCATGAGAAAGGCCGATTTGGCCCGGTTGGCCGCCTCCGCCTGAGCCTTGGCCGCCGCCAGCTCGACCTCGGCCGCTTTGCGCTGGGTAATGTCTTCGACCGAGCCCTCGTAATAGAGCAGGCACCCCTCCTGATCGCGTACCTCGCGGCAGCTCTCGGAAATCCAGATGATCGCGCCGTCGCGCCGGGCGACCCGCGATTCGAAACCGGAAATGGCACCGCGCGCCTGCATGAGCTGGACGAACTCGTCGCGCCGTCTGGCATCGACATAGAGCTGACGCCTTATATCGGTCAGCGCCGCCAGCAATGCTGCCGGCGATTCATAGCCATAGATGCGGGCCAGTGCTGCATTCGCGGTCAAATATTGCCCATCCGCCGTGGTCTGGAACATGCCCCAGACGGCATGCTCGAACATGCCGCGATAGAGCCGGGCCATCTCGCCCGCTGCCGGCCGGGATGCGGGCACCCCGTGGCTGCGTCGACCGGTCCGCGCGGCCCGTCCCGAACGCTCCCCCTGCACCGGCAAACCCCCTGGATACTCAGAACGACCAAAAGTTTCTCGGCGATACTGCGCCATACTACTCGAACACTATCGAGTGACAGCCTTCGATGTCAAGATTACCTTTAAATATTGTCAAATTGCTTAGATTTTAGTCATGTTGACTATTTATTCGACAGGGGGAGATATTTAAAAATTTAGATAATTTCTTTATAATGCGCGGTAAAGCCGGGAAAATTATTACGCATTTGGAAAACCTGCCGACGCCACCAATCTTTGCCGATCCGGCAGCACTTTCGGCATCAGCCGCACTTCATGATTGTCGGCTGCGGCTCCGTTCTGCGATACAGAAGCCTGGCTCGACGGATGCGTAGAACATGATCATCGGCATCGATTTGGGAACGACCAACAGCCTGGTCGGGATTTGGCGGGACGGGAAATCGCAACTGATCCCGAATACCCTGGGCGCGCTGCTCACCCCGTCCGCCATCAGCGTCGATGCCGCCGGCACGATCCTGGTCGGCCAGGCCGCGCGCGATCGGCTGGTCAGCGAACCCAAGGCCTCGATCGCCGCGTTCAAGCGCTATATGGGGACCAATCGCGAATTCAGGCTGGGGACGCGCGCCTTCCGGGCCGAGGAGCTGTCGGCGCTGGTGCTGCGCCAGCTCAAGGCCGATGCCGAGGCCTTCCTCGGCCATCCAGTGACCGAGGCCGTCATCACCGTCCCGGCCTATTTCAACGATGCCCAGCGCAAGGCGACCAAGGCGGCCGGCGAGTTAGCCGGGCTCAAAGTCGAGCGCCTGCTCAACGAGCCGACCGCCGCCGCCCTCGCCTATGGCCTCCAAGAGCACGAGGGCGAGCGCAAGATCCTGGTGCTGGATCTGGGCGGCGGCACCTTCGACGTCTCGATCCTGGAGATGTTCGAGGGCGTTATGGAGGTGCGCGCCAGCGCCGGCGATAATTTCCTCGGCGGCGAGGATTTCACCGACGCGATCATGGACCGCTTCATCGCCGCGCTCGGCGAGCAGGTCAAGATCCCGCCCCGCTCCCAGCCGAGCGACCCCCATGGCGCGCTGCGCCGGGCGGCCGAGGTGGCGAAGCGGGGTTTGAGCGACAGCGACCAGCACGAAATCTCGGTCGTCGTCGGCCGGAAATCCTATGCCTGGACGCTGTCGCGCGACGAGTTCGAGCGGCTGAGCGAGCCGCTGGTCAAGCGCATCCGCGCCCCGATCGAGCGCGCGCTGCGCGACGCCAAGCTGCATCCCGATCAGATCAGCCATCTGGTGCTGGCCGGCGGTGCCACCCGCATGCCGCTGTTCAAGCGCCTGGCAGCACGCCTGTTCCAGCGCCTGCCGATCGCCCAAATCAATCCCGACGAGGTCGTCGCCCACGGTGCCGCGGTCCAGGCCGGGCTGAAGATGCGCGACACGGCCCTGGACGACGTCGTGATGACCGATGTGGCGCCGTTCAGCATGGGCATCGAAGTCGCCAACAAGCATAATGGCCAGATCATCGATACCGGCCTCTATTTGCCGATCATCGAGCGCAATACCGTCATCCCGACCAGCCGCTCGACCCAGGTCAGCGCGCTGCGCGACAATCAGCGCGAGCTGCATGTCAATGTCTTCCAGGGCGAGGCCCGGCATGTCCGCGACAATATCGGGCTGGGCCGGCTCGTCCTGGCCCTGCCGCCCGGACCGGCCGGCGGCAACCCGGTCGATGTGCGCTTCACCTATGATATCAGCGGCTTGCTCGAGATCGAGACTCGCGTGGTCAGCACCGGCATGGTCGATCGCCTGGTCATCGAGGGCCAGCCGGGCGTCTTGAGTGCCCAGGAGATCGCCACCCGGCTCGCCGGCCTGGCGCATCTCAAGATCCATCCCCGCGACCAGGCCGAGAACCAGGCGGTCATGGCCCGGGCCGAACGGCTCTACGAGGAAAGGCTGGGCGAGGAGCGCCAGGCGCTGGGCAACGCCATCGACCAGTTCCGCGCCATCCTCGAGAGCCAGGAACCCGGCGCCATCGCCGAATTTCGTGCGACACTCTCGGGCTGGCTCGACAGCATTGATCGCAGCTTCTTTTCCTGAGGCGCCGGCATGTCGGTCTGGCAGGAACTGGGCATCGAGGCGACCGGCGAGCCCGGCCTCATCCGCAAGGCCTATGCGGCCAAACTGAAGGTGACGCGGCCGGAGGATGATCCGGAGGGCTTCGTGCGCTTGCGCGCGGCCTATGAAGCCGCCCTGGCCATGGCTTCGCGGATCGCCGCCCGGCCGGCGCCGGAGCGGGCAGAACCCCCGGCCGAGGTTAGCGCGCCCAACACGCCGGCGCCGTCCGCCGAGACGGCGAAGCCGCCGGACCCCGCCGAACCCGACATCGAGCCTGACCGCGAGACGCAAGCCCGGGCTGACCCATCAGAGGCACCAGCGGCGCCTGCCTCGCCGCCGGTTCCAGCCGAAGCGCCCCGATCGATGGCGACGCTTTTGCCGGCGGAGTCGGAAGCGGCGATCCGGGAGATCGCCGACGCCTTGAACCGGCACGCAAGCGAAGACGCGGCGGAACTTCTCCTGGCCGCCCGATCTGCTCATCTTCTGCCGCTGAGGTCCGAGTTCGCGCTCGCCGATCGGCTGGCCGAGGTGCTCCTGTCCGACAATGGGATCCCGACCGACCGTCTGATCGACATCGCCACCCGTCTCGGCTGGTATGATCCATTCGATATTTTGCGCTCGACGGGAAACACGGCGCAGAACCGGCTCTGCGCGCGGATCGGTGCCGAAAAGAGCGCAGAGCAACAGCGGCTGCAGGCGGAAGCGGAACGGGCGCGGGCGGCATCGGCCCAGCCGGGTTCGTACCGCACGCTACTCCGAGTCCTGGCGGGCTTTGCTGTTTTTCTGGTCATCATGTCCCTCATCGCCCGCCTGGCACACATCCAACAGCCGGTCTCGCCGGCAGGACCGGCGCCAGCGCAGTCCGAACGGTCGGTCGGAGCCGCCAGGACAGCGACTCCGGACTGCTTGTCCCAGTATGGCCCCGGCGGTTCGGCACCCTCGGCGCCCTTCGACTTCCTGGAAAAATGCGCCGAAAGCGGCTTCCTTGGCGCCCAAAACGCCTTGGGCCAAGCCTATCTAAAGGGCGACGTCGTCGCTCAGAGTTACTCTCAGGCGTTGTCGTGGTTCCGCCGCGCTGCCGGGCACGACTATCCGCCGGCACGGCGGAATCTTGCCTATATGCACCGTAATGGCCTGGCGACGGCGAGGGACCCCGTCACGGCGCGGAAGCTGTACTTGGAGAACGCAGAGGTCGCAGACCCGGACGCGCAGCTGAGCCTCGCCGACATGATGATCAGCGGCGAAGGCGGCCCAGTCGACTGGGACGGCGCGTTTCGCTGGACCAAGATCGCCGCCTTCGACCGCAACCGGTCTGCGATGACAAAGCTGGGCGATCTCTATGCCCGCGGCATCGGGTGCCCGCGCGACCTGATCAAATCTGCGGCCTGGCGAAGGGCCGCAGCGCTCGCGGGCGACACCGCGGCTATGCACGATTACGGCCTCATGGCCATGCACGGCGAAGGCATGCCCGAGGATGTCGCCGAGGCCTATCGGTGGTTCAGTCTCGAGGGTCGTCTGCAGGGATTCTATAGCCCCGACCGAAAGCAAGTTTCGTCCAGGCTGAGCGAATTGCAACGCGTGGCCGCCGATCTGCAGATCGCATCCTGGCATCCCCTTCCGCCGAACCCGCCCGATATCGACCGAGCCGATGCCGCGGCCGCAAGCCCGGCACCGAATTCGGCAGAGGCCCTCGCCGCGAAAGGCTCGCCCCAGGCACAATCGGCGCTCGGCCTCGCTTATCTGGCCGGCGACAAAGTCCCGAGGGATCCGAAGCTCGCGGCGTATTGGCTCCGCCGCGCCGCCGACCAGGACGACCCGGAAGCCCTCTGGGCCCTTGGCTACCTGTTTTCGACCGGTTTGGGCGTGGCCAGGGATCCCGCCGAGGCCGAACGCCTGCTGCTGCGGAGCGCGCAAATGCACTTTCCGCAGGCCGAATACCTGCTCGCCCTGATGCTCATCGAGGGCCAGGCTGGTTCGGCCGATCCCAATGGCGGCTTCGTCTGGATGAAGAAGTCGGCACTGCTCGGCTTTCTGCCGGCAATGAACCTCCTCGGCGACTACTACGCCGTCGGCACGGGCACCGCTCGGGACCTGGTCAAATCCGCTGCCTGGCGGCGAGCGGCCGCGGCGGCGGGCGAACCCATGGCAATGTATGCCTTTGGCCTCATGTCGCTCCGCGGCGTCGGCGTGCCGGAGAACGACGAAGAAGGCTACCGCTGGCTCAGATTGGCAATGCAGGCGGCGCAGGACCGAACCGCGCTCGCCGAGGCGAAGGGCGGATCGGCCAATTCGGTGTTGGCGGACCAGGAAAGGCGGGACGCGTCTGCTTCCGTCTCGGCGAAAGCCGCGCTGGAGCAGATCTCGCCCGAGCTGTTGGCACCAGAGAAACGCGCCGCGATCGACCAGGAACTGAAATCCTGGCACGCCGTGCCGCCGGTGGCGCCGGCGATCGACGCGCGCTGATGGCTCATGGCGGCGCGTCCGGCACGGGAACCGGTGATCGCCGAGAGAGCGCCAATCTCCGCTGGACGCTACGACCAGGAATAGCGAATAACTCTGGCAAGAGCCTGATCGCCCAACTTCAACGAGCATGCGCATGACCGAGGCTGCGGCCCCCCGATCCGCCATCGACAAGGTCGAGGCCTTCATCGCCCGGTGGCAGGGCGGCGAAGGGGGCAGGAACGGGCCAATTACGGGATGTTCCTGGGCGAGCTGCGCGGCGTGCTGGATCTGCCGCAGCCCGACCCGGCCGGCATGCCAAGAATGGCCGGCCTCTATCCTGCCAGGAGGAAACCAAGTGGGGCGGCCATCCTGCCCGCCAGCGGGCGAGACGCCCGCTCCACTGGAGCAGTTTCATCCAGGGCGGGCCGCGCGGCAAAGCAGTGTGAAACTAACCCTCGCTATTCAGGTAGCCATGATCATGCCCATCCTGCTTGCCGATCCTGATCGCACCGACTTCTCCGAGATCGAGGACGAGGCGGCACCGCGGATTGCCCCGATCCATCCGGGCGAGATCCTGCGCCTCGATTGGCTGGGCCCGATGGGCATCACGCCCTGTCGCGCCGCCACCGACATGGGTGTGCCGCCCAATCGTCTGACGGCGATCCTGTCAGGCAATCGCGGCATCACGGCCGACACCGCGCTTCGTCTCGCCCGGTATTTCGGCACAGACGCGCAGTCCTGGATCAACCTGCAAGCCCAATATGATCTGGAGATTGCGGCCCTTGACCATGGCGCGGAGATTGCCCGCGTGGTCAAGCCGCGTAGTGCTGCCTGACTGGATTCTCCGCGGTTTCATCCGTCGCCGAGCTGTTGCAAGGTCGGCAACGCTCGGTTCGTCCCCGACGAGAGGGCGGCCTCGGTTCCGGACCGCCCCCAGAGTATTAACCGCGAAGGACCGAGCGCCTTCGGCTGAACGGCGGAGATTTGCTGCGGCTTCGCCACGGGGCCCTCGGTGCCCCTTCGCGTCCTTCGCGGTTGACCCCTTACCGCGCTTCGGACTTCCCCTTTTGGTCTGCCCCCGATTGATCTGCCGCCTAGGCCGGGCAACAGGGCTTGTATCAAGGGTGTTCGCTTTTATACGCGCTATCGATCTCCTTTCCTCCGAGTGTCACCGATTTAAATCTTGACTCGTTCTCTCCGATATGTTTTATACGTTGCTATGGAAAACGCCTCTTCGCCCCAGCCCTCGGCCGATACGGCCCCGACCGGTTCCCCTGCGGACCGGGCGGTGCCTTATGCCGTTATCCTGGGCCAGACGGATCTGGTGCGGGTCGAGCACAAGATCCTCACGCTGCGGCATTGCACGGATCTGGCGCTGCGCGAGGCCGAGCGGCTGGACCGGGCGGCCGAGGCTCGCGCTGCCCGGCTCGAAGCCGCCGAAACGCGGCTCGCGGCGGCGCCGGCGGCCGAACTGCAGAGCGAAGCCTGGGCAGCCGATGTCGAGGCGGTCGAGAGCTTGCAGCCGTCGGGCGAGACGTCGCTGGCGCTCCATCGCCTGACCCGGCTGGTGCGGATCAATATCATGCTCGAGCAGAAGCTGATTGCGGCGCTGCGGGCACCGATGACCGAGCCAGCGACGAAACCCGAGGCTGCACCGAAGTCGCGCGACAAGGCGCCGGCCGAACCGTCGCGCTGGGACAAATTCGGCACGGGCGAGAGCGCCGAGCTCACCAATGCCAAAGCCTTGGCCCGGGAAGTGGTCGAGGATAGCGCTGAGGCGGATGAACGGCTCGACCGGGAAGATGTCGAGGCGCTGCTGGCCGAGTTCGACACGGAAATGGCGAGCGGCAAGCACGACAAGGCCCTGCTCAAGCAATGGGGCAACGACGTCGACGCGAATTTCCTCAAGGCCCGCAACATCAAGCCGGATTATCGCGCGTCGACCGCCCGGACAGTGGCCGAAATGCAGGCGACCATGAGCGGCCGCAACGCCGACGGCACCCCGCGACTCCGCCCGGCGGAATATGATGAGATCGAGCCCGGTGTTGCGCCGGC
>Ga0302314_10004248_pt1 | contig 26373 bp, 23 predicted proteins | sample III_Palsa_N2_3_FD_200533 | JGI IMG/M metagenome (GOLD analysis project Ga0302314, IMG submission 200533) | Peat permafrost microbial communities from Stordalen Mire near Abisko, Sweden - III_Palsa_N2_3 | ecosystem: Environmental > Terrestrial > Soil > Palsa > Peat permafrost | place: Sweden...
ATGCGCGCGCACGTGCTGCCAGAGCTTCTGCAGATAGGCCATATCCTCGCTCAGGTGCTCGGCCGAGGCCGTCTGCGCGGCCGTGCGCACGATGTAGGCGCCGTCCTGCGCACGCGGCAGCATCGTAGTCACGAGGCTCTTCAGGCGCAGCCGCTCGGCCTCCTCCTCGATGCGACTCGAGACACCGACGCCCGTGCCATGCGGCATGTAGACGAGATACTTCGACGGCAGGGAGACAAAAGTCGTGAGGCGTGCGCCTTTGCTGCCGAGCGGATCCTTGATCACCTGCACGAGGATCTCGTCGCCCTCGGCGACCAGGCGGCGGATGTCATCCACCAGCGGCAGATTGACCACCGTTTCCTCGGGGCGCTCGAAGGCGATGTCCGCGGCGTGCAAAAATGCGGTGCGCGCGAGTCCGATCTCGATGAATGCGGCCTGCATCCCGGGCAGTACGCGTGACACGCGCCCCTTGTAGAGATTGCCCACGAGGCCACGACGGCTTACGCGCTCGATGTACACCTCCTGCAGCGCGCTGTTCTCCAACAGCGCCGCGCGCGTTTCGCGCGGCGCGACATTGACAAAGATCTCGATGCTCACGATGCCGCCAGCCGCCCATACGGCACGCCGGCGGCGCGCAGCAGCGCGGCGGTTTCAAATAACGGCAGCCCCATGACACCTGAGTAGCTGCCGGTCAGCGACTCGATGAAGGCCGCTGCCAGCCCCTGGATCGCATAGGCTCCTGCCTTGTCGAGCGGCTCGCCACTTTCCCAATAGTCGCAACGCTCCTTCTCGGTGAGCGTGCGAAAGCGCACGCTGCTCGCGCTCACCGCGATTGCAACCCCGCGCGCGTCGGCGAGCGCCACGGCGCTCAGGACCTCGTGCACCCGGCCCGATAGGCTGGCGAGCATGGCAAGCCCCTGCGCGCGCCCGCCAGGCTTGCCGAACATGGTCCCATCGAGCACGACGATCGTGTCCGCCCCGAGCACCGGCAGCGCTGCATCGGCGCGGCGTATGACGCGCGCCTTGCTGGCCGCAACGCGCGCGACATAATCGCGCGGTGTCTCCCCCGCATGCGGCGTTTCGTCGACGTTCGCGCTGCGCGCGCTGTGGGCAACTCCGATCTGGGCGAGAAGCGCGCGGCGCCGCGGCGACGCCGAGGCAAGACACAGCACGGGCGGCGACATTTGCATCGTCGGTCAGGCGCGATGATAGGGATGATGATCGAGCATGCTCTGCGCGCGATAGAGCTGCTCCATCAAAAGCACGCGCGCGAGCGCATGCGGCAGGGTCAGGCGCGACAAAGCCAATTTGAAGTCCGCGCGCGCGAGCACCTCGGGAGCAAGTCCGTCGGCACCGCCGATGAGAAATGCAAGATCGCATCCCGCGCGCTGCCGCGCTGCCAGCCATGCTGCAAGCTCGCGGGTCGCGAACTGCGCGCCGCGCTCATCGAGCGCCACCACGAACTCTTTGGGACGCAGCGCCGCAAGCAAACGAGTGCCTTCCGTGCGCAGCGCATGCGCCGCGCCGCGCTGCGCGCCGCGTACGCCGGACGCTATCTCCACCAGGTCCAGCTTCAACCGCGAGCGTAGCCGTGCAGCGTAGTCCTCGCAATTCTCACGTACCCAGCTCGGGGTGCGCGACCCCACCGCGATCACGCGAATGCGCATGTCTGGCCTCGTCAGCGCGAACGTTTCGCATCGGGCGGCGCCGGCTCCCACAGCTTCTCCAGGGCGTAGAACTCGCGCACGCGCGGCAGCATGACGTGCACGAGTATGTCTTGCAGGTCCACCAAAACCCACTCCGCATCGCGCGCGCCTTCGACGCCGAGCGGGCGAAAGCCGGCGGCCTTGGCTTTTTCGACGACGTGCTCGGCGATGGATCGAACGTGGCGGTCGGAATTGCCCGAAGCAATCATCATGGTGTCGGCGATGTCGGTGAGACCCCTGACATCGAGGTTCTTGATGTTGACGGCCTTCATGCCTTCGAGTGCGGCAGTCACGATGCTCTGCAGTGCAGATGCGCGCCGCGGGGGGCGGCGCGTTCGGCTACGGCTGACATTGTTCAGCTTGAGGATCTCCCGCGCGGATTATCGCTCCTCGGCAGCATAGCATCTCGTCTCACGGATGATCCTGCGAACTTCCTCCGGGACGATATAGCGCGGGTCGCGGCCCTGGGAGATGAGCTGGCGCAGCTCGGTCGAGGAAATCTCGAGCTGCGTCACCGCGTGAACATAGATGCGTCCGGCGCGCTGCTCATGCAGGTCGCGGACGCTGCCGGTGCCGCGGTCCACCATGACTTCGCCGAGCGGTCCCATGGTCGGTGCACGCCAGCCGGGCCGATGCGCGACGATAATATGTGCAAGATCCAGAAGCTCGCGCCAGCGATGCCAATTGGGCAGGCCCAGAAACGCATCCATCCCCAGCAGCAGGCACAGCGAGCGCTGCGGATACTCGGCCCTGAGTTCAGTCAGCGTATCAACCGAATAAGACACGCCGGTGCGCCGCACCTCGCGGTCGTCGACGACGAAGGCGGGTTGGTCGGCGACCGCGGCTTTGACCATCTCCAGGCGCAGCTGCGCCGGCGCGAGCGGCTGCTCGCGATGCGGTGGGCTGCCGGTGGGCATGAAGCGCACTTCGGCAAGTTTGAGGGCCTGCCACAACTCGAAGGCCGTGCGCAGGTGCCCGTAGTGAAGCGGATCAAACGTCCCGCCGAAGAGCCCGATCGGTTGCATCAGCGATACCTATTTGAAGACCATCGCGGCAGAGGTAGGAGCGGCCGCGTGCAAAACTCCGCGGTCAGGAGCGCCAGCTCCTCCCACGCATCGCCAGAGAGACGTCCCTTGATCATGCGATCGGCGCGCTCCGCGCGCAGCGTCGCCCGCCCGAAGGGCACGCCGCGGGCGCGGCGCAGGCCCTGCGCCAGGGCCGCAGTGTGTCGCTGCCGCTGCCAGCTTTGCGCGGGCGCGCCGCCCGCGGACGCTGCCTGCGCCTTCCACAGCTCGTGCACCGCCTTGTTGATGGCCCAGAGTACGAGCGTCGGCTCGACCCCTTCCGCCCGCAGGCCTGCGAGCACGTGCAGCGCGCGCGCCGTGTCTCCGGCGAGCGCCGCCTCGCCCAGTTGCGCGACATCGTAGCGCGCGCTGTCCGCCACGCTTGCAAGCACCTGCGCGGCTGTGACGGGCGTGTCGGGAAAGAGGAGCCGCAGCTTCTCCAGCTCCTGGTAGGCGGCGAGCAGATTTCCCTCGGTGCGCTCTGCCAGAAGTTCGAGCGCCTCATCCTGTGCCCGCAGGCGCAGGCGCCGACTGCGTCCCTGCAACCATGCGACCAGGTGCTCAGCGTCGACGGGCCAGATCTGCACCCAGGCGCCTGCAGCCTCGATGGCCTTTACCCAGCCTGCGGCCTGCGCGTCCCGGTCGAGGCGCGGCGCGGTAATGAGGACGAGAGAGTCCTTGTCCTGCAACTGCGCAAGCTTAAGAAGCGCCGCGCCGCCAGCTACTCCAGGCTTGCCGCTCGCGAGGCGGATTTCGATGATGCGTCGCGCAGCGAACAACGAGAGGTTACCCGCGGCGGCGCCCACGGCATCCCAATCCGCGCCGCGCTCGATGAAATGCGTCTCGCGCTCGCTGAAGTCCGCGGCGCGGGCGCGCGCGCGCACGGCATCCGCCGCCTCGGCGACGAGCAGCGGCTCATCCCCCGAGATGAGATAGACGGGCAGGAGCTCGCGCGCAAGGTGCGCGGCAAGAGAGTCGGTGGTCAGTTTCAAGGCGGCAACTGCGCAGCATGGAGGGAACGCAGGGGATTATCGTTGAGTTGCCCGCCCCGCGGCCACCGGCTAGTCTTGAAGCACTGCATGGACACTCTTTTCCAGCGCATCATCGCCGGCGAGCTGCCCGCCGACATCGTTTATCGCGACAAGCTTGTCACTGCGTTTCGCGATATCCGCCCGCGTGCGCCGACCCACATTCTGATCGTTCCCAACAAGCGCATCGCCACCGCGAACGATATCGGCGATGACGACGAGGCGCTGATCGGGCACCTCTTTACCGTGGCGCGTGATCTTGCGAAGCGCGAAGGCATCGCTGAGGAGGGCTATCGCCTCATCATCAACTGCAACAGCCACGGCGGACAGGAGGTCTATCACTTGCACGTGCACCTCTTGGGCGGCAGGCCGCTCGGCCCGATGCTGGCGGGCCCGAATCCGTGAAGAGCGCGCCGCGGACGAAGCAGGCGGCAGCGCAGGCAAAGCTGCGGGAGCTGTATCCGCATCTGACGCCCTACCGAACGGGCTTTCTGCGCGTCAGCGAGCTGCACGAGATCTACTTCGAGGAGAGCGGCAATCCTCAAGGTGCGCCCGCCGTGTTTCTGCACGGCGGCCCGGGCGGCGGTACCGAGGCGAAGATGCGGCGCTTTTTCGACCCGCGGCGCTACCGCATCGTGCTCTTCGATCAGCGCGGCAGCGGCAAGAGCCGCCCGCATGCCTCCCTCGTCGACAATACCACCTGGGATCTCGTCGCCGACATCGAACGGCTGCGCGAACATTTGAATATCGAGCGCTGGCTCGTGTTTGGCGGCTCGTGGGGCTCCACGCTTGCGCTTGCCTATGCGCAGAGTCATCCCGAGCGGGTGACGCATCTGGTGCTGCGCGGCATCTTTCTCCTGCGGCGCTGGGAGCTCGAATGGTTCTATCAGAATCCGCACGGAGCGGCAGCGCTCTACCCGGACCTGTGGGAAAACTACATCGAGCCCATCCCGCCGGAGGAGCGCGGCGACATGATGGGCGCTTACTACCGCAGGCTCACGAGCAAAGACCCTGCGCAGCTCTCCCGCGCCGCGAAGGCGTGGGCGCTGTGGGAGGCGGCAACGAGCTTCCTGCGCAGAAATTCGCTCTACACGGCGAAGCTCGGGCAGGACACGCACTCGGAAGCCTTCTCGCGCATCGAGTGCCATTACTTCGTGAACGGCGGGTTCCTCGCAACGCCCAATCAGCTCATCGAAAACGTCGACCGCATCCGCCACATTCCGGCCGTGATCGTGCAGGGCCGCTACGACATCGTCTGTCCCATGAAGAGCGCCTGGGAGCTGCATCGCGCGTGGCCGGAAGCGGATCTGCACGTCGTGCCCGCTGCCGGGCACTCCGCATTTGAGCCCGGCAATACCCATGAGCTCATCAGGGCGACGGATCGCTTCGCGTCACGCTCTCGATAAAGGCGACGGTATCCTTGTACGCAGGCGAGCGCTGCCGCGCCAGGAGCGCAAACGGCGCGAGCGTATCCCCATGCCCGCGATGCGGGTACAGGTGCAGCTCCACGCGCACATGCTTGGCGAGGAGCTTATCGCGCAGCTCCACGCTCTGCTCGGGCTCGACTTCTTTGTCATTGAGCCCGTGCAAGAGGAGAGTCGCGGGCGACTCTGCATCGACAAAAGCCAGCGGCTGCCAGTCTTTTTCAGTGTATGGAGGAGGAAAGGTGGCGCGCAGCTCGCGCGTATCCGCGACGAGTGCGTACGGGCCTGAAAGGCCTACCAGGCCCACCACGTCTTGCGGCCGTGCGCCGGCCTTCTCGACAAATGCATGGTTGTAGGCGACGAAGGCCGCTATGTGTGCGCCCGCGGAATGGCCCATGAGCACGATACGGTGCGGATCGCCCCCGAACTCTGCCGCGTGCTCTTCGACCCAGGCGAGCGCGTGCGCCGCATCTTCGCAGAACGCGGGAAAGGTCACGGCCGGGTAGAGCCTGTAGTCGGGCAGCACGGTGACAAATCCGCGCGCCGCCAGGGCCGCGCCGACAAAGCGGTAATTCGCCTTGTGGCCGTGTTTCCAGCTGCCGCCATACCAGAAGATGACGACCGGACGATTGCGCGCATTGCGCGGCGCGTAGACGTCGAGGCGCTGGCGCGCTCCCGGACCATAGGCGAGATTGGCGTGGCGGTCGTAGGAGCCGAACACGGTCGGCGCGTTGGCCAGGAGATAGATTGTATTCGCGCAACCCGTGATGATGATCGCAAGCGTGGTGACGCCGACCACACAGGCGATGCGCGATATCCTCAAATGACCCCCCTCGATGCAGACAGGCCGCGCTGCGGCGCGGCACGCGTGTCAGCGCCGTCCATGCGGCGCTGCCCGGGCACCGCCATACGGGCATTAGACTCTGCATAACGCGGCAGCGGTGAAATTACTGACAACGGCGCACCGCCGGCGCAAGAACCGCGCCCACGCTCATGAAGGTAAGCTCGCCAATGGCCGATGCGCGTGATTTCAGCGCGCCGCAGAATCTTCTTAACTGTTCTTTGGAAGAATACAGTCGCCTGCTCTGCCGACGAGATGCATCGGCCAGGCGCTGGGCGTCAGGTCGGCATTGTCGAGCGCGCGCACGATTCTTGAACAAACGCTACGACGCGGGCCGCGCTATATCTGATCGTCGCGGACCCGGTCCAGGAACCGCACGAAGCTTAAATACATCGCGGCAGCGCGCCTCACCGGGCGCTCTAATGACCGAGACACTCCTTGTTCAATAGAGCCGCAAGCCGCACTCCTCCAAATGCCGCATCGGCGCCGAATGCCACGCCAGGCCCCATTTTCACACCCGTTCCATCGGCATTGGCGATCCTGATGGTGCGAAGCGGCGACCATGAGCCGTTCTGGTTTTGCTTAAAATCGCCGCAACTGAGCTGCAAGCGCGCGAGTGTCGGTTCAGCGGATGCCTGGACGGCCGCAACGGGTGCCAATACAGCCAGTGCAATGCCAGCAATGATGGCGGCTCGTTCCGTGGACATTGGGCTTCTCCTATGGTTTCTAATCGAACTCGGGAGCCTCACTACTATAAAGCGCTGCTACGCGCCCGTAACACGAATCAGCAGCGCAGCGCCCCAGTCGGCCGGCCGCTTGCATCAATGACGGCGTGGCGCAGAAGCCAGGCGCGCTCATGCTCAGCATCATTGCAGAACCATTCGTGGGTGCTGCCGAGGCGGAAGCTGTATCCCCAGGCATCCATGTCCGCGCACAGCCGCTCACGGCCGACGCCGGCGAGCTCATCGGCGAGCACCACCTGCAGATAACACACCGCCGCCTCCTCAAGATCATCGCCGCCGGCATCGCGGTCGAGGCCGGCGCGCCGCTCCGGCGTCATGCAGATGTAGTGGCTCGCTTCGTGCAACACGGAGTGCACCGGCGTATCAAGCCGCGCATAGAGGCGATTGCCCTGCAGGCCCGCCTCCGCTTCTCCCCAATAGGATCCCGGGATGGTTTCCTGCGGCGCGGTCAGCACGAGATTAAGTCCATAGCGATTGAGGAGGAGCGCAATGGCCATCCGATCAGCGGTTGCAAGATGCAGCACGTTGCGCGAGCGGCGTTAAAGATTGGCGAGGCGCCGCATCACCACAACTGCAAGGTCGTGCGCGAGCGCCTCGGGGAGGATGCCAGTGCAAATAATCGTGGCTTCATCGCGACACCAACTGGCGCGGCGACAGAGCTAAGTTATTTTGAGAAACGAAGCACGCCGCCGCGAGCCGAGGAACTTGAATATAGAGCATCCGCACCGCCCATTGTTAGATTCGCCGCGGAACCGGTATTTGTCCAAGACTCAGGATAGCCCCTGACAACGCTGGCGCTCCGCGGCGGCCGGGGTAATTCGGACAGATTTTCTTCTTCGCTAACTGGATAGAAGCAACCGTCTCCAAGGCGCCTGGAGCCCCGTGGCTTGCGCGGCAGGCCTATGGATCGAATCTCCAGCGGGCATTTGAAAGAGCAGCCGAGGGGCGCGGCCCCCGGCTGCATCGACTCAATGCCTAGCGGCGTAAATTGATCCGGTAGCTCAATTCGATTCGGTGAACGCAATCGCCGGAGTCGCTCCGCCCGAGGTGGTGCACGGCCCCAAGGCCAAGTTATTGGTTTCCCCCGTCGTTCCGGCGTTCTTCTTACAGGCGGGCTTGGCCGTGGTGCCACTGCTTACGGCGAGGTTTACGCTGACCGATGAGCCCTTATTGAATTGCGCGCGCGATCCGCCGGCATCACCGACCACATTGAACTCCACTTCGTTCCAAACCGTTGCAATATCCAGCATCGAGTCCTTGCCGCTCACCGAATAGGAATCGCCTCCATAGGTGAATGTAACGGTGTCGTTGCCGCCTGCGACCACGGCTCCGGTGATCGTCTCACCGGCGAGGTCTTGAATCTTCAAATCAGGCACTGTTGCGTACTTGCTGTTCCCGTAGCAATCGCCCTCGCCGTCGCTGCCAAAGCCCTTGGGACACTTGCTGCCGCCCCAGCCGATCAGCCAATACTGCATGAACGCCGCTGCCTCGCCTTCCGTGAGGTAATCGGTCGAATAGATGAACTGCTGCCAAACCGTGCAACCCGAATGGCTTTTGCATGCGGCGGTGGTGCCGTTGAAATTGGTGTTGACCTGCAGCGTGTATTCGTTGGGGCCGAGGATTCCGCCGTCGCCGAAACCCGCAACACCGACGCTGCTTTCCTTCTTCACGCCGGTTACGGTGGGGAAGGTGCCGTCAGCCTGGGAAATCAATCCCGTTACCAGGGCGGCGTAATCGTGACCGTTACCCACGACGTCCGTGCCTGCCTCCTTCACCTTGGGCGGCACGGTGTGCGAACGCGGTTGGCCAACGCCGCAGGCCACTTGTTCCCAAAACAGGTTCGGGTAGGCGGCATGAAAACACCCGTCCGCGGGCACTTCGATGCGCGCAATATCCGCGCGCCAGGATGCTTGCGCCTGCGCCTCCGCCGCATCCAGTGCTGGGTCGCTAGCTGCACCCGCGATGGCCGGTTGCAGCCAGCAGGCACTGATAGCCGCTGCGGCTGCGATCCGCAAAACGAAGCGCAACTCTAATCTTTTTCCTGATTGCATTGATATCTCCCCCGAGACTTAAATTGATTGATTGTCGAAACATGCCGCCCAAATGTTCGCTCGCAGGCAACCCTAGCGCTGCCAGCGAGCGCAGCGCAGCTCCGCAGAACACCTTGTAATGAAAATCCTTACATGGCCCCCCGCGGCGGTCAAGGAGCGCTACACAAGGCTGTCTCAGCCGCGTAATCTACAGCTGCCTTCTCAAGATCATCGCCGGCCCGCATCGCGGCCGAACCGCGCGCGCCGCGCCGGCGTCATGCCGATGTAGTGGCTCGCTGCGTGCAACGTCGAGTGCACCGGCGTCTCCAGCCGCGCATGGATGCGATTGCCTGAAGGCCCGCCTCGGCTTCTCCCCCAATCGGATCTCGGGATCGTTTCCTGCGGCGCGGTCAGCTCGAGATTAAGTCAAATAGCGGTTGAACAGGAGCGCTATGGCCATCCGATCAGCGGGTTGCAGGACGCAGCACGTTGCGCCGGCGGCGTCAAAGATTGGCCAGGCGCCGCATGACGACATCCGCAAGGTCGTGCGCGAGCCCGCCGCAAGCCGAGGAACTTGGATAAGAGGATCCGCACCGCCCATTGTTAGATTCGCAGCGGAACCGGTATTTGCCTAAGCGCCTCAGGATAGCCCCTAACAACGCCGCGCTCCGCGATGGCCCGGGTAGTTCGGACAGATTTTCTTCTTCGCTAAGTGGATAGAAGCAACCGTCTCCGAAGCGACTGGAGCCCCGCGGCTTAAGCGGCACGCCTATGGATCGAATGTCCAGCGGGGCATTTGAAAGAGCAGCCGAGGGGGGGTGAGCCCCTCGGCTGCATTGACTCAAGGCCTAGCGGCGTAAATTGATGACCGGTACCTCAATTCGATTCGGTGAACTCAATCGCCGGAGTCGCTCCGCCGGACGCGGTGCACGGGCCCAAATCCAGATTATTGGTTTCCCCCGTCGATCCGGCTTTCTTCTTACAGGTGGGCTTGGCCGAGCTTCCGCTGGTTACGGCCAGGTCTACGGTGATCGATGAGCCCTTGTTGAAATCCGCGCGCGATCCGCCGCCATCGCCAACCACATTGAACTCCACCTCGTTCCAAACCGTTGCAATATCCAACATCGAGTCCAAGCCGCTCACCGAATAGGAATGGTCGTTATGGGTAAATCTAACGGTGTCGTTGCCGCCTGAGACAGCGGAACCGGTAATCGTCTCATCGGCAAAGTGTGTAATCTTCACATCAGGTACTATCACGGCATTGCTGTTCGTGTAGCAATCGCCCGAGTCGTCGTCGCTGAAAAAGCCTGCGGGACACGCGGTGTCGCCCCAGCCGAGCAGCCAATACTGCATGAACGCCGCCCCCTCGTTTTCGTTGATTTGGTCAGTCGCATAGATGAACTGCTGCCAAACCACGCAGCCCGAATGGCCTTGGCATGCGGCCGTGGTGCCGGTGTAATTGGTATTGACCTGAAGCGAGTATTCATTGGGGCCAAGTTCTCCGCCGTCGCCGAAAGCCGGAACACCGGCACTTTGTTCGTGCGTCACGCCGGTCACACTGGGGAAGCTGCCGTCAGCCTTGGAAATTAATCCCGTTACAAGGGCGGCGTAGTCGTAACCGTTGCCCACGACATCCGAACCCCCCTCCTTCACCTTCGGCGGCACGGAGTGCGAACGCGGTTGGCCAACGCGGCAGGCCACTCGTTCCCAATACAGGTTCGGGTAGGCGGCCTGAAAACACCCGTCCGCGGGCACTTCGATGCGCGCAATATCGGCGCGCCAGGATGCTTGCGCCTGCGCCTCCGCCGGGTCCAGTGCTGGGTCGCTAGATGCAACTGCGACGGCCGGTTGCAGCCAGCAAGCACTGATCAACCCTGCGGCTACGACCCGCAAAACGAAGCGCGCATCTAATCTCCTTTCTGATTGCATTGATATCTCCCCTTGAACCTGAATTAATTAGATTGATTGTCGAAACAAGGCGCACGATGGCGCCGCAAATCTTCGCTCGAAGGGAACCGCAGCGATGCCAGCGAGCTCAGCGCTGAAAATTCCGGCATCGCGGTCGAGGTCAGCGCGCCGCGCCGGCGTCATGCCAATGTAATGGCTCGCTGCGTGCAATGTCGAGTGCACCGGCGTATCCAGGCGCGCATGAAGGCGATCGCCCTGCAGTCCCGCCTCGGCTTCTCCCCCATCGGATCCCGGGATCGCTTCCTGCGGCGCGCTCAGCACGAGATTATGTCCAATAGCGGTTGAGGAGGAGCGCAACGGCCATCCGATCGGCGGCTGCAAGACGCAGCAGGTTGCGCCGGCGGCGTCAAAGATTGGCCAGGCGCCGCATGACGACATCCGCAAGGTCGTGCGCGAGTGCCTCGCGCAGAATGGCCTCCTCATTCTCCTTCGCAAGGAGAATGGTCTCATCGAAGGTGTAGTCGCGCACCGCCGAGACTTCCTGCACCGGCAAAACCTCCTTGTCGCCGAAGCTGACCGCAAAACGCACGGTATAGGTGATCTCGTATTCGACAGGCTGGTCGGTAACCGATACCGAGAGCACGCGGCGCTGGAAATTGTCGGTGACGATGCGCACCACCGCGGTTGCCTCCTTGCTGTCGGTAGTCAAATGCGCGCCCGAGGTGAGGAGCTCCTTTCTTAGGTCCTGCACGAAGTCGCTCTGCCGGTCCGCCGCCTGCACATAGCTCACGTGCAGCTGCGCCGGCAGAGGATGATGGCCCTGCAGATGAAACCCGCATGCGCCGAGCACGAGGCATAAGCCTGCGGCCGGCCCGCTGAGAAAATGCCGCGCGCTCATACGACGAGATTCACAAGCTTGCCCGGCACGAAGATGACCTTGCGCAGAGGCTTGTCGCCCACGAACTTCATGACGTGCGCATCGGCGAGCGCCGCCTCCTTGGCCGCGCTCTCATCGGCGCTCACCGCAATATTGACGCGGCCGCGCAGCTTGCCGTTCACCTGCACGACGATCTGCATCGTATCCTGCTCGAGCGCCCGCGCGTCCACCTGCGGCCACGGAGCCACGAGAAGCTCGCCATGGAGCGCGCGGTAGCCGAGCGCCCGCCACAACACGTGCGTGACATGCGGCACCACGGGGTACAACACGCGCAGCAGGATCCCCACGGCCTCGCGCAACACGGCGGCCGTTGCGCCGCGCGCCGCGTCGCTGCCCGTGGGCAGGCCGGCCGCCTCGAGCGCGTTCAACATTTTCATGCACGCGGAGACGACCGTGTTGTACTGCAGGCGCCGATAATCAAAATCCGCCTGCTGCAGCGCCAGGTGGATCTGGCGCCGCAGCATGCGGTACGCGCCCGTATCGGCAGATCCGTCCACCCGTGTCCCGCTCGGCGCCTGCAAGAGTTCGCGCTCGGCATGACAGTAGGCCCACAGGCGCCGCAGGAAGCGGTAGGCGCCTTCAATGCCGCTCTCCGAATAGACTGCGCTTTGATCGGGCGGGCCTGCGAACATGGAAAAGAAGCGCGCGGTGTCGGCGCCGTACTTCTGCATGACGTGACGCGGCTCGACCACGTTGTTCTTCGATTTCGACATCTTCTCGATGCCGCCGAGCCCCACCGGCAGGCCATCCGCGCACGCCACCGCGCCGAGCGGCTTGCCGCGCTCGTCGTACTGCACATCGACTTCGCTCGGATAGAACCAGCGCCTCTTGCCTGACTCCTCCTCGCGGTAGAAGCATTCGTTGAGCAACATGCCCTGGGTAAAGAGCCGCGTGAAAGGCTCATCGAACTTCACCAGCTTCATGTCGCGCATGACCTTGGTCCAGAAGCGCGCGTACAGCAGATGCAGCACCGCATGCTCGATCCCGCCGATGTACTGATCCATCGGCATCCAATAATCATTGCGCGCATCGACCATCGCCGCATGCGCATCGGGCGAGCAATAGCGCATGTAGTACCAGGACGAGTCGACGAAGGTATCCATCGTGTCGGTCTCGCGACGCGCGCCCGCGCCGCAGCGGGGGCAGGCGCAGGCGAGGAAGCGTTCATCCTTGTTGAGCGGATTGCCGGAGCCATCCGGCACCAGATCCTCGGGCAGGATGACCGGCAGATCCTCGTAGGGCACGGGCACCGCGCCGCAGGCAGCGCAATGAATGATGGGGATCGGCGTGCCCCAGTAGCGCTGGCGGCTGATGCCCCAGTCACGCAGCCGGTAGGTGGTCTGCATCTGCCCGAGGCCAAGTGCGGCTAGATCCACGGCGATCGCAGTCACGGCCTGGGAGGGCGTCATGCCGTCGTACTTGCCTGAATTGACGAGATAGCCGTCGCCCGCAGCGGCGTACCAGTCCTGCCAGGTATCGCTCGAGTGCTCTCGGCCGGGAACCGCAATCACCTGCCTGATCGGCAGCCCGTAGCGCTTGGCGAAGGCAAAATCACGCTCATCGTGCGCCGGCACGCCCATCACCGCGCCCTCGCCATAGGCCATGAGCACATAGTTGCCGACCCACACCTCGACCGCCTTGCCGGTGAGGGGGTGGGTGACGAAGAAGCCCGTCGCCATGCCCTGCTTTTCCGCCATCGCAAGTTCCGCTTCGGACACCCCGCCGCGCTTGCACTCGGCAATGAACGCAGCAAGCTTGGGATTGCCTCGGGCACAGTGTTCGGCGAGAGGATGTTCGGGTGCGACGGCGCAGAAAGTGACGCCCATGATGGTGTCGGCGCGTGTCGTGAACACGCGCAGCAGGCGCTGCGCGCCCGCGAGCATGTATGGAAAGCCGAAGTTGACGCCGTCGCTCTTGCCGATCCAGTTGATCTGCATGAGCCGCACGCGCTCCGGCCAGCCGTCGAGTTTATTGACGACGCCGTCGAGGAGCTCTTCGGCGTACTGCGTGATGCGCAGGTAGTAGCCCGGAATCTCGCGCTTCTCAACGATAGCGCCCGAGCGCCAGCCGCGTCCGTCGATCACCTGCTCGTTTGCCAGCACCGTGTTGTCGATGGGATCCCAGTTGACGGTCTGCGTCTTCCTGTACGCAACACCGCGCTCGAGCATCTTCAAAAAGAACCATTGGTTCCATTTGTAGAAGTCCGGATCGCAGGTGGTGACCTCCCGCGACCAGTCAAATGCAAGCCCGAGAGGCTGCATCTGCGCCTTCATGTCGGCGATGTTCTGGCGCGTCCATACCGCGGGTGCGATGCCCTGTTCGATCGCGGCGTTCTCGGCCGGCAGGCCGAAGGCATCCCAGCCCATGGGCATGAGGACATTGAAGCCCTTCATGCGCATGTAGCGGCTCATCACATCGTTGATGGTGTAGTTGCGCACATGGCCCATGTGCAGCTTGCCGGAAGGGTACGGCAACATCGAGCAGGCATAGAACTTCGCGCCGCCGCCGGATTCGACGACGCGATAGGCATCACTCGCGTTCCAATCAGCCTGGGCAGCGGCCTCTATGGCTGCCGGGTCATAGCTCTCGTGCATCCGCACATGATAGTGGAGATGTCTCGCCCTGACTCAGCTCAATCGCAGCGGCACGAAAATCTGTGCATTCTCGCGCTGGATCAGCAGTGCCACATTCTTGCCGAGAGCCTTGGTCGCGCTCTGCAGCTCCTCGATAGACTTCACGCGTTTGCCGTTGACCCCGAGGATGATATCGCCGGGCTGCACGCCCGCCGCAGCGGCAGGACCGCTTACGTGTTCGACGACGAGGCTGCCGTCGGTTTCCGCCTGCTGCTTCTCCTGCGGGGCAAGCGGACGCACCGCAAGACCCAGCTGACTCTCCTCATCGCCATGGCGGCCGCCGTGGAACGCCGTGCGCACCTGCTGTTCATCAAGGAGCGCCACTTTCACGGCGACTTCCTGTTGTTTGCCGCCGCGCCAGATATCAAGCTCGGCATCGCTGCCCGGCTTGATGCGCGCGATGATCGCGGGCAGCTCGGAGGAACGCTCGATCGCGTGGCCGTTGACGCCGACTACGACGTCGCCCGGCTTGAGGCCCGCTTTTTCGCCGGGGCTGCCGCTCTGCACGGAGCTCACGAGCGCGCCGCGCGGCCGGTCAAGACCGAAGGACTCCGCCAGCTGCGCGTTGACGTCCTGAATCGTGACACCGATGCGTCCGCGGGTGACGTGGCCGCTCTTCACCAGCTGCTCGCGCACGTCCATCGCCACATCGATGGGGATGGCGAAGGACAGCCCCATGTAGCCGCCGGTGCGGCTGAAGATCTGCGAGTTGATGCCCACCACTTCGCCTTGCATGTTGAAGAGCGGGCCGCCGGAGTTGCCGGGGTTGACCGGCACGTCGGTCTGAATGAAGGGCACGTAGCCGTTGCCGTCCTCGCCCGGCAGTGAGCGTCCGATATTGCTGACGATGCCTGCGGTGGCGCTGTTGTCGAAACCGAATGGCGAGCCGATTGCGAGCACCCATTCACCGGCCTTGAGGGAGGCGGGGTTGCCGATGCGCACGGTGGGCAGGGAGCTATTGGTATTGATCTTGATGACCGCGACGTCCGTGCGCGTATCCATCCCGATCACCTTCGCGCTGAACTCGCGCCGATCGGTCAGGCGCACGGTCACGGTGTCCGCGTCGGCGACGACGTGCGCATTGGTGAGAATGTAGCCGTCAGGAGTGACGATGAAGCCCGAGCCCTCACCATGTGTCGGCTGTGCATTGCCGCCGTGCGGCCCCATCTGCGGCGCCGGGATCCCAAAACGGCGGAAGAAGTCGGAGAACGGATCCTCTTCGCCCTGCTGGCCGGCCTCAGGGGAGTTTTGCGCACGCTCGACGACCTGGATGTTGACGACCGCGGGGCCGTAGCGCTCGACGAGAGGCGCGAAGTCCGGCAGGGCATAGTGCGTGCTGGGGGTGACGGGGACCGTCGGCACCGCGGGAGCGGCTTTGGCGGCGGGTGGGCTTGCGGTCTGGGCGGTCGAATCGCCGACGCAGGCGCTCAGCAAGATGGCAACCAAACCGGCATAGACGGCCCTAAAGGCCGGGGAAAACGGGCTCATGCGGTGCTCCAAATTGAATCAAACTGGGGACTTACAGATCTATGCAGGAATAGACTCAAATGCATTGTAGAGGTTCCGCCGGCATAGGGATGTATGCATGTGAGCGAGTTATGTCCGGCGCCGCTCGATTTCAAGTCCGCAGGCGATGCCGCAGCGCGGCAACGCCGAGCGCTGCGAGCGCCAGGCACAGCACCGGCCAGTTGCCGGCATGGGCGTAGGGCGGCACGCCCGAGCGGGCGGTAATGGCCGCGCGCAGCACGTAGGGTGTGAACTCCGGAGCTCGTGCGATGACTTCGCCGTGCGGCCCGATGACGCCCGAGATCCCGTCATTCGCGGCGCGCACGAGGTAGCGCTGTGCCTCGATGGCGCGCATGCGCGCAATCTGGAAATGCTGGTGGCGTGCGCTCGAATGCCCGAACCAGGCGTCGTTGGTGACGTTGACGAGCGCGTCGGCCTGCCCCAGCAGCGGCAGCTGTGAGCTGCCGTAGGCGTCCTCATAGCAGATCGTCGTCGCAAGCCTGAGCCCCGCCGCCGGCAGGGGCGGCTGCAGCGCCGCGCCGCGGGTAAAGTCCTCGTAGGGCAGATTGCGCAGCCGCAACCACGAGCGCACGAAGCCCGGCACCGGGAAAAACTCGGCAAACGGCACGAGATGACTCTTGTCGTACCAATTGATCTGCTTGGCGTCGAGCGCCAGCACAGAGTTGAAATACCGCTCACCGTCGTCGGAGGCGCGCACCACGCCGAGCACGAGCGCTGAACCGTGCGCGCTCGCCATGCTGAATTCGGTGCCCAGGTAGTCGGTCAGATTATTGGCAAGATCGGGCGGGGCGGACTCCGGCCAAACGATGAGCGGCGTACCGAGCGCGCGCGCGGTGAGCTCGCGGTACAGGCGCAAGGTCGTGTCGCGGTTGGCATCGAGCCATTTTTGATCCTGCGGGATCGCACCTTGGATGACGGCGACGCCCACCGGCTGCCCGCTGGCGCGCGTCCACTCAACCCGCACCAGCCCGAAGCCTGCAAGCCACGGCAAAAGCAGGATCACGACGGCCGCGATGCGCGCGCCGCGTGCGCCGCGCAGCAGCGTCACGAGCGCGCCCGCCTGCAGGAGCAGGAGCGCGCTTATGCCGTAGACGCCGGCGAGCGGGGCGAAGCCGGCAAGCCAGGTATCGGTCTGCGAATAACCGAGCGAGAGCCACGCAAAGCCGGTGAGAAACCAGCCGCGCCACCACTCCATGAGAAGCCACGCCGCCGGCAAGCCCACGAGCCACAGGAGTGCGCCCGTGCGTGGCAGCCAGCGCGCCACGAACCAGCCGAGCAGCGCCTGATACGCGCCCATGATTGCAACGAGCGCGAGCATGAGCGCGATGGCGATCCACGGCGGAGCCTCGCCGAAGGTGTGGATGCTGGTATAGAGCCAGTAGGTCCCCGCGGCAAAAGTGCCGGCGTTGAAACAGAAGCCGAGCTGCGCGGCCGCACGTGGAGTTGCGCCCTGCCACAGCGCCATGAGTACGGCCGGACACAGAATCGCAAGCGGCCACCAGCCAAGCGGCGCAAACGCGCAGGCGAGCAGGCTCCCTGCTGCGAGCGCCGCCAGCAGCGCCCAGCGCGGCCCATAGGCGCGCGCGCGCGCAAGCGCGCTCGCAGCGGCAACTGCGCTCACGCCGAGCGTTCCTCGGGAGGGGCGATGTCGCGCGGCGCCGTGACGCGCAGCGAGTCCACGCGGCGCCTATCGGCGCGCGCCACGCGAAACTCGAAGCCATCAATGTTGAGGAACTCGCCGCGGCGCGGCAGCCGTCCGAGATGCTTCATCACGAGCCCCGCGATCGTATCGAAGCCCTCCTCGGCGAAGGCGGTGCCGAAGTATTCGTTGAACTCTTCCATGCGCGTCACGCCGCGCACGGTGAAATGGCGCGCATCTTCGGGGCGGATGTTGTGGTCGTCCTCGACGTCAAATTCATCGTCGATCTCGCCGACGATCTGCTCGATGACGTCCTCAATGGTGACGAGCCCGCCGACGCCGCCGTACTCATCGACGACGATCGCCATGTGATTGCGGTTGCGGCGAAACTCCTTCAACAGCACGTTGAGCCGCTTCGCCTCCGGGACGAACACCGCCGGACGCATGTACTCGCGGATGTCGAAGCTGGCGCGCGCATTGGCGGCGAAGTGCCGCAAGAGATCCTTCGCGAGCAGGATCCCGACGATGTCGTCACGATCGGCGTCCATCACCGGAAAGCGCGAATGGCCCGATTCAATGACGATCGGCAGGATGCGCGCCGGCGGATCGTCGCGCCGCACGGACACCATCTGGATGCGCGGCACCATGATGTCGCGTACCTGCAGGTCGGCGACCGCGAGCACTCCCTCCAGCATCTCCAGCGCATCGGCATCCACAAGTCCGCGCTCCGCCGTCTCGCGCAGCAGCGTCAAGAGCTCGGCGCGGTCCTGCGGCTCGCCGGAGAGGCTTTGCGTGAGCTTCTTCAGCCAGCGGCCCGTGGTGCTCGTGTCCTTCGACATCACGCGCTCCGGTACGGGTTGTCAAACCCTAAGCGCTTGAGCACGCTGATCTCGCGCCGCTCCATGCGCCGCGCATCGCGCGTGCGTTCATGGTCGTAGCCGATGAGATGCAGCGCGCCGTGCACGACGAGGTGCGCCCAGTGCGCGCGCAGGCTCTTGCCCTGCACGCGCGCTTCGCGCCGCAGCACGCGCGCGCAGATCACAAGGTCGCCAAGCGGCCGCGGAGCGCGTCCGGCTGCGCGCGGCAGCGCCGCTGCGGGAAACGACAGCACGTTGGTGGGCGCATCCGTGCCACGATAATGGGCGTTCAGGCGGCGGCTCTCCTGCGTTCCCACGACGCGCACTGCCAGCTGCGCTCCGTGCGCGCGCCGCCCGAGCGCCGCGTGCGCCCAGGCAGTGAGCTCTGCGGCCGGCGGCGACCAGATGCGCGCACGGCGCGTCACTTGCAGCTGCGCAGCGCGCCTCATGTCGACTCGCCGCGCGCCTCGTAGGCGCGCACGATGCGCTGCACCAGCGGATGGCGCACGACGTCCTGGGCATCAAAGAAGGTGAACGCGACGCCGTCGACGCCGCGCAGCACGTCAACGACGTGCCGCAGGCCCGACTGGCGTCCGGCCGGCAGATCCGTCTGCGTCACATCTCCGGTGACCACGGCGCGCGAGCCGAAGCCGATGCGGGTGAGGAACATCTTCATCTGCTCGATGGTCGTGTTCTGCGCCTCATCGAGGATGATGAACGAGTCATTCAAGGAGCGCCCACGCATGAACGCGAGCGGCGCAACTTCAATCACATTGCGCTCGATGAAGCGCGCGACGCGGTCGAAGCCCATCATTTCATAGAGTGCGTCGTACATCGGGCGCAGGTACGGATCAATCTTCTGCGACATGTCGCCCGGCAGGAACCCGAGGCGCTCGCCCGCCTCCACCGCCGGCCGCACCAGCACGATGCGGCGCACGCGGTCCGCCTGCAGCGCCTCGACCGCACAGGAAACCGCAAGATAAGTCTTGCCGGTGCCGGCAGGACCGATGCCGAAGGTGAGATCGCTGCTGCGGATCTGGGAGAGATAATCGCGCTGATGCGCGCCGCGCGCGCGGATTGCGCCGCGCGGCAGACGCACCGTGAGCTCATCCTCGGAAGCGGCCGCGGTCGGCGCCCCGAGCTCCTGCTCGCGCAGCGCCAGATGCACCCGCTCGGGCGTCACGGCTTCGACCGCGGTGAGGCTGAAGAGCGCGCGCAGCGCCTCCTCGGCACTGCCGGCGCGCTCGCCGCTGATGCGGAAGTTGTCGCCGCGGCGGCGGATTTCCACATCGAGGCGCACCTCGACCAGGCGCAGATGCTCATCGAGCGGCCCGCACAGGTTCGCAAGGCGCGCATTGTCGGCGGGCTCGAGCAGGAATTCGCGCGGACGCGCGGCGGCTACGGCGGCCACGGGCTTAGGCTGCATCGGCGGCGGCGTGCAGGCGAGCGCGCAGCGTGTGGCGCAGCGCATCCGTCACGATGACGTCGGTGAAATGGTGCATGAGGCCCGCCGGGCCGGCGAAGTTGACCCAGCGGTTGTTGGCCGTGCGGCCGCTCAGTTCCGCCGGATTCTTCTTGGCGGGCGCGGCGACCAGCACCCTTTGCACGCTGCCCACCATGCTTTGACTGATCGCGCGCTCCTGCAGATCGAGCTGCGCCTGCAGGCGCGCGAGCCGCTCGAGCTTGACGTCGGCGGCGACCTCGTCGGGCAAAGACGCCGCCGGCGTGCCCGGACGGCGGCTATAGATGAAGCTGAAGGATTGATCGAAACCCACGTCCTTTACCAGCGCGAGCGTCGCCTGAAAATCGCGCTCGCTCTCGCCGGGAAAGCCGATGATGAAATCCGATGACACGGTGATGTCGGGCCGCACCGCACGCACCTGGCGGATCTTCTCCTTGTACTCGAGCGCCGTGTAGCCGCGCTTCATGAGCGCGAGGATCCGATCCGAGCCGCTCTGCACCGGCAGATGCAAATGACTGGCGAGCTTGGGGATGCTGGCGAACGCCTCGATGAGGCTCGGCGTGAACTCGAGCGGATGCGAGGTGGTGAAGCGGATGCGCTCAATGCCCGGCAGCGCCGCGATGTAATGAATGAGGGTCGCAAGGTCAGCGACCACGCCGTCTGGCGTGCGCCCGGCGTAGGCATTGACGTTCTGCCCCAAAAGCGTGACCTCGCGCACGCCCTGCGCGGCGAGCTCGCGAACTTCCGTAAGCACCGCCGCAAACGGGCGGTTCACCTCATCGCCGCGGGTATACGGGACGATGCAGAAGCTGCAGTACTTGCTGCAGCCTTCCATGATGGAGACATAGGCGCTCGCGCCCGCCGCACGCGGCGCAGGCAGCTCGTCAAATTTCTCGATCGCGGGAAAGCTCACGTCGACGACCGCACGCCCGGTGCGCCGCAGCTGCGCAATCATCTCGGGCAGGCGGTGCAGAGTCTGCGGGCCAAAGACGAGATCGACGAAGGGCGCGCGCTCGCAGATCGCCTCTCCCTCCTGGCTTGCGACGCAGCCGCCGACGCCGATCATCACTTGCGGACGTGCTGCTTTCATGCGCCGCCACTGCCCGAGGAGCGAGAACACTTTCTCCTGCGCCTTCTCGCGCACCGAGCAGGTATTCATCAGCAGCAGATCCGCTTCGGCGGCATCCTCGGTGGGGCTGAAGCCGCAGTCCGCCGCGAGCACGTCCGCGATCCGTGCGGAGTCGTACTCGTTCATCTGGCAACCAAAGGTCTTGATGAAAAAGCGGCCGGGCATACGGGCAATGTGCGCCCTGCGCAAGCTAAAAGGGAATATCGTCGTCGAAGTCGTTGCCGGCCCGTGCCGCCGGCTCGGCGACGTCCGCACGGGGCGCGTCCGGTGCGGCCGCGCTTGCGCCTGAGCTTCGGCCGCCGAGCATGAGCATTTCATTCGCGACGATCTCGGTCGTATAGCGCTCGGTGCCCTGCTTGTCCTGCCACTTGCGGGTGCGCAGCGATCCCTCAATGTAGACCTGCGAGCCCTTGCGCAGGTATTCCGCGGCGATCTCCCCAAGTCGGCCGAAGAGCGCCACGCGGTGCCACTCGGTGCGCTCCTGCTGCTCGCCGGACTGCTTGTCGCGCCAGCTCTCGCTCGTCGCGACGCGCAGATTGGCGACCGTCGTGCCCGAGGGCATGGCGCGCGTCTCCGGGTCCGCGCCCAGATTCCCGATCAAAATAACCTTGTTGAGTCCCCTCGCCATGGCCGTTGTCTACCCCATCGAATTCAAGTGATTCCGGCCCCATTGTAGTCGCTCGGAGCCTGCGCGCGCGAACCGGCCAAAAGCCACGTGAATATGGAGTTTTGAGCGCACTCGCGGCTGCGGCTAAACTGGCTGGTTGCCCTGGCGGCGTTCGCCGGGCGGGTGAATGGGAACATGCAGCAAATTCGCGTCCGCGGCGCACGCACGCACAACCTGAAGAACATCGATGTTGATCTGCCGCGCAATCAACTCATCGTCCTGACGGGCCTGTCCGGCTCGGGCAAGTCGTCGCTCGCCTTCGACACGCTGTATGCAGAAGGCCAGCGGCGTTATGTCGAGTCGCTCTCCGCCTATGCGCGCCAGTTCCTCTCGATGATGGACAAGCCCGATGTCGATCGCATCGACGGGCTCTCGCCGGCGATTGCGATCGAGCAGAAGGCCACCTCGCACAATCCGCGCTCCACCGTGGGCACCGTGACTGAGATCTACGACTACTTGCGCGTGCTGTTCGCGCGCGCCGGGATCCCGCGCTGTCCGGATCACCTCATCGACTTGAGCGCCCAGACCGTGAGCCAGATGGTCGATCAGGTCATGCGGCTGCCCGAGGGCACGGCCGCAGTGCTGCTGGCGCCCCTCATCGATGCGCGTAAGGGCGAGCACGCGGCCGAGCTTGAGAAGCTTGCCGCCCAGGGCTTCGTGCGCGTGCGCATCGATGGCCGCATTCACGAGCTCGACGAGCTGCCCACGCTTGATCCGAAACGCAAACATACGGTGGAGGCGGTCATTGACCGCTTCCGCGTCAAGGCGGATTCCGGCCAGCGCCTCGCCGAGTCCTTCGAGACGGCCCTGCGTTTGGCGGACGGGACCGCACGGCTCGCTTTTCTCGATGACGCCGCTCGCGAGGAGCTCGTGTTTTCAAGCCGCCACGCCTGTCCGGTGTGCGGCTACAGCGTGCCGCCGCTTGAACCCAAGCTCTTCTCTTTCAACAATCCGGCCGGCGCCTGTGCGGTGTGCGACGGACTCGGCTGCCAGGAGTTCTTCGATCCGCAGCGCGTAGTCGGGCATCCGCATCTGTCGCTCGCGGGCGGCGCGATCCGTGGCTGGGATCGCAGGAACGCCTACTATTTTCAGCTCATCCAGTCGCTCGCGCGGCAGTACGGTTTTGACATCGAGATGCCGTGGGTGGAGCTGCCGCAGAAAATCCAGGATGTGCTCCTGCACGGCAGCGGCGACCAGATCATCGAGTTCCGCTATGCGGAAGGGTCGGGCCGCCCCCACAAGAGGCGGCATCGCTTCGAGGGCATCCTGCCCAATCTCGAGCGACGCTATCGGGAAACCGCCTCGCCTACGGTGCGCGAGGAACTCGCCAAATATCTGGGGATACGCACCTGCGCCGAATGCGGCGGCGCGCGCTTGAACCGCGCGGCGCGCTTCGTGCTGGTTGCCGGGCACACTCTGCCGGAGGTCGCGCAACTGACAATCGGCGGCGCGCTCAAATTCTTCCGCTCTTTGAGCCTGCCCGGCTGGCGCGGGGAGGTCGCGGCCAAGATCGTCGCGGATGTGCAGGAGCGGCTGCGCTTCCTGGTTGACGTCGGTCTTGATTATTTGACGCTCGAGCGCCGTGCGGAATCGCTCTCCGGCGGCGAAGCGCAGCGCATCCGCCTCGCAAGCCAGGTCGGCTCGGGCCTCACCGGCGTCATGTACATTCTGGATGAGCCCTCGATCGGGCTGCACCAGAGGGACAATCGACGCCTGCTCGCGACGCTCGCGGCGCTGCGTGATATCGGCAATACGCTCATCATCGTCGAGCACGACGCCGAGGCGATCTTAAGCGCCGATCACGTGGTTGACCTCGGCCCGGGTGCCGGAGTTGCCGGCGGCCACGTGGTCGCCGAGGGCACGCCCGCCGAGATCACGGCAAATGCAGCCTCGCTCACCGGTCAATATTTGAGCGGCCGGCGGCGCATTCCGCTGCCGCTCTTGCGCACCGCGCGCACGCCGGGCAACGAGATTCGCATCCGCGGCGCAAGCGGCAACAACCTGAAGAACCTGAACGTCGACATACCGCTTGGGCTCTTCACCTGCGTCACCGGCGTCTCCGGCTCCGGCAAGTCGACGCTCGTCATCGACACGCTCGTGCCGTATGCGACGTCGCGCCTGCACGGCGGCATCAGGACCTCCGCCGCCTGCGAGCGCGTCGAGGGACTCGATGGCATCGACCGCGTCATTGATATCGATCAGAGCCCTATCGGCCGCACGCCGCGTTCGAACCCCGCCACCTACACCGGGCTATTTACGCCGCTGCGGGAGCTCTTCGCGGCCGTCCCCGAGGCGCGCGCCCGCGGCTACGGCGGCGGCCGCTTCAGCTTCAACGTCAAAGGCGGCCGCTGCGAGGCCTGCCAGGGCGACGGGGTGCTGAAGGTCGAAATGCATTTTCTGGCGGATGTCTACGTGCCCTGCGATGTGTGCCGCGGACAGCGCTACAACCGCGAGACTCTCGAGATCACTTACCGCGGCAAGAACATTCACGAGGTGCTGCAGATGACCGTGGCGGATGCGCTGCGCTTCTTCCAGGCGATCCCCGCGGTGGCGGGCAAGCTGCAGACGCTCGTTGACGTGGGCCTCTCCTACCTGCATCTGGGCCAGAATGCGACCACGCTCTCGGGCGGTGAAGCACAGCGCGTAAAGCTCGCGCGCGAGCTTGCCAAACGCGCAACCGGGCGCACCTTGTACGTCCTCGATGAGCCGACCACGGGACTGCACTTTCATGACGTCGCGCAGCTCCTCGAGGTGCTGCTGCGCCTGCGCGACGCCGGCAACACCATCCTCGTCATCGAACACAATCTGGATGTCATCAAAAGCGCGGACTGGGTCATCGACTTGGGTCCCGAAGGCGGCGCTGACGGCGGACAGATCGTCGCCTCGGGAACTCCGGAGAGCGTTGCGGCGTGCGCGGAATCCTATACCGGGCAGTACCTGCGGCCGCTCTTGGGACTGCCAAGCTCTGGCCGGGCCTCGGTCGCGTTATGACAAATGGAGACGTATTTCACGGGCGTCACCACTCGCATTGCAAATGCGAACGGTTCTCAATCATACTCGTGGCATGGATGCATTCGCCGCCCCTGGAGGCAAGACACTCGCCCCCGGATGCTGCAGCTTAAGCGCGCTGCCGGCCGGGACCATGGGTACCGTGATCGGCGTGGGACAGGGCGAGAACACGAGCATTGAGCGGCGGCTGATGGAGCTGGGCTTTGTCGCAGGCGAGCGCATCGAGGTCCTGACCGAAGCGTGGCCCGGACGTGATCCGTTCGTCGTGCGGATCGGCACAACGACTTTTGCGCTCCGCCGCCGCGAAGTGGAAACCGTTTGGGTCGAGCTTGCGCATCCGGGTAACTCGACGTGAACGCCGAGGCCGCGGCGAGAGGCCCGAGCCTTTCGCTGATCGGCGTCCCTAACTGCGGTAAAACAGCCCTCTTCAACCGCCTGACCGGCAGCCGCCAGAAGGTTGCGAATTATCCGGGCGTCACCGTCGAGAAAAAAGAAGGCCGCTTCGTCGGGCCGGTGAGCGGGCGCGTCTATCGCGTGCTCGATCTGCCCGGGGCCTATAGCCTGGAGGCCACGAGCCTCGATGAGGCGATCGCACGCGACATCGTCCTCGGCCGCCATGCGAGCGAGCCCGCCCCTGATCTTCTGGTGTGCGTGGTCGATGCGACCAACCTGCGCCTGAACCTGCGTCTGGTGCTCGACTTGAAGCGCCTGCAGAGGCCGCTGATTGTCGCTCTCAACATGAGCGACCTCGCCAAGGATCGGGGATTTCACCTGGATCGCGCCGCACTCGAGGCGGCCGTCGGCGTACCGGTGATCGAGACGGTGGCGGTGCGCTCGGGCGGCGAGCGGGCGCTCATCGACGCCATCGACCGCTGCGACTTGGCGCCGCGGCTTGCGCCGCGAGAGCTTGCCGGCGTGCACGCGGCGGATGTCGAGGCGACGCAGCGCGAGGTGCGGCGCATCCTTGAGGACATCGACTATCGCGTGCCGGTGCGGCTCATGCTCCTCGCGCGCATCGATGCGCTGGTGCTGCATCCCATTGCAGGGCCGCTCCTCCTGGCCGCGGTGCTCTTTTTCATGTTCCAGGCGGTCTTCAGCTGGGCGGTCGTGCCGATGGCCGCCATCAGCGCAGCCGTGCGTGAGGTGGGGCAGTATCTTGCGCAGGCTCTGCCGGAGGGTCCGCTGCACAGCCTGCTCCTGGATGGCATCGTCGCCGGCGTCGGCAGCGTGCTCGTTTTCCTGCCGCAAATTCTCATTCTGTTCGTCTTCATCCTGGCGCTGGAGGATTCCGGTTATCTGCCGCGCGCCGCATTTCTCCTGGATCGCATCATGGGAAAGGTCGGCCTGTCGGGCCGTGCCTTCATTCCGCTCTTGTCGAGCTTTGCGTGCGCCATTCCAGGCATCATGGCGGCGCGCACCATTCCCTCGCCGCGCGACCGCCTCGCCACCATCATGATCGCGCCGCTCATGACCTGCTCGGCACGCCTGCCGGTGTATGCGCTGCTGATCGGCGCCTTCATTCCGCGCCGCGCCTTGGGCGTCTTCAATCTGCAGGGCCTCGTGCTCTTCGTGCTCTACGGCGCCGGAGTGCTCGCCGCGATGGCTGTTGCGCTGGTGCTCAAGCACACGATGATGCGCGGCCAGTACCGGCCGCTGCTGTTGGAGCTGCCCGAGTACAAGTGGCCGAACCTGCGCAATCTCGCACTGGGACTATGGGAGCGTACGCGCATCTTTCTCGGCCGCGTCGGCACGATCATTTTGACGCTGAT
>Ga0302314_10004249_pt1 | contig 26373 bp, 22 predicted proteins | sample III_Palsa_N2_3_FD_200533 | JGI IMG/M metagenome (GOLD analysis project Ga0302314, IMG submission 200533) | Peat permafrost microbial communities from Stordalen Mire near Abisko, Sweden - III_Palsa_N2_3 | ecosystem: Environmental > Terrestrial > Soil > Palsa > Peat permafrost | place: Sweden...
CGTAGAGGGAGATCGCGGCGGCCACGCCCGCGTTGAGCGACTCGGTGGCGGCGGCGATCGGGATGCGCACGGTCAGGTCGCAGGTCTGCATCACCAGCCGAGACAGGCCCTTGTCCTCTGCGCCGACGACCAGCACCAGCGGGTCGGCGCCCGACTCGAGGTCGGCGAGGTCCATCGTGCCGCCGCCGGCCAGGCCGACCACGAGCAGGCCCTGCTTCTGGTACGCCTCGAGCGCCCTCGTCAGGTTCCCGGCCTGCGCCACCGGGATACGCGCGGCAGCGCCCGCCGAGGTCTTCCACGCTCCGGCCGTCATGCCCGCACTGCGCCGCTCCGGGATCACCACGCCGTGCGCGCCGAAGGCGGCGGCGGAGCGGATCACCGCGCCGAGGTTGCGCGGGTCGGTGACGCCGTCCAGGGCGATGATCAGTGGGGTCTCGCCGGCGTCCTGCGCGCGCGCGATCAGGTCGTCCGGGTGCGCGTAGGTGTACTGCGGGATCTGCAGCGCGACGCCCTGGTGGATCGCGCCGTCGGTCAGCCGGTCGACTTCCTGCCGGGAGACCTCGAGGATCGGCAGCGCCCGCTGCGTGGCCAGGGTGATGGACTCGCGCACCCGGTCGTCGATGTCGATCTGCGCCGCGATGTAGAGCGTGACCGCCGGGATCTCCGCGCGCAGCGCCTCGACCACCGAGTTGCGGCCCGCGATGAGCTCGCTGATCTGCCGGTTCGCCTTGTACGGGACCTTGGGGCGACCGCCGCGACCGCCACCGGCCGTCGTGCCCTTGGCCCGGCTTGCCGCTGCGGCGCGCTTGGCCGCCGGGTGTTTGGTCCGTTCCGTCGCCTTCGGGGTCGGGCCCTTGCCCTCGAGGCTCTTGGCGCGCTGTCCGCCCGAGCCCTTCATCGCGCCCTTGCGGGCCGAACCAGCCTTGTTGCCGCGCCCGCCGAGGCCGCCGCCCTTACCGCCTGCCATGATGCGGGCCTTTCGATAGATATTTGTACTACCAGGTTAAACGAGCGTCGGACGTCGCTGGCCCCGAAGGGAGCCGGCGGCGTCCGACGCGGGGTCAGCTCAGCGACCAGCGCGGGCCGGCCGGGGTGTCCTCGATCTGGACGCCGGCCGCGCCGAGTTGCGCGCGGATCGCGTCGGCGGCGGCGAAGTCCTTGCGGGCCCGCGCGGCCTGCCGCTGCTCCAGCGCTACGGCGACCAGCTTCCCGACTGTTTCCCGCAGGTCCGCCGCGGCTCCGCCGGAGGCCTCGTCCGCCCACGGCTCGGCCAGGGGGTCTAGGCCGAGCACGCCGAGCATCGCCCGGGTCTCGGCCAGCCTTGCCGCCGCGGTCTCCTTGTCGCCCGCGGCCAGCGCGATGTTTCCGGCGCGCACGGTGTTGTGCACGACGGCCATCGCCTGCGGCACGCCGAGGTCGTCGTCCATGGCCGCGGCGAACTCCGCCGGGACCTCGGGCGCGGGCTCCACGGGCCCGGCCAGCTCCAGCGTGCGCTGGACGAACTGCTCGATCCGCGCGTACGCGACGCCCGCCTCCTCGATCGCCTCTTCCGAGTACTCGATCATGGAGCGGTAGTGCGGCGACGCCAGGTAGTAGCGCAGCACGACCGGGCGGTGCCGCCGCGCCACCTCCTCGACCAGCATCGAGTTGCCGAGCGACTTGGACATCTTCTCGCCGGACTGCGTCACCCACGCGTTGTGCAGCCAGTACTGCGCGAACCGGTCCCCGGCCGCCTTGGACTGGGCGATCTCGTTCTCGTGGTGCGGGAAGATCAGGTCGAGGCCGCCGCCGTGGATGTCGAAGGCCTCGCCGAGGTACTTGTGCGTCATCGCCGAGCACTCCAGGTGCCAGCCGGGACGCCCGGGGCCCCAGGGGCTCTCCCAGAACGGCTCGCCGGGCTTGGCCCCCTTCCACAGGGTGAAGTCGCGCGGGTCCCGCTTGGCGTTCTTCGGGTCCGCGTCGTCCGCGCTCAGCATCTCGCCGAGCCGCTGGTTCGACAGCGCGCCGTACTCCGGGAAGGACCGCACGTCGAAGTAGACGTCGCCGTCCGCGGCGTACGCGTGCCCGCCCTCGATCAGCTCGGCGGTCAGCGCGATCATCTCGGGGATGTGGCCGGTCGCGCGCGGCTCGACGCTCGGCGGAGTGCAGCCGATCAGCGTGTAGGCCGCGGTGGCCTCGCGCTCGTACTGGCTGGCCACGCGCCAGTACTCGACATTTCGCTGCGCGGCTTTGGCCAGGATCTTGTCGTCGATGTCGGTGACGTTGCGACAGTAGGTGACCTCGAATCCGCGGTACTCGAGCCAGCGCGTCAGCACGTCGAAGACCAGACCGAAACGGATGTGCCCGACGTGGGGCGCGCCCTGGACAGTTAGCCCGCAGCCGTACACGGAGACCTTGCCCGGTACCAACGGGACAAAGTCACGCACGCTGCGTGTGGCGGTGTCATAAAGGCGGAGAGTCACAGTTCTAAGGTTACCGGGAGATCGCGACTCCAGGCGCGCCGAATCATGCGTTACGTGTTTGGAACAGGAGCGGCTAGGGCAGGCGGTACTGATTGCCCGCCGTGCGCACCGCGAGGCCGTCTTCCAGCAGGCTGCGCAGGGCACGTCCGCGCTGCTCCTCGTCGGCGGTCCACGCGGCGAACAGCGCTTCCGCCTCGACCGGAGCGTCCGCGGCCCGCAGCACCGCGAGCAGCGCGCCCCGGCATTGACGGTCCGTCCCCGCGTAGCTCTGGCCCTTGCGCGCGGGTCCCGTGTGCTCCGGGCTGCCCGCCGCGCGCCAGGCGCACAGCCCGGAGACCGGGCACGTCTCGCAGCGCGGGCTCTTCGCTGTGCAGATCAGGGCGCCGAGCTCCATCGAGGAGGCGGCCCATGCGGCTGCGGCCGAAGGTTCTTCCGGCAGCAGGCTCTCGGCCAGGGCACGCTCCGCCGCGCTGACGGACGTCGCAGGGTACTGCTCGCCGGAGTACGCGCGGGCCAGCACCCGGCGCACGTTCGTGTCGAGCACCGCGTGCCGACGCCCGTATGCGAAGGACGCGACGGCCGCCGCGGTGTAGTCGCCGACGCCCGGTAGGGCCCTGAGGTCTTCGTAGCCCGCGGGTACGATGCCGCCGTGCAGCTCAGTGATCGCGGTGGCCGCCGCGTGCAGTCGCAGCGCTCGGCGCGGATAGCCGAGGCGGCCCCACGCGCGCACCGCCTCGCCGCTTGGCTCGGCCGCCAGATCGCCCGGCTTGGGCCAGCGCTCGAGCCAGGTCTCGTACATCGGCAGCACCCGGTTGACCGGCGTCTGCTGCAGCATGAACTCGCTCACCAGCACGCCCCAGGCGCCGGCGTCGGGCCGCCGCCAGGGAAGATCCCTTTTGTGCTCGAGGTACCACTCGACGGTGAGTTCGATCACGGACATGGGACTATTCTCCCATCATCGAAAACACATACTGCGCGTTGCCGTTACATCCGGCGCAGTCTGTGCCTCATGCCTTAAGGTGACGTCCCGTGGGATCGTTCCGTAATCCGGTAGGCCCGCTGCCTTCCTCGGTCTACTGGCGGCGGCGCGTCGTGCTGCTCGGAATCCCGCTGTTCGTGATAGCGCTGGTGGCGTACGCCTGCACCGGCACCTCGGGTTCGCCGCAGAACACGGCCGCGCCAGGCGGCGGCAGGCAGACCGCGAGCTCCAGCCCGACCGGCGTGATCTCGGCGGCGCCGAGCCAGACCGCGTCCGGGCCGCCCGGGAACACCTACCCCGGCGGGCCTTCGGCCTCGGGCAGCGCGGGCAGCGGTTCGTCCGGGTCCACCGGCGCCGGTTCCGGCTCGACCGGTTCCGGGTCGAGCGGTGGCAGCACCAGCACCAGCAGCAGCGGCACGAGTTCGACCGGCCAGGCCGCGAGCGGCGCGGCGGCGGGTTGCTCGCTGAGCCTGACGCTTTCCCTCGACCGCACCTCGTCCTCCGGGACCGTGCAGTACCCGGCGGGAACCTACCCGACCTTCAAGATCGCCGCCGCCGACAACGGCTCGGCGAACTGCACCGTGGACGTCTCCGGCAAGGGCCTGGTCGTCAGCGTGATGCCGCTCGGCACCACCAAGCCGGTCTGGACCTCGGCGACCTGCTCGGGCGCCAGCGACCTGCGGGTGCTCGGGCCCGGCGACTCGCAGACGTACCCGGTGGTCTGGAAGCGCTGGGAGTCGGAGGGCACCACTTGCCCGGTCTCCGAGCTGCCGACGGTGCCGCAGGGGACGTACACGGTCAACGTGGAGGCCAACGGGGTCACCTCGAGCCTCGTCGAATTTATCCTCGACTGAGCCGGGCGAGCTGAAGAGGGCTCAGACGTAGCGCTCGAGGATCGAGGACTCGGCCAGCCGGGACAGGCCCTCGCGCACGGTCCGGGCCCGCGTCTCGCCGACGCCCTCGACCGCCTGCAGGTCCGCGACCGAGGCCGCGAGCAGCTTCTGCAGCCCGCCGAAGTGCTCGACGAGCCGGTCGATCACCGTGCCGGGCAGCCGTGGCACCTTGGCCAGCAGCCGGTAGCCGCGTGGCGAGGCGGCCCCGTCCAGCGCCTCGGCGCTGCCGGGGAAGCCCAGGGCCCGGGCGACGGCGCCGAGCTCGAGCAGTTCGCCGCGGTCCAGCGCGTCGAGATCGGCGAGGGTTTCCGGCACGGTCTTCGCCTTGCGGTTGCCACGGTCGATCAGGTAGTCCCTGGCGACCAGTTCGCGATCGGTGTCCACGCCCGCGACCAGCTCGTCCAGCTGCAGCTCAAGCAGCCGGCCGTCCACGCCGAGCTGCACCACGTAGCCCTCGATCTCGACCGCGATCCGGCGGACCATCTCAAGGCGCTGCGCCACCTGGGAGACGTCCCGGACGGTCACCAGGTCCTCGATCTCCAGCGCGGAGAGGGTGCCCGCGACCTCGTCGAGCCTGAGCTTGTACCGCTCCAGCGTGGCGAGGGCCTGATTGGCCTTGGACAGGATCGCGCTGGAGTCCTCGAGCACGATCCGCTGGCCCTGGTGGTAGAGCGCGATCAGCTGCATCGACTGGCTGACCGAGACGACCGGGAAACCGGTCTGCTTGTTCACCCGCTCGGCGGTACGGTGCCGGGTCCCGGTCTCCACGGTCGAGATCGCCGGGTCCGGAACCAGCTGCACGCCCGCGCGCACGATCCGCGAGCCGTCCTTGGTGAGCACGACCGCGCCGTCCATCTTGGACAGCTCGCGCACCCGGGTCGCGGAGAACTCGACGTCGAGCACGAAGCCGCCGGTGCAGATCGATTCGACGGTCTTGTCGAAGCCCACCACGATCAGCGCGCCGGTGCGGCCGCGCAGAATGCGCTCGAGGCCCTCGCGCAGCGGGGTGCCCGGAGCCAGGGTGGCGAGCGTGAGGCGCTGCAGATCCTGGTCCGTGGGGTCGGGTGCTGCCATGCGGGGACGCTCCGTTGCTTCCGGGCTGCTAGTTCGGGTGCCGGGAGTAAAACCGGTATCGGGATTACTGTGTCGAATTGCCGTACTTAATGGCTCTCTTGGATTGCTGTGCTTAATTCTAGCGGCTGATCATCGTATGGAGGGCAGCAAGCGCGTCTGCGATGTCGGAGACCTCGACGACACGCATCCCGGCAGGCGGCTTGACCGGCTCGCTGCCCGGCGAGGGCCGGGGGATGAGGGCCGTGCGGAAGCCAAGCCGGGCCGCCTCGTTCAGCCGACGGGACAGGCCGGAGACCGGCCGCACCTCACCCGCGAGGCCCAGTTCGCCGAAGGCGGCCACGTTCGGCGGCAGCGGCGCGTCGATCGCCGCGGTCGTCATCGCCAGCGCCACGGCCAGATCCGCGGCCGGGTCGACGAGTTTGACTCCGCCGACCGTCGCGGCGAACACGTCGTTCTTGGCCAGCGGCACCCGTCCGCGGCGCTCCAGCACGGCCATCACCATCGAGACCCGGGAGCCGTCGAGTCCTGAGGTGGCCCGGCGCGGCTGCGGCAGCGGGGAGGGGGCGACGAGCGCCTGGACCTCGCAGACCAGCGGGCGCCGGCCCTCCAGGGTGACGGTCACGCAGGTGCCGGGGACCGCCTCGCTGCGCTGTGACAAAAAGAGCCCTGAGGGGTCGGGCAGGCCCTTGATGCCGGTCTCGCGCATCTCGAAGCAGCCGATCTCGTCGGTCGGGCCGTAGCGGTTCTTCACCGCGCGCACGATCCGCAGCGTCGAGTGCCGGTCGCCCTCGAACTGCAGGACCACGTCCACCAGGTGCTCGAGCACGCGCGGCCCGGCGATGCTGCCGTCCTTGGTCACGTGGCCGACGAGGATGGTCGCGAGGTCCCTTTCCTTGGCGACGCGGATCAGCGCCCCGCATACCTCGCGCACCTGGGTGATGCCGCCGGGCACGCCGTCCACCTCGGCCGAGGCGACGGTCTGCACCGAGTCGAGGATCAGCAGCCCGGGCTGCACGGCCTCGATCTGGCCGAGCACAGCGGCAAGGTCTGTCTCGGCGGCGAGGTAGAGGTCGTCGTGCAGGGCGCCGATGCGGTCCGCGCGGGTGCGCACCTGGGCCGTCGACTCCTCGCCGGTGACGACGAGCGCCGACCGCTCGCCCCCCGCGTACGCGGCGGCGACCTCGAGCAGCAGCGTGGACTTGCCGACCCCCGGCTCGCCCGCGAGCAGGATCACGGCCCCCGGGACGAGGCCGCCGCCGAGGACGCGGTCGAGCTCGTCCACGCCGGTCGGCCGCGCCTTGGCCATCGTGGCGTCCACCTGCCCGATCGGGCGCGCGGGGGCGGAGACCGGACCGGCCTTGACGGTGCGCGCCTTGGGGGCGCCGAACTCCTCGAGCGTGCCCCAGGCCTGGCACTCCGGGCAGCGGCCCATCCACTTCGCAGTACTTGTGCCGCACTCGGCGCAGCGGTAACCGGGCCGAGCTGCCTTCGTCGAGTTCGCCATGTTGAGACCGTAGCGGGTGGGTCGGACACGGGGCGGCAGGCGGGCGTCAGCCAATGCGCCAAGACCTTTCGGGTATATCCGGATCTTTCCGGCGAGAACAGGTAACATTTGTCGTCGGTCAGTGGATTTCGACTCAGGTGATGGCTTAGCGTCCTGTGCCGTGAGCGACCGGGAATTGGTGGCCGCCCTCAGGGCGGGAGACCGGCTGGCTGCCGGGCAGGTCTACGACGTGTACGGCACGCGGCTGTACGCGTACTGCCATGAGCTGCTGGCCGACCCCAAGCTGTCCGCCGACGCGCTGCGCGACACGTTCATCGTGGCCGCCAACCGGATCCGCGAGCTGGCCGAGCCCGAGGAGTTCGGCGCCTGGCTCTACGCCCTGGCCCGCGCCGAGAGCGTCCGGGTCGGGGTCAGCGACGACGCCCCCGCCGACGCGGCGAGCGCCGCGCGCGGAGACCGGCTCGCGCGGCTGGCGCTCGACGTCTACTCGATGCTGGAGCCGGACGAGCGCGAGCTGTTGGATCTCGCCTTCCGCCACCGTCTGGTGGACTCCGACCTGGCCCTGGTGCTCGGCGAGGACCAGTCGAGCATCGCGGTTCGAGTGTCGAAGGCCCAGTCCGACCTGGAGACCGCGCTGCTGGTCGTACTCGCGGCGCGCACGGGTGACCCGCGCTGCGAAGAGGCGGCGGACTTCGGGCGCACATTCGACGAGATCGACGGCAAGGGCGTGCCCGTCTGGCTGCAGGCCGCGAGCAAGCACACCGAACGCTGCCAGATATGCGGCGACGCGATACGCAACCGGCGTCCGCTGCGTCTTTTCGAGGAGCTGCCGCACGCGTTCATGCCCCCGGGTGTCCGTTCGCGGGTGCTCGAGGCGCTGCGTGATCCGGCCGGAGCGGCGTTCGCCGAGCAGATAGCGGCGAGGGCGGCCAAGTTCGATGAGGGTGGCTTCCCGGTCTCGGGCGGTCGGCGAGGCGGGGCTTCGTCGCTGAGGAGGTGGATACTGCCGTCGGCGGGCGTCCTCGCGGTGGGCTGCGTGGCGGCGCTGGTGCTGTTCATGACGGACGACCACCCCTCGGCTAACACGGCGGCGACGTCGACCGCGACCGTGACGAGCGGCAGCCCGACGGCCGCGAACTCGGTGGCAACCTTCGGCGAGCTGACGGCCTCGACGAGTGCCAGCGCGAGTGCGAGCGCTTCGGCGAGTCAGTCGGCGTCGGCCAGCGCGGTGACGAGTACGACGACGTATGCGGTGCAGACGACGGCGGCGGGCGAGCAGACGACCTGCACGACTCGGTCGACGACGGTCTCGGAGCCTACGACGATCATCTATACGACGACGACCACGGTGCCGAGCATCAGCTATTCGCCGACGACCATCAGCACTTCGCCGACTGAAGTAGACAGCAGCGTGCCGTACACGTACACCCTCACGCCGACGTTTACCCGGACCAGGACCACCACCTACGCGTCCCCGACAACGATCAAGTCCTGCAATTGATCATTCCGTTCGACTCATGACGCCGCAGCCCTCGCGTTCACCCGAAAGGGTTTGTCCGAACTAGGCTGTCCTCACCCGTCTGGGTGATTAGACCTATATACGGAAACGTACGCCGATTGGTGCACCTAGCGTCGATCGGGTGAACCTAGCTGACACCCCGGGCGGGGGGCACGCCGTCACCGGAGCCGTGCTCGGAGGTACTGCGGGCGACGGCTGGGGGCGGGCTGCCGCCTACGACGCCTACGCCGACGGACTCCACACCTACGCACTCTGGTACCTGCGCGACCACGACGCCGCGGCCGATGCCGTGTACTGCGCGTTCGTCGCCGCGGACCGCAACCACACCAATCTCCAGCAGCCGGAGCAGATCCAGCCCTGGCTCTACGCCCTGCTCCGCCGCGAGTGCCGGCTGCGCACCGCCGAGTCGGACGCGCCGACCCCCGTCTCGCAGCGGCTACGGCCGAAGCCGGACGCGGGCGACGAGTCGAGCGTCGGGGCCTCGCTGATGCACCTCGAGGGCAGCCTGCGACGCGCCGAGTTCCAGTCGCTTGCCTGGCCCGAGGCCGAAGGGCTCGCTCCCGCGCACCGCGAGGTGCTCGAACTGACCATCCGGCACGGCCTGGACAGCCGTGGGCTCGCCCTTGTGCTCGCTCTGCGCGAACCCGCGGCCGGTCTCGCGACAACCCGCGGCTTCGGTCTGCTGGCCGACGCGTGGCGCGAGCTCGAACGGTCCCTCGCAGCGGCTGCCGTGGCCGCGTCGGGGCGGGAGAACTGCGCGCAGCTCGCCGAGCTCACCTTCGGCTGGAGCGGCAAGCTCAACGCCACGCTGCGTGCGCCGCTGACCGAGCACGTGGACCGCTGCTCGCGCTGCCAGCACTACCTGCACACCGTGATCGGCACGCCGTCGGCGCCGACGATCCTGCCCTTCGTCGCCGCGCCGCGTGCGCTGCGCGAGATCCTGTTGGGCGAGCTTTCGGATCTTGACGCGGCGTCGGACGCCGGTATCGATCTCGTGGCCCTCGGCGCGCGCTGCGGCACGTTCGGGCCTGAGGGGTTCCCGAGCCGGGTCGATCCGTCGTCCCAACCACAGGGCTCGTCGAACGCTCCGGCCGGTGCCGGTCGCGGGCCGCGTCGTCGGCAGCCGGGTTCGGGTCGTCCGAACCGGCCGCAGCGTGGCGCGTCCCCGACCGTCGCGCCGCGTCCACAGCCTGTGCACAAAAGTCCGGGCTCCTCCGGCGGCGTTAGCTCGGCGGTCGGCTGGGAGAGCGGCGCGTCCATCCCGCCCTCGCCGCGCGTGTCCGATGCGGACGACGTGTACCGCGCGAAGGGCAGTTGGGCGGAGAAGGTCCTGCCGCCCGACGCGGCCGAGCTGTGGCGTCCCGATCCAGGCCAGGGCTTCATAGAGACGCCCTCCGGTCGTTTCGCCACCGGACGTCTGCCCGCGGCACCGATGAGCGTACGTCCGCGCCCGGTGCGTCCCGCCGCTCCCGCGCCCACGGTGATCGAGACCGCTGTGGTCACGAAGTCGGAGGTCCCCGTCTTCCCGGGCCCCGCGCCGTTGCCGCGCTTCGGCACGACAAAGCCGGGCAACGCCGCCGCGAAGCCGCCCGGAACACCGCCCACGTCGCCACCCGCCTCGTCGCCCAAACCCGGCAAGCCAGCCGGCTCCTCGTCGGCGGCGGCAGCCAGGGCCCGGCACAAGGCGCGGCCGATGAAGCAGGCGGTCGTCTCGGCGATGGCGCTCGGCGCGATCGGCGCGGTGGCCGCCGCCGCGGCGGCGATGCTGGGCGTCGCCTCGAATCCGCACTCGAACACGGACACCGCGCTCGAGGGCCCGCAGTCCTCGCAGGCGCTGGGCTCGGCCACCTCGTCCACCGATCCGGCGACTGGCAACGGCGCGGGCAAGCTCTCCGTCTCGGTCACTACCGGCTCCGCGGGCTCGACCGGCGGTAGTGGCGGACTGCTGACCGGCGCCTCGGGCCTCGGCGTGGGCCTGCTGGCGACCTCGTCGGCCACCGACGGCACCGGCGGCGGCTCGGCGGCGAGCTCGACACCGACGACCGCGTCCGCCGGCGCCTTCTACGTGAGCGTCAACCAGCGCTCCGCCGACCCGGACAGCGTGCAGATCCTGTTGCGCAACACCGGCGGGAGCACGCTGAACTGGTCCGCCTCTCCCTCCGTGTCCTGGCTGACGCTCAGTCAGAGCTCGGGCACGCTGGCCGCCGGACAGAGCCTCGAAGTCACGGCCACCGCGACGAGCGCCGCGCCGACCGGCCAGTGGACGGCGCGGATCGTGTTCAGTCCCGGCGGGATCGTCGTCACGCTGCACGGCGGCATCCCCACGAGCACCGACCCGACGACGCCCGCATCCGGCGGCGGCGGCAGTACGGCGCCGTCCAGCCCGACCACGTCATCGAGCCCCAGCACGTCGCCCACTTCCCAGTCGCCCACGCCGACCGCCTCGGCGACCGGCAGCGGCACTGCGAGTACCAGTAGCGACCCCACAAGCGGTTCCCAGCCCTCGACCCCGACCGGCGCGGCGAGTACCCCCTCCACACCGCCGCAGTCGCTACCGGCGCACAGGCGCTGAGGAACCACACCGAGGGCCGGGCCCCACCACGACCTATCGCGGAGGTCGTCGGGCCCGGCCCCTGGCGCATTTCTACCCCGGTTAAGAGACCCGATACAGCCGGTACCCGGCCTGTTGCGCCGTCAGCTTGGCCGGGAAACCGCTCGCCAAGTGTTCCCCCGGGATGAGCAGCACCCAGGTCACGTCGTACTGCTTCAGCAGCGCCTCGCGGGCGGTCACCGACGTCGTCGACGAGAAGATCTCACTCACCGCCGCGTCTCGCGCGTTCTGCACCGAGCGCGGGATCTCCGGCAGGTACCAGGGTGAGGTCAACCCGTAGCTGCCGTGCGCGGACACCTCGAACTGGCCGAGCTGGGTCGGCGCTGCGACAACCTCGTCCGGTTTGAAATACCTGTCCAACTTGTCGAGGTGCGGAAGGTTCTCGATCCAGCCGTGCGTGCCGAGGGCGTTGCTCACCCTGGTCTGCATCGAGTTCGGCACCAGGAACAGCAGCGCGCCGAACTGCGTCGCCGCGCCGATCGCGGTGAAAAGCGCGACCGGCACGGTCCACGCCCGACGGATCCGGCCCGGCCTGGACTCGGCCGCCGCGATCGCCACGCTGACCTGCGCGACCAGCATCACCATCGGCCAGCTGCGGCCGTAGGACCAGTGGTGCGTGACCCAGCCGTAGGCCACCACCGCGCCGATGCAGACGAACATCAGCGCCAACACGTCCGTCTTGACCCGCCACCAGCGAAGCGCCAGCGCCACGACCCCGAGCACGATCCCCATGCCGTACCAGCGGTACACGTGCGCGTAGAGCGGCTTGTGCACCGGGTCGAGCAGGTCGAGTTGGCCTTGGCTGACACTCCACACGTGGTAGTACGGCCAGATCACGACGACCACCGCGCACCCGGCGAGCCCGAGCACGAGGGACGTCCACGCAGGCCGGATACGCAGGATCCGGTGCCGCGAGACGAGGATCGCCGCGCAGCCGACCACGGCGCTGAGACCGGTGAACTGATGGACCAGCAGGACCACGCCGAGCACCGCGCCGACGCCGAGCATGCGCCTCGGGGACCGCAGAGTCTTGCCCCCGCCGTCGTTGAGCGAGGCCCACAGGTGCAGCGTCAGCGCGGTCGCGAGCGTGCTCGGGTAGGCCTCGGTGTCACCGAGCGAGATCAGCGACAGGAAGCCGCTCCACGCGATGACCGACGTGCCCCACCAGAAGAGCAGCCCGATCAACGCCAGCGGCGGGGCCCAGCGCGCGTCGCTCAACGTGCGCACGAACCGGTAGAGCCCGGACAGCAGCAGCCCGATGTTGACCACCGCGGCCAGCTTGTACAGCGAGTATGCGCTCAGCCCGGTCACCTTGCCCAGCAGGGCGAGCACGAGCATGTAAGGGCTGTAGTAGATGCTGCTGCCGCCGATGTCGATCACCGGGTTCCCGGGATGCAGCGGGTCGCCGATCAGCCGCTGCAGCACCGCGAGATGCAGCATCAGGTCGTCGGCCCACGGCAGTCGCACGGCCACCGACACCAGGAACGCCGCGACCAACCCGCCGACGATCAGCGAGGGGCGCTGGTCCCGGGTGAACTCCGCGGCCCGATCCGTAGCCCGGACCCTCGGTCGGGTCGGAGCTGGCGGGGACGAAACTGTGGTCACTGTGCGCGGTACCTTCTGTCAGGCGGGCCGCCGTCGCACCGGCGGCCCCGTCACGCCGGTGTTCGGTTTCGGGGCCCGACGATACCAAGGTGGCGTTAAGGCGCTGTTTACGCTTCCGGATCGGCTGGGTGCGGCGCGAGCGGGCGGCGCGCGGCGAGGTTCGCCTCGCACAGCTCGGCCAGCGCGTCGTACGCCGCCTGGCCCATCAGCTCGACGAGTTCCGGCCGGTAGGAGACGTAGACCGGGTCGAACGCGGTGTGCGCCTCGGTGTTCCCGGTGCACCACCAGTTCAGGTCGTGGCCGCCCGGACCCCAGCCGCGCCGGTCGTACTCGCCGATGCTGATGACGAGCGTCTTGGACTCGTCCGGCCGCTCCACCCAGTCGTATGTGCGCCGGATCGGCAGCTGCCAGCACACGTCCGGCTTGGTCTCGAGAGGGTGACGTCCCTCACGCAGCGCCAGGGCGTGCAGCGAGCAGCCCGCGCCGCCGGAGAAGCCGGGCCGGTTCAGGAAGATGCAGGCGCCCTCGTGCACGCGGGTCTGCCGGTCGCCGTCCTCGTCCGTCTCGACGACGTTCAGCTTGCCGCCGCGCTTGACGCCCTGCGCGTGGAACTGCCAGAACTCGGGCGTCAGCCGCTTCGCCGACTCCTTGACCCGCGCCTCGTCGTCCTCATCGGAGAAGTGCGCGCCCAGCGTGCAGCAGCCGTCGTCGGCGCGGCCCGGCCTGATGCCCTGGCAGCCGGAGCCCCAGACGCACTGCCAGCGGGAGCACAGCCAGGTCAGGTCGCAGCGGAAGGTCTGCTCCGCGTTGTCCGGGTCCGGAAACTCGACCCAGGCGCGGGGGAAATCGAGGGCTACTTCAGGCACAGTCCAAGAGCATAGGGGGCCACGGGACCGAAATCGGACCAAAAGCAGCCCGCGGCGGCGAGCCAGGCTTCGCGGTTGCCCGGCACGTTCCGACGCGGTGCACTAGTTTCGTGAGCATGCGATTGGGAGTCCTGGACGTCGGGTCCAACACCGTGCACCTCCTCGTGGTGGACGCACATCAGGGTGCGCGGCCGCTGTCGGCCTCCTCCCACAAGACCGAGATGCACCTCGTCGACTTGATAGACGAGAACAACCGCATCGTCGACGAGGGCCGGGACCGGCTCGAGTCCTTCGTCCGCGACGCGCTGCGGATCGCCGAGGACAAGGGCGTGCAGGAGTTGATCGCGTTCGCCACGTCGGCGATCCGCGAGGCCTCCAACGGTGCCGAGGTGCTCGCCGGGATCCGCGAGCGCACCGGCGTCGAGCTCAAGGTGCTGCCCGGGCAGGCCGAGGCGCAGCTCACCTTCCTCGCCGTGCGCCGCTGGTTCGGCTGGTCGGCCGGACGGCTGCTGGTGCTCGACATCGGCGGCGGCTCGCTCGAGATGGCCTCCGGCTTCGACGAGATGCCCGAGGTCGCCCGCTCACTGCCGTTCGGCGCGGCGCGGCTGACCAAGGACTGGTTCGAGCAGGACCCGCCGGACGAGGCCTCGGTGCGGGCGCTGCGTCGGCACGTGCGCGCGGAGATCGGCAAGGTCGTCGGTGACCTGGTGCGCTACGGGCGTCCCGACCGGGTCGTCGCGTCCTCCAAGACCTTCAAGCAGCTGGCCAGGATGGCGGGCGCGGCCCCGAGCGCCGAGGGGCTCTACGTGCCGCGCCGGCTGTTCCGCGCCGACCTGTCCGAGTGGATCGGCAAGCTCGCCCGGATGCCCAGCGCCGAGCGCGCGCAGCTGCCCGGGGTCTCGGTCGGCCGGGCCAAGCAGCTGCTCGCCGGGGCGATCGTGGCCGAGGCGACGATAGACCTGTTCGAGGCCGAGGTCGCCGACATCTCCCCGTGGGCGCTGCGCGAGGGGATTATTCTGCGACGGCTGGACGGGCTGCCGGAGGAGTGGATCTGAGGTCGGTCTCCCGGTGGGCGCTGCGCGAGGGGATGCGGGCGTCATTCTGCGACGGCTGGACGGGCTGCCGGAGGAGTGGATCTGAGAAGGTCGGCCGTGCGCAACCGAATCTTCAGGCGGCGGCTCTGACGCATTGGCGCGGCTGAGCTACGCTCGGACACGTGACATGGGCGGTCAGCGGTAGCGGCGCGGTGGAGCGGGTCCCCTTGCCGAAGGTCGCGCTCTCGACGATCTCGGTCTACCCGGACAACACGGCCACCGGCTTCGCCACCGCGCAGCGGCTCGGCTACGACGGGGTCGAGGTCATGGTGACCAACGACCCGGTGAGTCAGTCGATCGACGCGCTGCGGCGGCTGCGCGACGGGCTCGGCGTGCCGATCCTGGCCGTGCACGCGCCGTGCCTCTTCTGGCTGAACCTGCAGCGGGTCTGGGGCACCGACCCGTGGGGCAAGCTCGTCAAGGCGCGGATGGTGGCCGAGGAGCTCGGCGCGTCCACGGTCGTGGTGCACCCGCCGTTCGTCTGGCAGGGCAAGTACGCCGCGGAGTTCGCGGCCGGTATTCGCCGGATGCAGGACGAAACGGACGTCCGTTTCGCGGTCGAGAACATGTACCCGTGGCGGGCCACCGCGCCGGTGATCGGGGAGCGGCGGGTGGAGGCGTACTCGCCCGGCTGGGACCCGACCGAGGAGGACTACCCGTCCTTCACGCTGGACCTCTCGCACTCGGCGACCTCGCGCATCGACACGATGGGGATGCTGAGCCGGATGGGCTCGCGCCTCGCCCACCTGCACCTGGCCGACGGCTCAGGATCGAACGCGGACGAGCACCTCGTCCCCGGCCGCGGCAACCAGCCCTGCGCGGAGATCCTCGGCCTGTTGGGGCGCAACGGTTTCGACGGCAACGTGGTGCTCGAGGTCAACACCCGGCGCACGACCGGCGACGAGGCCAGGGACGCGGACCTGGCCGAGGCGCTGACCTACGCGCGGCGGCACCTCGTGCTCGGCGCCAGTGACGGCCGTACCGGGGAGACCAGGCAGCTCTCCGCCTGAAGCGCCTAAACTGCGGCAAAGTCCGAATTCTGAAGGGTGCTCGACCATGGGTCAGCGGATCGCGGTGCTCGGCACCGGAAAGATGGGCGAGGCGCTGGTCTCCGGCATGCTGCGGGCGGGCAAGCCGGTGGACGAGGTGCTGGTCACCGCGCGGCGGCCGGAGCGGGCCGCGGAGCTGACGGAGCGCTACGGCGTGACGGCGGTGTCGAACGCGGAGGCGGCCAAGCAGGCCGACACGCTGATCCTCACCGCCAAGCCGCAGGACATGGGCGCGCTGCTGGCCGAGCTCGCGCCGCACGTCCCGGCCGACCGGCTCGTCGTCTCCGGCGCGGCGGGCATCACCACGTCGTACGTCGCCGGGAAGCTGGGCGTCGAGGGACTGCCGGTAGTGCGCGTGATGACGAACACGCCGGTGCTGGTGGACGAGGCGATGTCGGCGATCTCGCCCGGCGCGCACGCGACCGAGGAGCACCTGCGCCGGACCGAGGAGATCTTCCGGCCGGTCGGCAAGACCATCCGCGTCCCGGAGTCCCAGCAGGACGCGGTCACGGCGCTGTCCGGCTCGGGACCCGCGTACTTCTACTTCGTGGTCGAGGCGATGATCGACGCGGGGATCCTGCTAGGCCTGCCGAGGACGACGGCGCACGAGCTGATCGTGCAGTCGGCCGTCGGCGCGGGCGTGATGCTGCGCGACTCCGGGGAGCACCCGGTGAAGCTGCGCGAGGCGGTCACCTCCCCGGCCGGGACGACGATCGCGGCGATCCGCGAGCTGGAGCGGCACGGGGTTCGGGCGGCCCTGCTCGAGGCGCTGGAGGCCGCCCGTGACCGGTCGCAGGAGCTCGCCTCGGGGAACTGAACCCGGGACCGACCTGCGCGGGCCCGGCTTCGGGCGGTGCTTCCCAAGGTCAATATGAACCCAGGATCACATTTTGGCGCCGGGGTCTTCCCCGTGGCCGTTCTTCCCGCATACGCTGACGCGACCCAGCGAGCATGGAGGCAGCAATGGCCACGACGGACGCGTCCGCGTCGAAGCCGGCGGCGCGCATCGTCGTCGACCCGGTGCTCCGCCGCGCGCGCGGCGCCACCTTCGTGGCCTTCGCCGCGCAGGGCTACGGCTTCTCCACGCTGACCAGCGAGGTCGCCAACATCCAGAGCAGGCTGAAGATCGACGACGGCACGCTGTCGATCCTGCTCGCCGTGGTCCCGGTGATCGCCGGCGTCGGCTCGGTGCTCGCCGGCTTCCTCGTCGGCAAGTACAGCTCCAGCGTGGTGCTGCGCTACGCCCAGGTCGGCGTCATGCTGTCGATCCTGCTGGCGGGCTACGCGTCGAGTTTCGTGGTGATGCTGCCGGTGCTGGCCCTCTTCGGCCTGACGGTCGGCGGCGTGGACGCGACGACGAACATGCAGGCGGTCGTCCTCCAGAAGCGCTACGGCAGGTCGATCATCCTGGCCTTCCACGGCTCCTGGGCACTCGGCGCGTTCGTCGGCTCGGCAGCCGCGTCGCTGACCGCGAAGTTCGACGGCAAGGTCTACAGCAACCTGTATCTGGGCTCGTTCATCGTCGTGGTCCCGGTGCTGCTCGCCTTCGGGCCGAGGCTGCTGCGCGGCATCGGCGACGAGACGCTGACCGCAGAGTCCAAGACCATCAAGATCCCGTGGAAGGCGATGGGCGCGATCTGCGCGGTGATCGCGATGGCGTACCTGGGGGACTCGACGGTCTCCAGCGCGGGCGGCGTCTACATGGAGAAGGAGCTGATCGCGCACGGCTGGCAGTACACGGCCGTCTATGCGGTCTACTCCGTGCCGCTGATGATCGGCCGCTTCGCCGGCGACCGGCTGACCGACCGCTTCGGCGGCGTGCTGATCGCGCGCTCGGCGGCCGTCTTCGCGGTCCTCGGCTTCGTCCTGGTCGCCATCGCCCCCGACGCCTGGGCCGCGCTGGGCGGATTCGCCGTGGTGGGCCTGGGGATCTCGGTCATGGCCCCGCTGACGTTCGCCGCCGCCGGACGGCTCGACCCGCACGAGACGGGTCTCGCCGTCGCCCGGCTGAACGTCTTCAACTACGTCGGCTTCCTGCTCGGCGCCCCGCTGCTCACCAGCCTGTGGCAGGCGGGCCTGCCCTACCGGCCGGGCTGGGCGATCCCGGCCGGACTCGCGGTGCTGATGTTCGTGTTCGCGTACGGGTTCGACGAGAGCCGGGCCGTTACCGCCTGAGCCGTCAGCTCCGCTTCCAGAACTGCCGGGGCGCGGCGGCGGGCTCGGCCGCCAATTCGTCGAGCAGAGTCAGTGCCCTGGCCCACCGTTCGGCCATGGTCCGCCTGTCCTCGCGCAGCAACGCGATGAGCTCCCGCAACGTGGCCGCGACCTGCTTTGCGACCTGGCCGCTGGGCTTCACATGCAGCCACAGCGCGTCGAGCCGGGTGACCAGATCGTCGAGCAGATCGCGGCGCCGGTACGCGGGCTCGTCGGCGGACGCGCGCAGCAGCCGCGCCTCGGTCGCCGCCTGCTCCCGAATCATGGCCGGTATCGGGCTTGCGACTTGCGGCTGGCGAGGACCGGCCGCTCCAGGACGCGCCAGCATGGGCCGCATCGCCCTCGCGGAAGGCGGCGGAGCGGACGGGGACGGAACGGACGAGGCCGCGGAGCCGAACGCCATGTCGGCCGATGCGGAGATCGAAGCCTGCGGCAGGAACGACATCGAGCCAGAGTGCCTCTCCTTCTCCTCCCACCCGGACGGCAGCTCGACAGGCTGCGTCACCCCATGCGGCGCGCTGCCGTCGGTGGCCACCCGCGGGTCGATCGCGACGTACGCGGTGAACCGGCACAGCACCCCGTGCCGCAGCGAGGTGCGCACGATCTCCTGCTCAAGGTCGTCGCTGCCGTTCACCGCGTACCGGTCCTCGAGATCGCGCAGCCGGGCGCGCGCCCAGATCGCCCCGATCTCGGCCCGATCCCTCGCCACGACCGCGTCCACCGTCCGACTCCACGGCTCGCCCTCGGCCGTCAGCCCACTGATCGTCAGCGACCCGCCTCCAACACCCCGGCAACGCCCGGAGCGCACCAGCGGTACGCCGGGGAACAGCGCGGAAAGCCGATCCGGGCTCGCCGAGCCGTCGATCGTCCGCAGGCCGCCGGACTCCTGGATGCGCAGGTCCAGTACGGTCGGCGAACCGATCCGCCGGTGGATGTTGTCCATCGCGACGTCCAACCGGTCCTCCGACTCCACCAGTTCGCAGCGTCCGCCGCCGATCGAGGCGAGCCGGCCCAGGAATCCGGCGTTGACCGCCTGATCGATGCCGACGGTGTGCACCCGCACACCGTCCAGCAGCGGGGTCAGCGTCGAGATGATCTGGTCCTCGTTGCCCACCTGGCCATCGGTGACCAGGACTAGCACCCGGTCTCGGCGCCCGGCCTCGTCCGCGTCGAGCATTCCCGCCGCATCACGCAGCGGGTCGAGCAATTCGGTGCCGCCACGCGCGTCCGCCTGGGCGAGGTACTCGACGGCCCGGAACCGATTGCGATCACTGGCCGCCACCAGCCCCTCCGGCAGCGTGTCGGGATGCTCCACCACACTGTCGAACAGCAGGACACTGAAACGGTCGGCATCGGTGAGCGTGTCGATGATCCGCGCAGCGGCACGCCGCGCGGCCACCATCTTCCAGCCCGACATGCTCCCGGACCGGTCGAGCAGCAGCACTAGGTCCTTGGGACGAGCGTGGGCCGTGGCTCCGTCGTTCGGCGCGTTCAGCTCGGGCGGCATGACGACGAGTTGGTAGGTGCCCTCCCCGTCGTCTCCCACGTCCGGAACCAGCACGAGCGAGTCCGTGGCCCCGGTGTAGTCCAGCCGCAGGATGAAGTCGCGATTGACCCGCTCGCCTGGCTGGATCCGCAGCACGCCCTCCTCGTCGGTCGTGACTGCGTGCAGGCTCGATGCAATCCCCGAGAGTTCGAGACCGGCCGGGTTGATCCGTGCCTCGATGGACAGAGCCACCGGGTTCGGGAAGCCAGGCAGCAGGGTCGGCGGGGTGATCCGGGAGGCGTCGGGCACGGCGTCCGTGTCGGGAACCCAGCCGCTGCCTACGCTCGGGCCGTCCAGCGCCGCGCCCGGTATGTAGCGCGGCGCGACCACCAGCGGGAAGCGGAACTCGGCCTGGCCGTCGACCAGCGGCAGCGGCCCGGCGAGGGTGAGCTCGACGACGGCCTCCTCGCCCGGCAGGATGTTGCCGACGCGCAGGGTGAACACGTCCGGCCGCTCCTCCTCGGCGATCCCCGCGCGCTGCCCGGCCGCTATCGCCGCGTCATACGCCTGCCGCGCGGCGGCCCGCTCCTGGAGTTCGGCCCGCACCACCCGTCCCGCGACCGTCATCGTCAGCGCGGTGACGGCGGCCCGGTCCGGCAGCGGGAAGATGTACGTGGCCTCCAACGGCACGTCGAAGGTGTTGCGGAAGCCCTGCGTCAGCCGTACCGAGGAACTCAGGCCTGTGATGTCCGTGCGCAGGTCGAGCCGGTACAGGGGCAGATTGCCGCGCTCGGTGCGCAGCACGCCGAGGCCCGCCTCAGGGTTCTCCTCTGAAAGATTCTCGGGGAGCGCGTCGATGAACTTGATCATGGATCAGTCTCCTTCGGTAGCGGTCAGCCCGCGGGAGGCGAGCAGTTCGAGCAGTGGTGCGGCGGCCACGCGGATGGCCGCGAGGTCGGCGGCGTCGGGCTTGGCCGGGAGCGAGAGTGTGACGGCGGCGGAGTCCGAGAGTGCGACGACGTAGCGGATCTCGGTGATCGTGTCGTCAGCGGCGGATGTGGCCATCGGTGCGGCGGGCTCGGGGGTTTCGACGGTCGCGGCCATCGGTGCGGCGGCCCAGAACCGTGAGTGCCGCACAGGCGCACTCTGCTCAAGGTGATCCGGTGTCTCCGGCATGTCCGGCGTCTCCGGCAGGCCAGCGACCTCACGCAACATCGCGTCCGTAGCCCCCGCCAGCTGCCGCTGAATCTCGGCGAGCGTCATCCCACGGGCCTGAAGCCGCTTGACCGCGACGAGCTGAAGCAGGTGCCGCCGACCGTACCTGGCCGCGTGCCCCGCTCCGATCGTCGGCCGGTCGACCAGCCCCTTCGTGCTGTACCAGCGGATCGCCCGTCCGTCGTCCCCCAGTTCGCGCACCCGTCCGTTCGGCGCGCGCACGTCGTCGGCGGCCAGCAGTTGCCTGGCACGCTGAGCCAACTCGTCGAGGGTCCATCGCGGTTCGTCCACACCGCCAAGATGACACTGTCATATGACAGTGTCAAGTAGTCTTTCTCATCCGGCCCGCGTCGATCTTTTGGACTAGTTGAAGGCTTTCCTGAGGCCGGCTCCCAGAAAGCGCCCCTAACGTCGGTACCAAGACGATCACTCGCGAGCTTCGGGAGGTACGCGATGGGATGGGGCGGCGGGCCCGGTGGCGGCGGAGGTCCAGGCGGACCAGGCGGCGGTGGTCCCGGCGGCGGTCCCGGTGGCTTCGGGATGGGCGGCGGAGGCTTCGGCGGCCCGCCTCCGCCCCGCGGCTGGGGCGGTATGGGGCGCGGCGGCGAGAGCTGCTGCCTCGGACCCGCCACGTGCTGCGGCCCCGGGCTGCTGCTCATCGGCCCCGGAATGCTGCTGATGGCGATGCGGCATCCGGTACGCGCGGCGCGGCGGCTGCGCACGGAGATGGACTCGGCACGCGACGCGGATCGCGCAGGACGGAGGTAGGGCCTGGGTCTGGGAATCGGAGAGAGGCTGAGCTGACAACAGAACACCGGCAGGACCCCGGATGACGAGCACCTCGAATCCGGGGCTTTGCCGTCTGTATCGGAACCCTGTCACCTGGTTCCAAGTCCCACCGTGCAACCCGTGTCCGCCTTAGGATCGTGACCATGACCTCCCCCTCGCGGGCGGTCCCGTCCCGGGCCGCGCTGCTCACGCATCTGCGCGAATCGAAGATCGCCGGCGAGGTGGCCACGCCGCGGGAGAACAACCTCCTGCACTACCGGCTGCTGGCCGACCGCGACCCGCACTACCTGCTCGGGCTCGACCCGTCGCCCGACTGGACCGCCGAATCCGTGCTCGAACTCATGGCCGCGCGGGTCGGGGTGAGCCCGGATCCGCGGCACCGCTCCGGAATCGACACCATCGACCCGGAACTCACCGTCGCCGCGCTCGACCGCTACGCCGACCGGCTCGCCGTCGCCGTCGCACGCCGGGAGACGGTGCTGTTCGCCACCGGCCATCCGGCCAGCCTCGCCCGGCTCTACCAGGGCTTCGCCGACGTGTTGCGCGTCCACGGCTGCCCGATCCTGCGCGCCGGCGAGGGCTGGGGATACGAGGCGAGCGGTCGCTACGGGCCCCGGCGGCTGACGATCGGGTACACGGCCGCGCACAGCACCTCGAGCCCCTCGTCGACGGCCGGCGACGTCGCAGCGCTGGAAGATGCCGGCGGACCCGTGCACAGCCACGCCGCGCGGCCGATCCGGGCCACGTTCGCCGCGTTGGCCGCCGCCGGACGCGCGCTGCCGGACCTGGTCGTCGCGGACCACGGCTGGTGCGGTGGGGCGGCGCAGGCCGGGGCGGACGCGATCGGCTTCGCGGACTGCAACGACCCGGCGCTCTTCGTCGGCGAGCACGAGGGCGTCATGCGGGTGGCGGTGCCGCTCGACGACGGGCTCGATCCGGCCGTGTACGAACCGATCGGCGACTACGTCCTCGGCCGGCTCGACGACGCGGTGCGGGCGCCGGCGGATTCCTGAATCCGCAGGTTCCGAAAAGTGGCCGCGCCGCCGTTTTCATGCCGCTGCAATTGCGAACGCACGAGGTCGTATCCCGTTGCACGGCGGTCGCGCCACCGTCGCACCACCGTTCGAAGACTCCGCGGAGGCCGCCCGCCGCCGATCGCGCTCCGAAATCAGAGCCCTCATCGTCGTCCGTTGCTAGCGATTAGCCCCATATGTCATGGACTCTCCCGATTATGGCCTTGTCGAAAGCTCCCTTTTTCTGCGCTAAGGCCTCCCCTTCCACACGCGACCCAACTACGCTTAGGAACGATGCGCACACACAGACGGGACGGCGCCATCGTGCGCGGGAGGGCTCCGTCCACTCGTACTGCTCACCTACGACAGCCCTGAGCGTGGAGCCTCTATGACCGATTCAGACGCAGCACGCACCAACCGTCCGATCCTCGGCGGCGACATCGACCTGAGCGACATGGCCTTCCTGACGGTGGCCGAGGTCGCCGGGGTGATGCGGGTCTCGAAGATGACGGTCTACCGGATGGTCCACTCCGGCGAGCTGCCCGCGGTGCGGGTGGGCCGCTCGTTCCGAGTGCCAGCCAAGGCGGTGCGCGAATACCTCTCGGCCGCTTACGTCGAGACCACCTGATCTAGGGCTTGCCGACGTCCGCAGCTTGTGACGTCGAACCTCCTGATCTCGGCAGGATTCCCGGCCCGGCTGGTCGCCTCCCCCGACCGGCCGAGTTCCCTGGCACCTCCGGCGTGCCATCGGCGACGCGCGAGTCGCCCGGATCTTCTCCCCGCGGTCTTCCCCCGCGATCACGCCCCGTTTTCCCAGCAGCGGCTGCGGGCGGGTACCCTGGTTCCCTGTTCTATGTCCGCAGCACCTGCTGCTCCAGTGAGAAGTTGAGCGAGGGACCCCCGTGGGCTCTGTCATCAAGAAGCGTCGCAAGCGTATGGCCAAGAAGAAGCACCGCAAGCTGCTGAAGAAGACGCGCATCCAGCGTCGTAACAAGAAGTAGCCCGGCGCTTTGGGCGCACGATGACGTCCGGACGCACGCTTCTGGTGACCGGAGCCGCCCGCCGACTCGGCGCGGCGGTGCTGCGCGACCTCGTGGAACACGGACAGGGCCGCCGCGTGATCGCGGTGGACCTGGCCGAACCCGACGCCGAATGCACGGTGGACGGGGTCGAGCACATCCGGCTCGACCTGCGGGCCCCGGCCATCGCCACGCTGATCGCGAAGACCCGCCCGGACACCGTGCTGCACCTCGACGTGCTGGCCGCCCCCGGACAGGCGGGCGGGCGCACGGCGATGAAGGAACGCAACGTCATCGGCACCATGCAGCTGCTCGCGGCCTGCCAGCGGGCGCCCTCGGTGCGTCGGCTGGTGGTCAAGTCCTCCGCCGCGGTCTACGGCAGCGCGCCGCGGGACCCGGCCCATTTCACCGAGGACACCCGGCCGCACCGGCCGCCGCACGCGGGCTACGGCAAGGACTGCGTCGAGGTCGAGGAGTACGTCCGCGGCTTCTCGCGGCGCCGGCCCGACGTCGCGGTCACCGTGCTGCGCTTCGCCGGGCACCTCGGCAGCGGGGCGGAGAGCCTGTTCGCGGACTATCTCGCGCTGCCGGTGCTGCCCACCATGGCGGGCTTCGACCCGCGACTGCAGTTCGTGCACATCGAGGACGTGGTCCGGGCGCTGCGGGTGGCCGCGTCCGGAGACCGTCTCAGTGCGGATAGCCCCGATGCCTACAACCCCGGTGTCTACAACGTCGCCGGGGCGGGTTCGCTGACTCTCTCTCAGATCGCCCGGAGGCTCGGCAAGCCCACCGCGCCGCTGCCGCGCTTCGCCGCGCCCTGGCTCGGCCGGGTGCTGCGGCAGGTGGGCCTGGCCGACTTCACCGGGGATCAGCTCGAGCTGCTCACCTACGGCCGGGTGCTCGACACCACGCGGATGACCGAGCGCTTCGGCTTCACCCCCGCGTACACCACCGCCCAGGCCGTGGCCGAGCACGCCCGTACCACCGGCATCAGACCACTGATTCCACCGGACCTGGTGCGCGGCACCGAGCAGCGGTTGATCGGTCTTCTGGAGAGGCACGGGCAGGGCGGTGGCGGGCATGGGTGAGACGGGTTCGGACAACTGGGAGCGTCGGGCCGCGCGCGGCCTCGCCTTCCTGCGCCGCCGGATCACCGGTGAATACGAGGTCGACGAATTCGGCTTCGACCCGGACCTGACCGACGGCGTGCTGCTCAACCTGATCCGGCCGCTGTACGAGCGCTACTTCCGGGTCGAGGCGCGCGGCCTCGAGCGGGTGCCCAACGAGGGCGGCGCCCTGATCGTCGCCAACCACTCCGGCACCCTCCCGCTGGACGCGCTGATGACCCAGGTCGCGCTCTGGGACCACCATCCGGTCGGCAGGCACCTGCGCATGCTGGCCGCCGACGTCGTGTTCACGATGCCGTATGTCGGCTCCTACGCGCGCAAGGCCGGGCACACGCTGGCCTGCACCCCGGACGCGCAGCGGCTGCTGGCCGACGGCGAGGTCGTGGGCGTGTGGCCGGAGGGCTTCAAGGGCATTGGCAAGCCCTTCTCCGAGCGCTACCGGCTGCAGCGTTTCGGCCGCGGCGGCTTCGTCTCCGCCGCGCTGCGCACCGGCACGCCGATCATCCCGACCGCGATCGTCGGCGCGGAGGAGATCTACCCGAAGATCGGCGACATCAAGCCCTTGGCAAGGCTGCTCGGCGTCCCCTACGTGCCGGTCACCCCGACCTTCCCCTGGCTCGGCCCGCTTGGCCTGGTCCCGCTGCCCTCCAAGTGGTACATCGTGTTCGGCGAGCCGATCGAGACCTCGGGCTACGACCCGGCCGCCGCGGACGACCCGATGATCGTGTTCAACCTGACCGACCAGGTGCGCGAGAGCATCCAGGACACGCTGTACCGGGTGCTCCTGCAGCGCCGGTCCGTGTTCTTCTGACCCGCACCCTCGGCAACCGGTGTGCCGCAGGCGGCGTCCTGTCTCGACGAGACGAGCCTCGAGGAGACGACGGTGAACACCGCCCGCGCCAGCGACACCGCCAACGCTGCCGCCACAGCCCTGGCGCCCCGAAGCCGAAGGCTGAGAGCCGTGGGCGCCCTGACGGCCGTGCTGCTGTCCGCGACCCTGGCCTCCGCCTGCTCGAGCACCGCGCCCGCGCCGGACGGCCAGGACAACGCGGTGCTGATCGACAGCGGCACCACCGGCGGCGTCGCCTGGGACCTGTGGGCCTGGGAGGACGGCAGCACGCTCTGCATGGGCATGGGCGACGAGTCCGGGCCGACCACCAGCCGGCACACCGCCGCCCCCGGCGCGATGTCCGGCAGCCAGTGCGGCTTCAACGCCAAGACGCAGGGCACGACGTACTACACCAGCGCGCAAAACGCGGGCAACGGCCCGCCGACCGTGGCCCTACTCTTCGGCCCGGTGCCCGACACAGCCGTCTCGGTACAGGTGACAAGCAAGATCACGCTCAAGACGGACGCTTTCCCCACCGGCGCCGGCCTACCGACCGCGCGCTACTGGGCGTGGGCCGGCCCATACCAGCCGCCCGCCTCCGACGGCACCCTGCTCGCGGTCCCGCGCCCGCTCGACGCCAAGGGCAAGGCCGTGGCGTTCCAGTCGTATTGAGCTTCGTGGGTCCGGCTTGCGGTTGGTGTTTGGCCTTCCTACGTTCCGGCACTGCGCTCCGCTTCGTGCCGGACCTCGTACGGCGGAAGTCGTCCTCCCTCCGGTCGTCCTCCACGCGTACTCTGGCCTATATATGCGGTCGCATCGGCTCCTGACGTGGGTTTTTGCGTCGGTAAGTCAACGTCAAATTCGCCTCCGGCGGGCTGGCTCAGAGAAGCGACAGGGGTGCTGGTCGGCTTGCTGGTTGGCGTGTGGTGGGGCTTCAAACCTTGTGGTGGCTGTCGCCGGTCGGGTCGTTCTCCTCGCCTGGCACCGGAGGCAACCAGTGAACCTGCCGGGGGTGCAACCGGCGG
>Ga0302314_10004250_pt1 | contig 26369 bp, 25 predicted proteins | sample III_Palsa_N2_3_FD_200533 | JGI IMG/M metagenome (GOLD analysis project Ga0302314, IMG submission 200533) | Peat permafrost microbial communities from Stordalen Mire near Abisko, Sweden - III_Palsa_N2_3 | ecosystem: Environmental > Terrestrial > Soil > Palsa > Peat permafrost | place: Sweden...
TCCGTGCGGCGCCGTGCCCGCTCCTGCGGATCCGCCGTCAAGAAGATCTTCAGCGCCGCGGCAGGAGCGACGACGGTCCCGATGTCACGGCCTTCGGCAACCCAGTCGCCCGCGGCGAGCAACCGCTGCTGTAGCCGGACCATCGCCGTGCGCACGGAGATGTCTGAGGCAACTCGCGAAGCTGCCTCAGACACCTCCGGCGTGCGGATCACGTCGGTCACGTCTTCGCCGTCGAGCAGCACGCGCTCCCCAAGCTGGATCTGCAGCGCCGGCGCAAGGACGGCCGGATCGTTGCCGGTCCTGATTGCGGCCAGCCCCACGCAGCGATACATCGCGCCACTGTCCAGATAAGTGAAGTTGAGCGCGGCGGCGACCGACCGCGCCAGCGTCGACTTGCCGGCACCGGAGGGTCCGTCGATCGCGATCACCATCAGCAGCCGCCCAGCTTGCGCAGGTCTTTGGCGAAGCCCGGGTAGGAGACGGAGGCCGACTCAAAGCCGACCACCTCGACCCCCTCACGCGATGCCAGGCCGGCGACAGCACCGAGCATCGCCAGCCGATGGTCGCCGTGAGCATCGAGCATGCCGCCCCGCAAGCCACCGGTGCCCCTGACGACAAAGCCATCCGGCGCACCCTCGATCTCCGCCCCGAGGCCCGTCAAGCCGTCGACCACCGCGGTAATCCGGTCGGACTCCTTCAACCGCAGCTCTGCGGCGCCGCGGACGACAGTCTCGCCCTCGGCGAAGCATCCGAGCAGCGCAACGAGCGGCAACTCGTCGATCGCCAGTGGCACCTCGTCGGCCTCAACCGTCGTCCCCTCGAGCGGACCGTGCAGAACATCGAGATCGGAGACCGGCTCGTCCGGTCCGAACGCGCCAACGGCCTCGAGCTGGCCGACGACGATCCCACCCATCCGCTGGAGGATGCGGATGAAACCGGTTCGCGTCCAGTTCAGTCCGGCGCCCTGCAACACAAGCCGGGAGCCGGGAACAAGCACGGCGGCCGCCAGCATGAAGGCCGCGGAGCTGAGATCGCCGGGGATCTCGATCGTGTCGAGTTCAAGTTCATCGATGTTGCCGATCGTGGTCCGCCAGACACCCTTGCTGTCGACAGTGCGCGTCAGCGTCGCACCAGCGCGCAACAGCATCCGCTCGGTGTGGTCGCGGCTGGCGACGGGCTCGATCACAGTGGTCTCCGGCGTGACGACAGCGGCGAGCAGGATGCACGACTTGACCTGGGCGCTGGCGACCGGCAACTCGTAGGTGATCCCGTTGAGCAGGCCGCCGGTGATCGAGAACGGCGGGAAGCGGTCGTCGGTGGCTGTGATCTCCGCTCCCATCAGCCGCAACGGCGTGGCGATCCGATCGACCGGACGGCGCCGAATCGAGCTGTCCCCGTCAAGCGTGAACGTGCTCCCCCGGTTCGCGGCCAGCCACCCGGGGAGCAGTCGCATCAGCGTGCCGGCGTTGCCGACATCGATCGGCTGCGGCGGCGGCAGCGCACCCCGCAGGCCGACGCCGCGGATCCGCAGCTCATCTTGACTGCGCTCAACGATCGCGCCGAGTCCCTGCACGGCGGCGAGTGTCGAGTTTGTGTCTGCCGCATCGAGGAAACCGCGGACCACGACCGGCTCGCTCGCCATCGCCCCGATGATCGCCGCCCGATGCGAGATCGACTTGTCGGCTGCCACGCGCAGGGTCCCCTTCAGCGGTCCACTGTGGTCAAAGCGCGCGTTCATCGGTCGCGCAGCCTACGGCGGTCGGCCGCAGCAGCATCGTTCCAGGCGGAGATCAGATCCGGATCACCGGTCGCAAGCGTCGACTGAACCTCACGCAAGCGGGCGATCGCGTCGTCGATCTCGGCGCTCAGCGCGTGGCGGTTAAGCAGATAGATGTCGGCCCAGATCGCCGTGTTCGAGCCCGCCACTCGCGTCGCGTCGCGAAAGCTCGGCCCGGTCGCCGGTACACCGTCGGCGACGAGCGGGGTCGCTGCCGCCTGGGCGACGAGAATGTTGGCAAGCACGTGCGGCAGATGCGAAACGAGCGCCATCAACTCGTCGTGCAGCTCCGGCGTCGTCGCAACAGGCTTCGCGCCGAACCCCGAGATCAACTCCGCCAGCCGCTCATAGAGCTCCGGGTCGCTCGCCTCACTCGGCGTCAAGTACCACGTCGCCCCCTCGAACAGGTCCGCCCTCGCCCCAGCGCTTCCAGCCGATTCGGCACCCGCCAACGGATGTCCGCCGACGAACCGCGGATCGGCTGGGACAGGCGCAACCCCCCGCTTCAACGACCCGACGTCGGTGACCACGCAGGTCGCCGGAGCCGCGTCGAGCACCTCGGCGATCGTCGTCGGCAGGTGACCGAGCGGTACGGCTATGAACACCGCGTCGGCACCGTCGACAAGAGCTTCAAGCGAAGCCGTCTTGACATCAATCAAACCCATGTCGAGCCCCGACTCGACATTGGTTTGATTGATGTCAAAGCCGGCCACGCTATGACCTGATTTACGGGCCGCAAGGGCGACGGAGCCGCCGATCAGGCCAAGGCCGACAACGCCGACGCGCATCGAACGCTCAGGCGGCGCTGCGTCGGGCACGGACGCCTTCGGCGAGCGTGTCAAGCACGGTGATGGAGTCGTCCCAGCTGAGGCAGCCGTCGGTGATCGACTGTCCGTAGGTGTGCGTGTCGGCCGGCCCCGGCTTTTGCGCGCCGCCAACCAGAAACGACTCGACCATCACGCCGGTGATCGCCTTGGCGCCGGCGGCGAGCTGGTCAGCGATCGCTGCGGCGACGAGCAGTTGCTGATCGGGGTTCTTGCCGCTGTTGTCGTGGCTGAGGTCGATCATCACGCGCTCGGGCAGCGCTGAGGAGCGCAGCAGTTCGATCGCCGCGGCGACGTCCGCCGGACCGTAGTTCGGCGCGTTCTTACCGCCGCGCAAGATCACGTGGCAGTCCTTGTTCCCGCGGGTGTGGAGGATCGCCGAGCGACCGTCGGCGTCGATCCCGGGGAACGCATGACGAGAACCGGCCGCGCGCACGGCGTCGACGGCGACCTGGACGTTGCCGTCGGTGCGGTTCTTGAAGCCGACCGGCATCGACAGGCCGGAGCCGAGCTGGCGGTGGATCTGGGACTCGGTGGTGCGGGCACCGATCGCGCCCCAGGAGACGAGGTCTGAGATGTACTGCGGCGTGATCGGGTCAAGAAACTCGCAGCCGACTGGCAGGCCGGCGGTCAGCACCTCGAGCAGCAACGAGCGCGCCATCCGCAGCCCGGTGTTGACGTCGCCCGAGCCGTCAAGATGCGGATCGTTGATCAGGCCCTTCCAGCCGATCGTCGTGCGCGGCTTCTCGAAGTAGACGCGCATCGCAATCAGTAGCTCCTGCTGGTGGTGTGCGGCGCGCTCACTGAGTGCTTGCGCGTACTCGCGACAGGCGACGGGGTCGTGCACGCTGCAGGGACCGATCACGACGAGCAGCCGGTCGTCGGCGCCGTCAAGGATTGCGTGGGTTCCGGCACGCCCGTCGAGCACGACCTGCACGCTCTGCCCGTCGAGCGGCAGCTCGTCGAACAGCTCTTGCGGGGTGACGAGCGGAACGAGCTGCTCGATCCGTTGGTCTCGGATCGAATCTGCTTGCACGGATCTTGTGGCGAACATCACGGTGGCGGGTCTCCTGGCTCGGAAAACTCTAGACGGGGCGGGCGCGCGGAACGACAACCGGTAGGCGCTCGGACGGATTAGGCCCCCTGTTGCCGCGTGCGCGAGTTCGCAGCGAGGAGTGTCAGCCGAGCGCCTAGCTAAATCGCCAGGAGCAATAGGGCGCGTAGAGGGACCAGCCGAAGGTGTTGGGGGCAAGGTCAGTCATGCGCTCGCGAGCAAGCCTACAACAGATCAGCAAGCGCCGCGAGGAACTTTGCGTTGTCCGCATCGGTCCCGACGGTGACCCGCAGAGCGCCGACTTCGCCAAGCGCCGCGCCCGGGCGGACCAACACGTCACGCTCGCGCAGACCGGCGACGATCGCGTGCTCGGCGGCGGCCGGGTCCTCGGCCCCAGGCAGTCGCAGCCAGATGAAGTTCGCGTCCGATTCGGCGACCCAGAGGCCGAGCGCGCGGACCCCGTCGACCAGCGTCTCACGGGCGGCAACGGTGGCGACGACCCGGCGCTCAACCTCGTCCTGGTGGCGCAGCGCCTCGACGGCAGCGGCCTGCGCGGCGCCGGTCAGATAGAACGGCTGGCGAACCTGGTCGACCGCGGTGCGGAACGACTCCGAACCACAGAGGGCATAGCCGACGCGCAGTGCCGCCAGCCCGTAGATCTTTGAGAACGTCCGCAGCAGCACCAGGTTGGGATGGCGCTCGAGCAAGGGCACCGAGGCCAGCGGGTCGCCGGCGGTCAGCGAGAACTCACAGTACGCCTCGTCAAGCACCACGCAGACGTGCGACGGCACCTTCGACAGAAACGCTTCGATCTGCTCCTGCGGCAGCGCCGTCGAGGTCGGGTTGTTGGGATTGCAGACCAGGATCAGTCGCGTCGCGACGGTGACCTCGGCGAGCATCGCATCGAGGTCGTGGCAGGCGTCGGCGGTCAACGGGACCTCGATCGCACGGGCGCCGGAGGCGGCAGCAAGATGCGGGTAGACGCTGAACGCGGGCCACGCGTAGATCAGCTCGGCGCCCGGCTCAAGCAGCGCCTCGCCGGCCGACAGCAGGATGTCGCAGGAGCCGTTGCCGAGTGCGATCCGCGCGGCAGGCAAGCCGTAGCGCTCCGACAACGCGCTGCGCAGGGCCGTGTAGCTCGGATCCGGATAACGGTTGGCGCCGCTGAGTGCGCGGGCGGCAGCGGTACTAACCGCTTCAAGCGGCGCGAACGCCGACTCGTTTGAGGCGAGCATCGCCACCTCCGAGCCGAGGTCATAGCCGGCCGCCAGCGGGTACACCGGGATCCGGTGGATCCTCTCTGAGAATTCGAGCGTCACGCTCCAACCCAGGCTACTGAGCCGAATCGAGGTCCGCGCGCAGCGCCCGCGCCGCACCGAGATAAACGTGACGGGGCACGTGGTTCTCGTCGGCGTAGTAGTGCATCAGCGTGCGAATCACGCGCGGCAGCGAACCTGGCACCGGGATCTCACGGGTGCACAGAAGCGGCACTCGCGAGAGGCCGAGCGCCCGCGCGGCGACCGCCGGGAACTCCGCGTCGAGGTCCTCGGTCAACGTGAAAATACAGCTGACCATCGCCTCGGGCTCAACCCCGTTGCGCTTCATCATCTCGCGGATCAGCGCATCAGTGGCGGACAGAATCGCGTCCGCCTGATTGCGCTCCACGCTATTGGCGCCCCTGAGCGCGAACAACCGCTGCATCGGTCCGCGATTGTGGCAGAGCGCCGGCGCTCACTCGGGCCGGCGAGCCAGCGAGCCGCCGGCCCGGCCACCAGCGAAGTCGTCGGCTGAAGCGATCCGAGTGGTGTGGAAGGTCGGCCACTGCAACCCCTGTTCGAATGCGTTGTTCGCGCGCCAGACCGCCGTCGTCTGCGGGTTGAACCCTTGCGATTTCAGGAACGGCGCCATCAGCGGTACGAATGACGCCGCCACGAACGCCGTCAGCACAAGCCCGGTACGGCGCAGCGCGGCGCTACGGGACAGCGCCACCAACGGCAACGCCCAGACCACGTACCACGGCATCAGCCAGGCGAGACTCGCGATCAGAGCGATCTGGGCCCAGCCCGCACCCTCGATCCAGCTGCGGCGACGGAACGTCGACAGCGCGAAGATCATCACGCCAACGGCGAGCAGTTCGCAGACGAGCACCACCGCGTGGGTAGCGCCGCCCTGGCCGAGGGCCAGGCCCGCCAGATTGGGGATGCTCATCGAGGTCACCAGCCGACTCTGATCCCGAGTGTTGGGCATCGCCAAGCCGAACAGCAGCCAATCCATCACGGCGAGTGGGATCGCGGCGATCCCGACGCCCTGCAACACCTTCGGCCACTTGCCGCTGCGCCAGGCGGCGATTAGCAGGAACGGCAGCAGCACGATCGTCGTGAACTTGACCGCCACCGCCAATGCCAGCGCGACACCGCTCGCACGTTCGCGGCCGCCGAGCAGTAACGCAATCGACGCCATCGAGGGCAGCAGCATCACGAAGTCGTTGTGGAAGCCGCCGAGCTCGAAAAACAGATAGACCGGGTTCGCCGCAATGAACAGGATCACCCAGCGCGGATCGCGTCCGAGCCGAACCGCGCAGAGGTACACGCAATAGAGGAAGCCGAAGCTGAGCGCCAGGATCACGATCTTCAGCTCCCAATAGGCGACAGCCAGCGGCAGCAATGCGAGCGGGTAGGTGAGCGCCGTGAACAGCGGGCCGTACGGGCTTTTGAGGTTGCGCCAGGTCGCGAACAGGTAGGACGGATCGCCATGTTCGTTGGCGATCACGTGGGTGTACGGGTTCAGCCCATGGAGCGCCCCAAGCCGGGCGTAGCCGAGGTAGTTGAAGAGGTCGTTGAGCCGGTCAGGCGGGCCGAGCAGGAGGATCGTGCCAGTCAGCACGACGAACGCCGAAACCTGCCACATCCGCAACGAGCGGGCGGTGCGCAGCACCAGCAGGTAGGCGAGGAACGCGACCACCATCATCACCGTGTACATCGCGTTGTCGGTGGACTTGCTCGCCTTGGTCGTTCCCAGGCCGAGCTTGCCGAAACCAACTCCCGCCGAATGCTTTGAGAGGATGCCGCTCAGCGGGCCGGCTTCCCAACCAGGGAAGACGTGCCCGGGGTGCGCCGCAACAACCGTCGAGCCGGCCGCGGCGAACAGCACAACGCCGGTGACCGCCGCGATCAACACCGCGAGGGCGCACAATGCAGCGGCGCTACCGCCGAACTCCCACGAGCGGAGGCGAGTTTTCGGAGTGGCCACGACGGCCCCGCGCCATTGCGGGTCCGGGATCTGCGGCGGTAGCACGAGCGTGCCATCTGCACCCTGAAACTCTGACTTCATTGGGCGAAATTCTGTGCAAGGGCGATGAGATCTACGCTGAAAGAGCGTTGGGATTTGGTTATGAGTGAGTTCGAGAATTCTTCGGTTGAACCGGCGGCCGGCGGAGCATCCCGCTGGCTTTTCGGTCTGCCGGCGGCTGTCCTCTGGCTGACACTGCTGGGAGCCGCTGAGCGCTTCACGGGGATCGGCCATCAAGGGCTCTGGTACGACGAATCGGTCACCTCGCTGCTCGTCAGCCGCTCCCCTGGGGTGATGCTGGGGCTGATCCCGCACACCGAGTCGACGCCGCCGCTGTACTACTGCGCCGAGTGGGTGTGGACGCACGTGTTCGGCCATTCACCGGCGGGCCTACGATCGATGTCGGCGCTTGCCGGAACGCTGCTGATCCCTGTCGCGTACTTCGCCGCCGCGAAGCTGGTCTCACAGCGGGTGGGCGTGATCACTGCGGCGCTGACCGCCTGCAATCCGTTCCTGATCTGGTACTCGCAAGAGGCACGCGCGTATGAATCGCTGGCGCTGCTGGCGGGGCTCTCACTGCTGGCGTTCGCCTATGCGATCGATGACCCACGGCCGCGCTGGTGGATCGCCTGGGCGATCGCCAGCGCGCTGGCGATCCTCACGCACTACTACGGAATCATCGTCGTGATCCCGGAGGCGGTGTTGCTGTGGCGGCGTTACGGGCGCCGACGCGAGCTAGTGCTGGCCTGCGCCGGGATCGGCATCGTGGCACTCGCGCTGGTGCCGCTGATCCTCGCCCAATCGGGCACCGGCCACGACGGCTGGATTGCCAATTCCCCGCTCGGGATCCGGCTCGGGCAGATCATCCCCCAGTTCCTGATCGGCACCGACATGCCGCTACGCAAGCCGTTCAAATGGGTCGCGTTTGTGCTTGCGATCACCGGCCTGGTGATGGCTTGGCGTTGGTTGCGTGGCCGCGAGCGTGACGGGACGAAGCTGGCACTGCTCGTGACGCTCGGCGGTTTCGGCCTCAGCCTGCTGTTCATCCTCGGGCATGACGACACGCTGATCACCCGCAACATCATCGACCTGTGGCTGCCGGCCGCGATCGTCGTCGCGGCGGGGCTTGGCGCAGCGTGGGAGCACATCGGACGGCTGGCGGCGCACGGCGTGGCCCGCCGGGCGGCGCTCACGGCCACGATCGGACTGTGCGCGATCGGCGTCTACGCGACCGCGGGGATCGCCAAGGACTACTACTACGAGCGGCCCAACTGGGTGCCGCTGGCGCGATTGCTCGGCCCGCCCCCGGCGCCGGGCACCACCCGAGTGATCCTGATCCAGCACTACGCCTACCGCCTGCCACTGGGGCTGTACATGCCGAACCTGACCTACCTGCGTGGTGACGACGTAACGAGCGGAACCGTCGAGATCGACGTGATCCGCTTCAGCGCGCCGGGCCAGCCGCTGTGCTGGTGGGGAGCCGCCTGCAACCTCGTGCCCTCCACGATGCAGGCTCACTACGCGATCGGCGCCTTCCAACCGGTCTCGAAACAGACCGTTGAGCAGTTCACAGTGCTGAAGCTGCGCTCGCGCTCGCGCTCGGGGGAATCGGTCACCTCAGCGGAGATCGCGGCAGCGCTCACCACGACGACGCTCAAGCACGACGTGATCCTGATCCAGCGGCCCGCAACAAGCTGACCTCCTGCGCACTGAGCTGTCGGTGCTGGCCTAGCGGCAGGCTGCCGAGTTGCAGGGGGCCGAAGCGGATCCGCGTCAGGCTGACAACGGGGTGTCCGACGGCTTCACACATTCGTTTGACCTGCCGCTTGCGACCCTCGTGGATCGTCAGCTCGAGCGTGTCGTTGCCAACAAGCGCCACCCGCGCCGGCGAGGTCCGCCCGTCATCGAGCTCGACCCCGGCCTTCAGCGCCCGCAGCGCGCCCTGGCGGATCGGCAGGTTGCCGACAACCGCACGGTAGGTCTTGTCGACCTCGAAGCTCGGATGGGTCAGGCGGTGCGCGAGCGGGCCGTCGTTGGTCAACAGGATCAGCCCGGTCGTGTCGGCGTCAAGGCGCCCGACCGGATACAGGCGCGCGTCGGTGGGGACAAGCGAGACGACCGTTCGGCGGCGTTGTGGATCAGAAGCGGTTGAGACAACCCCGGCGGGCTTGTTGACCGCGTAGACGACGAGCGCTGATGCCTGCGGCAATTCGATCGCAGCGCCGTCCACCGTGACCGACTGATGCTCGACGCCAAACGCGGGGTCAAGGATCACCTCGCCGTCGACCGTTACCCGCCCATCACGGACGATCTCCTCGGCGGCACGGCGTGACGCAACTCCGGCGGTGGCAAGGAACTTGGCAAGACGCATCGGCGCGGCTGCCACCATAGACCGGACGATGGACCTCAAGCTCGTACAACAGACGCTGACCGATCTCGGCGAACCGAAGTACCGATTGGGCCAGGTCTGGAAGTGGGCAGCACTCGGCGCTGGCTCCTACGACGAGATGACCGACCTCCCGAAGGCGCTGCGCGACACGCTCGCCGCGACGGTCCCGTTCTCGACGCTGACCGTCGAGCACCAGGCGCACGCCAAGGACGGCACGATCAAGGTGCTGCTGAAGACCCACGATGCGCGGCCGATCGAGGCGGTGCTGATGCGCTACCGCGACGGACGCAACTCGCTGTGCCTGTCCTCGCAGTCAGGCTGCCCGCTGACCTGCACATTCTGCGCGACCGGCACGATGAAGTTCGGCCGCAACCTGACGGCATCGGAGATCCTCGATCAGGCGCTTCACTTCCGCCGCGCGCACCCGGTCGACCACGCAGTGTTCATGGGCATGGGCGAACCGATGATCAACCTTGACAACGTGCTCGAGGCCTGCCGGCGGCTGCCCGACATCGGAATAACGAACCGTCGTACGGCAATTTCGACGGTTGGCTGGATCCCCGGAATCGAGGCGATGGCCGCCGACCCGATGCCGCTGCGCTTGGCGCTGTCGCTGCACGCCGCCGACCCGGCGCTGCGCTCCGAGCTGATGCCGGTCAACGATCGCTACCCGCTGCCTGAGGTGATCGCGGCCTGCGAGGCGTTCTACGCCCGCAAACACCGAATGGTGTTCGTCGAGTACGTGATGTTGGCCGGCGTCAACGACTCACACCAGCAAGCGACCGCGCTGGCGCAGCTGCTCGACCCGCGGATCTTCAAGGTCAACCTGATCCCCTACAACCCGACGGGGGCGTTCGACGGCTCCTCGCCGAAGGCGATCCAGGCGTTCCGTGAAGAGCTCGAGCGCGGCGGCCTGGGCGCGACTGTCCGGCTGACCCGTGGGCGGGACATTGACGCCGCCTGTGGTCAGCTGGCTGCCAAAGCCGCCTGATACCCCGGGGGGCGGCTCGCGGGCTCGCCCCCCTAGGGGGCGGCGCCGCCGGCGCGCTGCTCACCCGCGCGCAGCAGCCGCTCGCGGAGCTCTTCCTCAAGTTCGGGGCTCGGGTCAAAGGCGCTGGCATCAGGCAGGTCCGCGATCGACTTCAGCCCGAACAGGCGCAGGAACAGCTCACTGGTCCGGTACAGCACCGCGCCGAACTGAGAGCGGCCTGACTCCTCGAGCAGGCCGCGTTCCAATAGCGTTGCGGCCGCCGACTCGGCGTTGACACCGCGGATCCGCGCTATCTCCGGCCGCGAAACAGGCTGTAGGTAGGCCACGATCGCCAACGTCTCAGCCTGCGCTGCGGTCAGCGGCGGCGTCCGTGGCTTCTGCAGCAGCTGACGGGCGGCGTCCTCGGCGGCGGGGTGCGAGGCAAGGACCCAGCCGCCGCCCAGCTCACGCAACACGAGTCCGCGGTTGCCGGCCGCGTAGCCGGCCTGCAACAACCCGAGTGCGGTATTGACCTCGTCGACGTCAGCCTCGGCCACATCGGCCAGCGCCTCGGCCGACACCGGGTCAGACGACAGGAACAGCAGTGCCTCGAGCGTCTGCGCGAGCGAGCTGAGCGTCTCACTCATGCGGCGCGATCCGCCGCCCGCAGCTGCGGATCCACCTGAATCGACCCGAACGGGTCAGGCTGCGACCAGCTCAGCTCGCCGATCTTGTACAGCTCGAGCAGCGAGAACAAGGTGATCGCAACGGTGATCCGGTCTGCGCCTACAACGGCCTCATCGAAGTTGAAGCTGCCGCGGCGCAGTAGTGCGCGCACATGGGCAAGGCGTTCGGCAACCGTCACCTTGGTGTCGGGGATGTGCCTGACATCGACCTCGGGAGGAGGTGTCAGCAGCTCGCCGATCGCGGCCGGCAGGCGCATCGGGTCATAGACGGCGCGCGCGTGCGGGAGGCGCGCTTTACGTAGCTCGGGCGGCAGCGGTGCCGAGCGGAAGCGATGGCCGGCCTGTGCGCGCAGCAGTTCGGAAAGGTGTTCGGCGGCGCCGCGGTAGCGGTGGGCATCGAGCAGCCTGGCCAGCAGCTCAGCCGCCGCCTCATCCGGATCGAGATCGAATTCCTCGATCTCCTCGCCCGGCAGCATCATCCGTGACTTCAGCTCAAGCAGCGACGCGATCAGCACGAGGAACTCCGTCGCCAGCTCCAGGTCCAGCTCGCCCTTCGCCTCGAGATGGTCGATGTAGGAGATCACGATGCTCGCGAGGTCGACCTCAAGCAGGTCGACCTCCTCACGGAGAATCAGCGTGAGCAGCAAATCGAACGGCCCCGCGAACACCTCAAGGTCGAGCTCGAGGTCAACGAGACGCAGCTGTGGGCGCGGTGAGCCGGTCACAGCGAAGTGACTTTACGACGAGGGGCGGACTGCGCCAAAGCCCATCGCCTCGCGCGTGCCAGCGAGGGTTTCCGCAGCGATCGGCTGAGCCTTCTCGGCGCCGAGCACGAGGATCCGTTCAAGCTCGGCCTCGTCGGCTCGCAGCTGCGCATATCGCTCGCGCACCGGCGTCAGATATTCGATCACCGCGTCGGCGACCGCCTGCTTGAAGACCCCGTATCCAGGGGCGTCAGCGAACTCCGCCTCGATTGTCTCGATCGTCGTCCCGCGCACGGCGGCGAGGATCTCCAGCAGGTTGGTGATCCCCTCCTTCCCGCGTCCGCGTACGACCTCTTTACCGGAGTCGGTGACGGCCGACTTGATCTTCTTCTCGATCACCTTCGGCTCGTCGGTGACGTAGATCGTCCCCGCCGGACTGTCGCTGCTGGTCGACATCTTGTCGCTCGGCGCCTGCAGGTCCATGATCCGCGCGCCGACCTCCACGTAGGCGCCCCTCGGCACCACCAGGGTCTCGCCAAAGCGGGCGTTGAAGCGCTCGGCGATATCACGCATCAGCTCGAGGTGCTGGCGCTGGTCATCGCCGACCGGCACCACGTCGGTGCGGTATACGAGCACGTCGGCGGCCATCAGCACCGGGTAGGTGAACAGCCCGACCGAGACCAGCTCGCGCTGTTTCTCGGCCTTGTCCTTGAACTGCGTCATCCGCTGCAGCTCGCCGTATGAGCTGACACTCTGCAAAAGCCACGTCAGGTAGGTGTGCTCAGCGACGTCGGACTGACGAAAAAGGGTGCAACGATCGGATTCGAGGCCCGCCGCCAGCAGCAGCGCTGCCAAGTCGTAAGTGCTCTCGCGCAGAGTGGCGGGGTCGTAGGCGACGGTCGTCGCGTGCAGGTCGACGATGCAGTACAGGGCCTCGCCCTTGTCCTGCCAGGCGACGTAGGGAACGATCGCGCCGATGTAGTTGCCCAGGTGCTTGCGGCCGGTCGGCTGAATGCCGGAGAAGATGCGTGTCATCAGTGCGCAGAGGCTAGCTCGTGGCTGCCGCCGCGCCGCTCGCCGCGGTGGTCGCGCTGCGACATTCCGTAGGCGACGATCACGCCCGCCACCCCACCGCAGACGTGGGCCTGCCAGGAGATTCCCTGGTGCGGCACCAAACTCGCGATCAGCACGCTGCCCCAGACGACACCGACGACCACGCCGACGAACAGCTCCAGCAGGTTGCGGTCGAAGATCCCGCGCGTGAGCAGGTATGTCGCATAGCCGAAGACGACGCCCGACGCACCGATCGTTGAGACGCCGGCCGGCGAGATCAGCCAGGTGCCCAGGCCGCCGAGCAGCGCAACCAGCGCCGTCACCGACAACAGTCGCGCGGCGCCGCGCAGCGCGATGAAGATGCCCATGAAGATGAACGGGATGCTGTTGTCGATCAGGTGCTGGAAGCTCGCGTGGATCAGCGGCGAAGTCAGGATCCCCCAGATCCGCCCGATGTTGCGGGCGTAGATCCCATCGGATCTGAGGTCGTTGTGGTCGAGCGTGTTGAAGATCTCGATGATCCACAGCAGGGCGACGATTCCGGCAAGCGCCATTAGTCCCTCGATCGACTGCTCGCCCTTCGTCAGGCCTCCCGCTTGAAGCCGTTGGCGTGCCGCCTTGTCGCTCATGCGTTGAAGGATCGCAGGGCGGCCCGCGCAATAGCCAGCGCCACCGAGTAGCGCCCCTCAAGTGAGGCGCCGAGCACGAATTCCCCTGGGTTGTGCGCGTCGCCGCCGCGCGGCCCGAGGCCATCGACGGTCAGCGGGATGCTCGGCGCAAAGTGGCTGGCGTCGCTGGCGCCGCCGCGGCTCGCCGCGACGATCGGCCGACCGTACAGCCGCGAGGCCTCGGTCAATAGCTCAGCGGTCTGCGCTGTCGAGTCCATCGCCGGCCACACGCGGTCCATCATCGTCGTCAGCTTGACGCCGTCAAGCTCTGCCGGGACCGTTGCGCGCACGCGTTCAAAGGCGCCGATATCAAGCGCGCGCATGTCGACCAGCAGCTCACCGGAGCCGGGGACGACGTTCAGCGCCTGACCAGCGTGCATCACCGTCGGCACGACCGTCAGCGCCTCCGGCCCGCCCGGGCTTGACTGGGCGGCGAGCTGCTGAGCGAGCTTGGCCAAGGCGAGTAGCGCGCTGCGTCCCTTGTGCGGTGCGCTGCCCGAATGCGCGGAGCGGCCTTCGGCGGACACGCGCAGCGTCCCGGCACCCTTGCGCCGGACGATCACCGCGTCGTCCCCGTCGGGAGTCTGCTCGCCGCCCTCAAAGCACAGGCAGGCGTCGTAATGCGCGAACGCCTCGACGTGCGCAAGCGCGACGGTCCGCCACTCCTCATCACAGACGAACAGGACAGCGAGCTCGGCGAAGGCGCTCGGCTCGAGCGCCAGCTCACGGGCGACGGCCAGCGCGACCGCATCGCCGCCCTTCATGTCGGCGGTGCCCGAGCCATACAGCCGTTCACCGTCCTCGCGCAGCGGCTGATGCGCGTCGTGGGCGATCACGGTGTCGAGGTGGCCGAGCAACATCACCCTGCCACTACCGGTTCCGGGCAGCCGCGCGCAGAAGTCGTCGGCGCAGCCGACGGTTGAACATGGCAGTCGCTCGAACGACCAGTCCGTGCTGAGGAACTCCCTGCAAAGAACCGCCAATTCCTCACAACTCGGGACGTCGCCAGACGGGCTTGAGACCGCCACCAGCGCCTCCATCTCGGCGCGGATCCGCGCCGCCGGGGCGCCGCTCACAAGGGTTGGCGGACTACCGGGCGCCGCGCCGCGCCGGCTTCGTCGAGCCGGCGGACCGGCGTCGAGTAGGGGGCGTTCTGGGCGATCGTCGGATCCTCGCGCGCCTCACGCAGAATCTCCAGCACGATCTCCGCAAAGCGGTCGAGCGTCTCCCGCGTCTCGGTCTCGGTCGGCTCGATCAGTAGCGCCTCATCGACGATCAGCGGGAAGTACACGGTTGGCGGGTGCACACCGAAGTCAAGCAGGCGCTTGGCCAGATCGAGCGTCTTGATCCCGAGCTCAGCCTTCATCGGCGCGCCCGACAGCACGAACTCGTGCATGCAGATCCGGTCGTAGGCGGCCGGCAGGTACTCGGCGACACCCGCTTCCTTCAGCTTCGCCAGCAAATAGTTGGCGTTCAGCACAGCAATCTCCGAAGCCTCAAGCAGCCCCGGGCCACCGAGCGAGCGGATGTAGGCGTAGGAGCGAACGAACACGCCGTAGTTCCCCTGGAAGCCACGCAGGCGTCCGATCGACTTGGGCCGGTCGAAGTCCAGCGCAAAGCTGCCGTCGTCGCTACGGACGACCTGCGGACGCGGCAGGTACGGCGCGATCCGCTCCGACACGGCGATCGGTCCGGCCCCCGGGCCGCCTCCGCCGTGCGGCTGCGTGAACGACTTGTGCAGGTTGAAGTGCACGATGTCGAAGCCCATGTCCCCCGGCCGGCAGATCCCCATGATCGCGTTGAGGTTGGCGCCGTCGTAGTACAGGGTCGCGCCGACGTCATGGACGATCTTGGCGATCTGCTCGATCCCCGGATCGAACAGGCCGACCGTTGAGGGGTTCGTCAGCATCAGGCAGGCTACGTCGGTGTCGGCCTTGGCACGGAGATCGTCGAGGTCGACGTTGCCGCGCGAGTCGGTGGCGACCTTGACCGCCTCGTAACCGGCCATCGTCACCGTCGCCGGGTTGGTGCCGTGACTGGTGTCGGGCGTCAGCACCTTCGTGCGGTGCTCGCCGCGGTCCTCATGGAAGGCGCGCGTCAGCAATACGCCGGCCAGCTCGCCGTGTGATCCGGCACTCGGCTGCAGTGACACGTGCGGCATTCCCGACAGCTCGCCGAGCGCGTGCTGCAGGCGCCACATCAGCTCAAGCGCGCCCTGCGCGTGCGCGGGGTCCTGCAGTGGATGCAGCTTTGCGTTACCCGGCAGCGCCGCGACCCGCTCGTGCAACTTCGGGTTGTGCTTCATCGTGCACGAGCCGAGCGGGTAAAAGCCGGTGTCGAGATCGAAATTGCGCTTCGACAGGCGGTTGAAGTGACGCACGATCTCCGGCTCTGAGACCTCCGGCAGCCGCGCCGGTTCGGCGCGCCGCAGTGCGGCAGGGATCAGATCGTCCAGCGGTCGCTCCGGCACCCCGGATGGTGGCGCCACAAATGCACGGCGGTTAGCAACCGAACGTTCGTAAATCGTCAGACCGTCGTCGGCAGCCTGCGTGAACGACTTGCTCGGGCGGATTTCGGTCGCGCTCATCCCAGCGCCCCCGCGATCGTGCTTGCCAGCTTGTCGATATCCGACCTGGTCCGCAGTTCGGTGATCGCCACCAGCAGTTGATCATCTGCGAGCCGGTAGCCGGGGTGGATCCCGTTCGCGCGGCAGTGCGCGACCACCTCGTCAATGTCGCCGTCGATCGTGATCGGGAACTCGCGCACGACTGGCTGGGTGTGCGACAGGCTGACGCCCGGGATCGCCGCCAGCTGCTCCCGCGCGTAGGCGGTCCGCTGGACCAGCAACTCGGCCAGCTCGACGATCCCCTGGCGCCCGAGCCAGCTCAGGTAGATCACTCCGGCCAGCGCGTTCAGCGCCTGCGCGGTGCAGATGTTCGAGGTCGCCTTCTCCCGGCGGATGTGCTGCTCCCGCGTCTGCAGCGTCAGCACGTAGCCGCGCTTGCCGTCGACGTCGAGCGTCTGGCCGGCGATCCGCCCGGGTAGCCGGCGCACCAGCGCCTCGCTGACGGCGAAGAAGCCGAACGACGGCCCGCCGAAGTCAAGCCGGTTGCCGAGCGTCTGGCCCTCCCCCACGCAGATGTCGACCCCCTGCTCGCCCGGCGTCTTCAGCAGCGCCAGCGGGATCGGGTCGGCGGCGCAGATCGTCAGTGCACCGGCGGCCTTGGCCGCGGCGGCGAGCTGGTCAAGCGGCTCGATCGCGCCGAGGAAGTTCGGCTGCTGGACGACGATCGCCGAGACCGTGTCGTCAAGTTCCGGCAGGACGGTGACGCCATCGACCAGATCAACTACCTCGACCGTCATGTCATACCCGTGCGCGAGCGTGCGCAAGGTCTCGATCGAGTGCGGATGCACGCCACTTGAGACGATGAACTTCGTTCGGTTGTTGGTGTGCTTGGCGACGTAGCCGGCAGCGGCGACCGCGCTCGGGCCCTCGTAGACGCTGGCGTTTGAGATCGGCAGCCCGGTCAGCTCGGAGATCGCGGTCTGGTACTCAAACATCGCCTGCAGCCCGCCCTGGGAGATCTCCGGCTGGTAAGGCGTATACGGCGTCAGGAACTCCGAGCGCATGATGATCGAGTCGATCAGCGCCGGCACATAGTGGTCATACATGCCGGCGCCGAGGAACGAGACCTCGTCCTCGGTGCTCGTGTTGCGCGCCGCCAGCGCCCGCAGCTCGGCGTAGACCTCCTGCTCGGACAGCCCGTCGTCAAGCTCGAGCGGACGGGTCAGGCGCACCGAGGCCGGGATCTCGGCGAACAGCTCCTCAACGGAGCCGACGCCGATCGTCTCGAGCATCGCCTGAAGATCGGCGTCAGTGACCGAGGTGTACGTCGTCACTACAACGAGGCCTCGTAGGCCGCTGCGTCCATCAGCGAGTCGATCTCGCTCGGATCCGACAGCTTGACCTTGACCAGCCAACCGGCGCCGTAGGGGTCATCGTTGATCGCCTCGGGGCTTGAGTCGAGCGCCTCGTTGACGGCGATCACCTCACCGGACAGCGGAGCCACGACATCCGAGACCGCCTTGACCGACTCGACCTCGGTGTAGGACTCGTCCTTCGACACGCTGCTGCCGATCGCAGGGGCTTCGAAGAACACAACCTCGCCCAGCGAGTCCTGCGCGTACCAGGTGATCCCGAACGTCGCCTCGTCCCCATCGATCCGCGCCCAATCGTGCTCGGAGTGGTACTTGAGGTCACTTGGGTAACTGGCTTCGGCCACGTCAGTCCTTTCGATACAGGGGCTTGCGTTCGACAATCGCGTCGCGCTCGGTACCGCGAACATCGATCTTAAATCGGGTCCCGGGCTCAGCGACGCCGGCAGAAACGTACGCCATCCCGATACCTTGCTCCAGGCACGGAGAGTAGGTGCCGCTGGTAACGACGCCACCACCGATCACGGCGTCACCCTGGCGGGCGATCCCGCGGCCGTCAATCAGGAACGGCACAAGTCGCTGTTCGGGCCAGCTAGCCCGAACAGCAGCAATCGCTTCCGAACCAATGAAGCCGGTTTGCTCAACGCAGCACCAGCCAAGGCCAGCGCCGATCGGGTCGCGGTCCTCAGACAGGTCGTTGCCGTAGAGGTGGAAGCAGGCTTCGAGCCGCAGCGTGTCGCGGGCGCCCAGGCCGCAGGGGGTCGCGCCGGCGTCAAGCACGGCCTGGAAGACGCTCGGCGCGAGCTCGGGTGAGACCAGCAACTCGACGCCGTCCTCGCCCGTGTAGCCGGTGCCGCAGACCAGCGCCGGCGAGCCGGCCACGTCGATCTGCACGGTGTGAAAGCGCTTCGGTAGCTCGCCATCGGCGAGTGTCGCGACCAGTGCACGCGCCTCGGGGCCCTGGACCGCGATCATCGCGTAGTCGTTCGCCCGGTCGATCACCTCGGCGTCGAACTTGGTCGCCTCGCTCTGGAACCAGGCGAGGTCCTTGTCGTGGTTCGAGGCGTTGGTGACGGTCAGGTAGTCGTCGTCGCCGAGGCGGTAGGTGAAGAGATCGTCGAGCACGCCGCCGTCGGGCTTGCATAGCACGCTGTACTGCGCGCCGCCGACGGCGATCTTCGCGACGTCGTTGGAGGTCAGCCGTTGCAGCTTTTCAAGCGCCTCGGGCCCACGCGTCTGGATCTGGCCCATGTGACTGACATCGAACACTCCGACCGAGTTGCGGACGGCCAGGTGCTCCTCCTTGATGCCCGCATATTGGATCGGCATCAGCCAACCGGCGAACGGGACCAGCTTGGCGCCGAGCGCGGCGTGCTGCGCCGTCAGCGGGGTCTCGCGTAGCTCAGTCGTGCTCACCCGATCCAGGCTACATCCCGGCCCGGTCCTCCGTCAGTGGGCGCTCACGCGCGGCCCGCAGGCCGTTAGTGATCGCGTTAGTGATCGCGCAGGAACGACGGGATGTCGATCTCGTCGTCACGGATCTCGAGTGAGGTCCGCTGGCGATCGTCCATCCTGACGTTGCGATCCCGGCGAGTGACCGCCGGCGTGCGTGACTCACGTGCGCGGGGCTGACGGCTGCTGCCACCACTACTGACGACACCGCGGCCGTTGTCGAAGCCGGTGGCGATCACCGTGACACGGACCTCTTCCTTCATCGCGTCATCGATCACCGCGCCGAAGATGATGTTGGAGTTGGAGTCGGCCGCCTGCTGGATGATCTCCGCAGCTTCGTTGACCTCGAACAGACCGAGGTCGTGGCCGCCGGTGATGTTCAGCAAGATGCCAGTGGCGCCGGTGACCGACTGCTCCAGCAGCGCCGAGGAAATCGCATCCTTCGCTGCTTCGGCGGCGCGGCTCTCGCCGCTGGCACTACCGATCCCCATCAGCGCGGTGCCGGCGTCCTGCATGATCGTGCGGACGTCAGCGAAGTCGACGTTGATCAGACCTGGGATCGTGATCAGGTCGGTGATCCCCTGCACGCCCTGGCGCAGCACGTTGTCGGCTTCCTTGAACGCGTCCAAAATTGTGGTGCGGCGCTCGACGAGCGACAGCAGCTTCTCGTTTGGAATCACGATCAGCGTGTCGACGTACTCCTTCAGCTTGTCGATCCCCTCCTGCGCCTGGCGGGCACGCTGGGTGCCCTCGAACGAGAACGGACGGGTGACGACGCCGACGGTCAGCGCGCCGATCTCGTTCTTGGCGATGTCGGCGATCACCGGGGCTGCGCCGGTACCGGTACCGCCGCCCTCGCCGGCAGTGACGAAGACCATGTCGGCGCCCTTCAGCGCCTCTTTGATCTCGTCGCGGGACTCGGCCGCGGCGCCCTGGCCGACTTCCGGGTTGGCGCCCGCGCCAAGGCCCTTGGTCAACTCGTGCCCGATGTTCAGCGTGATATCGGCGTCGCACATCGCGAGTGCCTGCGCATCAGTGTTGGCCGCAACGAACTCGACACCGCGGAGGCCCGCATCAACCATCCGGTTGATTGCGTTGGTACCACCGCCGCCGACGCCGACGACCTTGATCACTGCTAGATAACTGCCGCTTTCCATGGGTCTCCGTCCGGGCCTCAATGTAGCCTTGAGAGTTTTATTGCGCTCCTGCTGCTTGCAGGAGTTTTGCACGGTACGGCGTAGCGTTGCGCGAAGTCAACGGGGTTTCATAAACCGCAACGATCTTTGCAGAACGCTGAAGTCTCGATCTGACCCCGAGTGTACAGGCCAGAAAAGGGTAACCCTCTAGTAGAGGTCTACCCTTGTCCCACGGACGTCGATCCGGCCGCCGGACGGCTCGGATCGCTGAGATCGATGTAGGCCGCACCGGCCGCGTGGTGGTCGGCCAGTACGGTCGTCGCGGCGATCCATTTCTGTGCGATCAGAGCCATTGGACCGAAGAACAGCTGAGGGCCGTCACGCAGTTGCACGACCACCCCGTTGGTGGCGTTCTCGGTGACCGTGGCGATGTGCGCGATCAGCGGGTAGGGCGCCTGACCTAAAACGTTCAGCGCGTTGAGCGCGTTCAGGTTGCTGACCATTCCCCCGGGTGGGTTGGTCCCGATCTCGAGCGTCGGCAGCGCGAATGGGGCGGGCGTGGTCGGCAACAGCAGCCCTCTCGAATCGACGACCACCTGTCGTCCGGCGGAGAGAACGGTGGCGACCGGAACCTGCTCGTTGACATCGATCACGATGCCGCTGGGGAAGTAGGTCGAGGCGGTCAGCCCTAGCACGAACCTGAACCCGGTGATCGCCCTGCGCAGCTTCGTCACGTTGAAATCAAGCGTCGTCATCTTTTCCGCCTCGGCGGTCAAACGGGTCTGGATCTGGGTGACGTTGGGACCTGCCAATCCGTTTACCGTGACCGTCTTGATCTGGACAAGCGACGAGTGCCGCAGCCAGACGTAGCCGCCGCCGAGGCCCGCTGCCAGTACGAGGGTCACCAGCACGATGCGGCGCCGCGCGTGCTTGCTCGGCCACCAGCCGAAGCGTCTGTTTGACCCCCTACTCATCCGCGCCCCCAGTCTGCCGGAAACTCAACCTCTCCGAGCACCTGCACCTCAGGCTCGAGTTCGATACCCAGCTTCTGCTTGACGAGGGCGCGGCCCTCGGCCATCAGCGCGACAACGTCGGCGGTGCTCGCTTGACCATGGTTCTCGACGAAGTTCGCATGCTTGGCGCTGAACGATGCGCCACCGACGGTGAGACCGCGGCAGCCGGCAGCATCCAACAGCTGCCCGGCGGTGCGGCCCTGGGCCCGTGGGTCATCGGGGTTCTTGAAGGTGGAGCCGAAGGTCTTGATCCCGGCCGGCTGAGCCTCCTTGCGGCGAGCGCGCAGGTCGGCCAGTGTCGCCTTGACCTGCGCGGGCGGCGCGGGCGCCAGTCTGAAGCAGGCGCGGGCGACGATCTCGCCGTTGACGAGGTTCGATTGCCGGTACTTGAACCCGAGCCGATCAGGTGTGCGGCGCTCGGTGCCTCGCGCGGACGAGATGTCGACCCACTCGAGTGCGTCGGCGAGCGCGCCGCCGTAGGCGTTGGCGTTCATCCGCACGGCGCCGCCGACCGAACCGGGGATGCTGACGCCGAACTCGATGCCGGTCAGCCCCGCGCTCGCGGCCTTGGCGGAGACCGCCGGCAGACGGGCGCCGGCGCCACAGAGGATCCGCTCACCGTCACGATTGAGTTCGATCGTGCTGAGCTCACCGTCAAGCTTCAAAACGAGTCCTTGAACGCCGGCATCCGCAATTAGGAGGTTCGACCCCGAGCCGACTACCCCTACCTCGAGTGGCGCTTGTGCGGCCCACGCAAGCAGCACTTCAAGCTCGCCGACGGTCGTCGGACGCGCAAAGAACTCTGCTGAACCTCCGGTGCGGATGGTCGTCAGACGGGCAAGCGGGTAGTCACGCTTGACGCCGTGGGGCAGCTCAGCCATCGCGCCGGAGGTTAGAGCGGGGTCCGGACCAGCGCACGGCCGAGCGAGTCGATGTTGCCGGCGCCCATCACGATGCAGAGGTCACCGTCCCTCAGCGTCTCGCGCAACCACTTCTCGGCGTCGGCGAGCGTCGGCATCCAGCCAACCGGTCGCCCGCCACCAGCGTCGGCTGCAGCCGCCGCCACGAGATGGCCGTCGACACCGGGGAAGTCCTCCGCCCGCTCACGCGCCGGGTAGACGTCGATCACCCCAGCGATGTCGGCGGACGCCAGCGCCTCGCCGAACTCCCTTGCCAGCGCTCGCGTCCGCGAGTACAGATGTGGCTGGAAGACGGCGATGAGGCGCTTCGGCTCAAGGGTGCGCGCCGCCGCCAGATCAGCCGCAAGCTCGGTTGGGTGGTGAGCGTAGGAATCGAACACCCAGGCCCCGCTGGCAGTCTGTCCGAGCCGCTCAAGTCGGCGCTTTGCGCCTTGGAAGTCCGCCAGCGCCGCCACCGCCGCCACCGGCTCGGCGCCCGCCAGGACGGCTGCGGTCAGTGCGCCGGCAGCGTTGATCGCGTAATGCGCGCCTGGGACCGCCAGCGACACCTCGTTCCCGCGCCAGTCGAAGCGGGCACCAGCTGGGCTGAGCTCCGGGGTGGGTGTGTCGTAGGGCACGACCTCGCCGGCGCCGGCAGCAAGCTCCAGCAGTTCTGGACGGTTCCAGACGACGGCATGCGCCGCGCGGCTGGTGAACTCCCGGAACGTGTCGTGGAGATCGGCCAGCGAGCTGTACGTCGTGTGGTGGTCAAGCTCGGCGTTCGTCAGGACTGCGATCTCCGGATCGAAGTTCAGCAAGCTCCGATCTGACTCATCGGCCTCGATCACGATCCACTCCCCCGTCCCCCAGCCGGCGTTGCGGCCGGTTGAGCGGAGCTCACCGCCGACCGCGTAGGCGGGGTCAAGGCCACAGCTACGAAGGATGTGGACGACCATCGCGGTGGTTGTCGTCTTGCCGTGGGTGCCGGTGATCGCCAGGCAGCGCTTCAGCGCCGCGATCTGGGCTAGTAGCTCGGCGCGGTGCAGTTCGCCCGCACCGGCGCGCCCGACCTCACGCTCGGGGTTCTCTTCGACGATTGCGGTCGAGTAGACAACCTCGGCGCCGGTAGGCACGTTTCCGGCGGTGTGGCCGATGATGATCTCGGCCCCCGCCTCACGCAACGGCAGCTGGTACGGCGATTCGCCGCGGTCGGAGCCGGTGACCGTCGCGCCCAGCTCCAGCGCGATCAGCGCCAGTCCGGACATCCCGGCGCCGCCGATGCCGACAAAGTGGAGCTTGCGGTCGCTCCAGGGTGCCGGCGGTCCCGCTTCGCTCACGCGCGGCTCAGCACGACTACGGGGATCTCCCGCTCAGTCTTCTTCACGTAGTCGTCATACGCCGGCCACTCTTTGACCATGATCGCCCACAGCTCAGGACGCTCCTGCGCGGTCGCCGTGCGGGCAGTGGCCGTGAACACCTCCGGCCCGACCTGCAGCGTGACCTGCGGGTCGGCGTCGAGGTTCTTGTACCAAGCGGGATGGTCAGGCGCGCCGCCCTTTGACGCGACCAGCAGATAGTCATCCCCGTGCACGCCGTAGATCAGTGCGGAATCACGTTGCTCGCCGCTTTTGCGTCCCCTCGTAGTCAGGATCAGGCAGCGCGTCCCCTGCCACTCGTGCCCTTCCTCGCCGCCGGTAGCGCGGTAACGATCAATGTGTTCCTGGCCAAACAGCATCGGCAAGCCTCCGGGTGGTGGGTGGTGGATCGAGCCTAGCGCCCGGTACGTTCCAACCGAGCCGAATCCACCGCTTCACGATCGGCTTGCCGGCTCCAGGGTTATCTCCACCAGGGACACCACGATCACGGTCGACGGCCGCCCCTATCGAGGCTGAGAAACAACCGAAGTTCATCTATATCGGGGACTTCGGTTGCCGCTGACGCCGTGGCGAGCCTCGTCAGCCGCGCGGATGACGAGCTTGGCTCGGGGGACGGCGGTGCAAAGCGGCCGCGGCCAGTACTTCATTAGCGATGTCCGCAGCGGCCCGTGGCCGCGCCAGCGATAGCGCCGCCCGCCCCATCGCTTGGAGCTTTGCCGGGTCGCCCAGCAGGCGACCCACCTCCTGCGCGAGCCGGGCTGCCGTCAGTTCGTCGTCAGGGAGGATCACGGCGGCGCCGGCGTCAGCCAGATAACGGGCATTCGTTGTCTGGTGATCGACGGTGGCATGGGGATACGGGATCAGCACCGAGGGCTTCCCCGCCGCCGCGATCTCAAAGATCGAGCCACCTGACCGCGCCACCACCAGATCCGCGGCGGCGAGCGCCTGCTCAAAGCCGGCGATGTAGCCGCGCAGGTCGTAATGGGGGCCGGGTGCCTCAAGCTCAGGCAGATCACGCTGCCCTGCCGCGTGCAGGACGCGGAAGCTCGATCCCTTGAACGCCTCGATCGCCGCCTGGTTGATTGACCTCGCGCCCTGTGATCCGCCGAACACCACAACACAGGTTTCCTCGGCACCGATCCCGAAGCGCCTGCGTGCCTCGTCACGATCGGCCGCCGGCTGCACCGGCCGGCCCGTCAAGACGTAGCGCGACCCGTTCCTTCCACTGAGCGGGAACGCCATGCAGACGCGCACCGCCGCCGGTGCGAGTAGCCGGTTGGTCAACCCCAGGTGACTGTCTATTTCGGTCAGCACCAGCGGCACCCGCCGGAGCACGGCCGCCAGCGAGACGGGGCCGGCAACGTAGCCGCCACCACCGAGCACCGCGTTGGGGGCGAGTTGGCGCACCAGCCTGACCGCTTCAACGACGGCACCGGAGTCGATCGCAACCGCCCGCACCGCACCCACCGGCGAGCGGCGCGGCAGCGAAACAACCTTCAGCTGATGGAACGGATAACCCGCCTCCGGCACGAGCGTCGACTCAGCGCGATCACCGCCGACGAACTGGACCTCGGCGCCGTCAGCCCGCAGCGCGTCGGCGACCGCCAGGGCGGGGACCACGTGCCCGGCTGTCCCGCCGGCGCCGATCACGATCCGCGCCGGTGTCACGACTTACGGCTCCGGTGACCCGCGCAAGCCGCGGCCTGACGGCACGCAGCTCGCGAGCCGGCGGCCGCGCGATGTTCAGCAGTACGCCAACCGACGCCAGCAGCACTACCAACGAGGTCGGCGCGTAGGAGATGAACGGGAGCGGCACACCCGTCAGCGGCGCGATCCCGAGCACGACGAAGATGTTTAGTAGGCCTTGGCACAGGATCAGCGAGGTCAGCCCGGTCGCGACCAATTTGGCATATCGGGTCGCTGCCTTGCGCGCCGTGCGCAGCCCAGCGAACGCGATCATCCCGTAGAGCACGATCACGGCCAGGACGCCCAAGACCCCGAGCTCCTCACCGACGATCGCGAGGATGAAGTCGGTCTGAGCCTCCGGCAAGTAGTCGTCCTTGGCGACACCCTGGCCGAGTCCGACGCCGAAGAAGCCGCCTGAGCCCACCGCGATCTCGCCCTGGTTGGTCTGGAAGCACGCCGCGTTCGCCGCACACGCCGATGGGTGCAGGAACGAGGTCAATCGCTCGCGCTGATACGCCGAGCCGGAGATCAGCAGGACCAACCCAACCCCGCCGATCGCAGCGACGGTCCCGAGGTAGCGCATCGGGATGCCGGCGGCGACCAGCATCGCGCCGATCGTCAGCACAATCACCAGCGCGGTTCCCAGGTCCGGCTCCAAATAGATCAAGCCGCAGGCCGGAACGACGACGACCGCCAGCGGCGCCAGCGCCACCTTGATCCCCTTGTTCAGGCGCTTGGGGTGGTCGGCCAGGTATCGCGCGGCATACAGGATCAGCACGACCTTGACGATCTCCGAGGGCTGGAATTGGACGGGTCCGGCAGCCAGCCAGCGCCGAGCACCGCCGATGTCAGGGCCGGCGATGAGCACCACGACGAGCAGGAAGAACGAACCAAGCAGCAACAGGCGCAGCAGCGGCTCGCTGAGCATCGACAGGCCGAACCGCTCAAAGAACCGCATCGCCGCCAACCCGATTGCCGCGGCCGCCAGGTAAACGACCAGTTCACCGGTGCCAAAACCGGCGCCATTCAGCGCCCCGAGCGGCGAGGAGGCGCTGTAGACCATCACCGCGCCATAGGCGATCAGCACCAGCGTCGCGGTCACCAGCACCCGGTGCTCGAGCGGCGGCGCGCTGCGGTTTGTCGCCCGGCGCGCAACCGGACGGCGGGCGGCGACGGTGGCCATCAGGCCTCCACCAGTGCCCGGAACGCGTCCCCGCGCTGTTCGAAATCGTCAAACTGGTCATAGCTGGCACAGGCCGGCGAGAGCAGGACCACTTCGCCATTGCTGGCTTGCTTGCCAGCAATGTCGACGGCAACGCTCAGCACCTCTACCGGCCGCAGCGGCACGCCGGTGTCGGCGAGCGCGGCGCCGATCAGCTGCGCGTCCTCACCGATCAGATAGACAGCCACGCAGCGCTGCGCGACGAGCGGGGCGAGTTGGCGGAAGTCCTGTCCCTT